>Ga0075434_100001822_pt1 | contig 18397 bp, 20 predicted proteins | sample RhiMethybrSRZTD3_FD_75298 | JGI IMG/M metagenome (GOLD analysis project Ga0075434, IMG submission 75298) | Populus rhizosphere microbial communities from Tennessee, USA - Rhizosphere MetaG P. TD hybrid SRZTD3 | ecosystem: Host-associated > Plants > Roots > Rhizosphere > Soil | place: USA... | reverse complement strand
ACGAGCCGTCGGCTCGTCCTTCCGCCTTCGCTGAAGCTACGGCGGACCGCCGTAGCGCGAAGCGCGAAGGCTGGTCGACAAGCTCAGGACGAGCGCTACACCGATTCAAGTGCTCACCGGGATTAGATGGAACGAAGGCAAGCGCGTGCAGAAATTCGTTCACTTGCCGACGTACGATACGCGCCATATCGAGCTCGAGCCGTCGTCCGTGACGAGCAGCGAGCCGTCGGTTGCGACCGCGACGCCGACCGGTCGGCCCCACACCTGACCGTCCGCCGCGACGAAGCCGGTGAGGAAATCCTCGAACTCTCCGGTGGCGCGTCCGTTCTGGAGCGGCACGCGGACCACTTCGTAGCCGGTGCGATACGCGCGATTCCACGATCCGTGTTCGGCCGCAAACAGATCGCCTCGATATTCTTCCGGGAACTGACGTGCGGTGTAGAACGTGAGCCCGAGCGACGCGTTGTGCGGAGAGACGAGCACGTCGGGCACGAGGATATTGCCTTTCAGCTCGGGATGCTTGCCGGCGTGCCGCGGATCCTGGTGATCGCCCATGTAGTACCACGGCCAGCCGTAGAACCCGCCTTCCTGCACGTGCGTGACGTAGTCGGGCACGAGGTTGTCCCCGAGCGCATCGCGCTCGTTCGTCGAGCACCACAGCTCGCCCGTCGTCGGGTTCACGCCGACGCCAGCAGGATTGCGGATGCCGGACGCGTATATCTTCACGAACTGTCCGTCGGGCGTGTACTCGAGGATGTTCGCGCGATGGAACTCGTTCTTGTTCTGGTCCGGATCGTCGACGTTCGTCAACGAACCGACGGCGACCCACATCCGCTTGCCGTCGCGCGAAAACACCAGATCGCGTGTGGAGTGACCGCCGGTCGGAAGCTCCGGAACGATTGTCGTCGGCGCCGCGCTCGCTTTCAGATCGCCGGAGTGATACGGCATGCGGACGATCGCGTTCGTGTTGCCGATGTAGACCCACTGCGGGTTGTCGCCCGGCGGAAAGAACGCGATGCCGTACGGCTGCCGCAATCCGGACGCGAACACCGATACCTGCTCCGGCTTCCCGTCGGCGCCGCGCCCGCGGAACACTTTCACGTTTCCGGCGCGCGTTTCGGCGACGAACATGTCGCCGTTCGGCGCCGCGCGAATCGCGCGCGGCCCTTCGAGATGATCCGCGTAGAGATCGACTTTGAACCCGGCAGGCGCCTGCGGCCACGCGTCCTGAGGCCGCGGCACGATCCGCGCGCTGTTGCGCGCCGACTCGGTGGCGTACGGCTGCGGCAGATCCGCGACCGTGATCTTCCTGAACGTTCCCGCTTTCATCGTGCGATAGTCGACGAAAGCCGCCTGCCCGGACAGCAGATGCGACTTGTCCACTTTGTCCGCCGCGGCGCGCACCATCAACGTGCCGGCGAGCGCGCAGCACGCGCACGCAATCGTCCGACGCATCAGGCTCATGAACCCTCCTGCCCTGCCAGCGATTTTATGTCGATTAGTCGACGTCGGCTCGATGAGGTTCAATCGTACAAACAATAGAAATACGTGCGGAGCGGCATCATCCCGGCGCTGAGCCGCCATGCTTCCGACCACGCTTCGCGCGCGGCGCTGCTGTCGAGCGGCATGTTCAGAGCGGCCTGATAATGGTCGAGCGCGTTGCGGTGCGCGACTGCTGGTTGGGGATAGTAATCCTGAATTTCGACGCCGTATGCGCGATCGGCTTCGAGCAGAACGACATCAGCATATGCGCGCGCGACCAGCAGGTGAACGTACGCGAGCCGTTCGGTCGCGTGACTGCTCTGAAGGTATTTCTGTCCACGGTCGATGACGGTCAGAAACCCTTCGCCGCCCTGGTCTCCGCACGCGAAGGATGTTTCGAACCCCTTCTCCATCAGGGAAAGGAACGCCAATTCACCAGCAGGTCCGTCGGCGTCGAGACGCAGCGCTTCCTTCAGCCAATCGTGCGCGTAGCTGAAGCCCCCATCCAGCTCGGACCATTCGAATGTCGCGCCGCGTGACTGGAGAATCCGGCGAGTCAGCGACGGCTTTTTCTCGTTCAGGAACGCGGCACCTGACTGTTCGACGAGGGAATCCGCGACCAAAAGCGCGGCGGCGCGGCGAGACGCCGGCAAAGTGGTGGCCGCTTTCAACCAGCCAGCAATCGCGTGAACGATTCGCATTCGCTGGGTGGTCGTTGGAAATCGGAGCGGCGGAGCGGCTGCGGCGATTATGGCGAGCGACGCACGAATGCCGCGTTCGGCTTCTCCGCCAACGGCCGCGATTCGAATTGCCTCGCGCACCCGCGCGTTGACGCGGCGAGCGTGCGCCGTGTCCGCCGCGCGTTGCTCGGCTGGGACGATTGAATCATCGAGAACGACACCAGAGGAGCGGTTCACCGCAACGACGAGCGAACGGCCCCTTTGACGTGTCGCGGCGGCATTCGCATCAGGCAATATCAATGTTGACGCAACTGTCACGCCTTGCGGCTTCCACACGCCTGTCGTCGCAGGCGATCCTCGGTCGGCCCAATGGAGACGTACGCCGAACGTGCCGGGACCGAACTCGTCGTTCAATGTTCTTCGTACGCGATCACGTACTGTGTCCGCGTCGGCAGCATCGACCTCCTGCTCGACGGTCAACGCTCCGAGGCTGCACTGTTCGATCAAGCGTCGTGGTTCGTCCGGTATTGGCAGGAGTGCTGGGTCCGGCGGTGGAGGCGGGTAGAAATAAGCCACGCGCTTCGCCGAACGCTCATGGTCGATCGGCTCGGCGACCGCACGCGCACACCATTTGTCGAACCCGCCGCTGCCGTCCTCCTTCAACGAGCTCTCGACGCGGTCCGACGGATGAAGCGTCCGCCACGACCGAAGCGTGATGGATTCGCGGAGGTGCGGCAGTTCAGCGAACGTCAGTTCTGCGATGTTGGATCGGAAATCGGTCTGCCCGAACGGCGCAATCGCTATTGTGATAACAAACGCCGTTGCCGCCAGCGACTTCAGCATCGGTATTCATGCAAAGGGATTTGTGGAGCACTCGTGAACCAAGCACCGTTGGCACCTGTGGCACCGTGGGCACCGGTGGGCACAGTGGGCACCGGTGGCACCACTCGAGTTGCTACCCTGCCCGGAAGACCGCTCTCTCGTTCGCTCTGTCGACAACTGATGCGAGCGTCGGGAAGTTCACGCTGCGCACGAAGACAGATGCGCGCTCGAAGTACGCGCGGGCTTCCGGTCGCAGTCCGTCGAGGCACGCCATGCCGCGAGTGCGACCGACGCTCGTCACTCGAAGGCTGCCGGCAAATGTTGGATGCACCTTGACGAGGTGCTCCTCGATCAGCACCTCGAGCAGCCTGTCCACTTCGCGATCGTGCTGTCCGTAGTACCGCGGCACGAAGTCCGACAGCTCCGGTCCGTACTTCGCCGCTTCGTGATCGAAGAGGAAGAGCAGCTTGCGGAGCTGCTCGGTCGTGAACGGCGAACCGTGCGCGACCATTGCGGCGAGGACGACATCAGTGCGCGTGACAGACATGACCGTGTGTTCGTTGTGGCGATTATATCGCCGCGATTTTTGTTCGCTGCGTGGATTTCGTCACGCGCATCCCCAACTTTGGTGCCACTGCGCATCGCTAACTGTGCTTCTCGGTACATTCGGAGACGTAATCGCGAGATGCAGTTCGGTACAGCTCGAGGTGATTCGAATTCACAGGATTGAATCGAAATGCAGCGGGAGGCATACGGCAGTCGGCTTGCTCGTGAGTTGATGGTGGATCAAATGCATCCGGCAGCGGTGCGAACGGTGGCGATTGCAGTCGCGGCATTTCTCGTCGGTGCGATTGCCGCCGGGTCGGCCTCGCTGCGCGCGGCATGGGAGCCGATCGTCCGGTTCGTCACGCTGCAGGACCGGCCAAGACCGGCGTCCGCGAACGTGCTGTCGGAGCATGAGATCGAGCAGCTCGACGGTATGCCGGCGCAGAGTCAGGCGACCCTCCTGCTCGAACGATCGATCAATCACTATCAGGGCGCGAACGAACAAATCGCGATGCGTGTGGACGGCTGGCGCGGACGCATCACGCTCGACGAACGCCTGAACAATCTCTTCGTCACCGCCATCAACTCCGATGACCTGACCGTGCGCGTGGCCGGAATCGAAGTCGACATCGCCGCGCGCGGCCTCGAAAAGAATGCGTCGACCGTGGATCGCCTCGAGCAGGCCGCCCGGTTCGGCGAACAGGGCCCCCGCGTCAATGCCATGTGGGATCTCGCGCTCATCGGCAATCGCGGCGTCGATCAGGCCCATATCGCCGAGATCCTGATGAGCGGCCTTCACGACCAGAACGAGAACATCCGCTACTGGGTCGTCGAAGGTTTGGCGTATCTCGCTATCGACAGTGTGATCGAGCCGCTGCTCGAGACCTTTGGGAGCGATCCGTCGGCGATGATCCGCGAGCGCGCGGCGTGCGGCCTCGCCCAGTCAGGCATGTTCAGCGCGGAACAGCGCCGGCGCGCGATTCCACGGTTTCTCGATTACACGGAAGACGGCGCGCTCGACGCGCAAACGCGGCTCTGGGCCTTCCAGGCGCTGCGCGACATCACCGGCCAGAACCTCCCTCACGATCCGGCAGCGTGGAGACGGTGGTACGAGTCGCGGCCGCTGGCCGAGCGTCCGGACTAGCCACTAACCATAACGTGGCGCACGCCTGCCCGTAGCGCGACGGTGCATCACCGCGAAATCCGATCGCCAGCTCAGCCGTAGAACGCATCCTGCGACCAACAACGCAACGGTCATACATTTGCTTCCATTCACCGGACGGGTGTGCTTCATGGTGTCTCCGCCGATCGATCACGACGGCGCGTTCGACCTCATTCTCGTCGGCAGCAGCTTCGCGTCTTCCTTCTTTCTGCATCGCTATCTCGAGCGTGCGTCATCGTCGGTGCGCGTCCTCGTGCTCGAACGCGGCGAGCTTCGCGAGCATGCCTGGCAGCTGGCGCATCGCGACGAGCTCGAACGCCAGTCCGATGCGGCGGTGAACACCGGCCAATCCGCGAAGCCGTGGATCTTTCGAGTGGCGTTCGGTGGATCGTCGAATTGCTGGTGGGCGTGTACGCCACGTTTCCTGCCGGAGGATTTTCGATTGCAGACGAAGTACGGCGTCGCACGCGACTGGCCGTTGTCGTACGACGATCTCGAGGAGTACTACAGCGCCGCCGAAGAACTGATGGCGGTCTCCGGACCGGCCGACGGATCGCCCTATCCGCGCAGCCGTCCGTACCCGCAGCCGCCGCACCGGTTTTCCGATCCTGATCGGCTGTTCAAGCAGCGATTTCCCGATGCGTTCTTCAATCAGCCGACCGCGCGTCCGAGCCGCGCGATCGTGTCCGGACGACCGCGATGCTGCGCGAACGGCGTGTGCTCGCGCTGTCCGATCGACTCGAAGTTCACGATCCTCAACAGCCTCCGCCATCTCTACGAATCGGATCCGCGCGTGACGCTCCTGACCGGTGCGACCGTCACGCATCTGGATGTCGCGAACGATCGTGTGACTGGCGTTCGATACGAGCGCGCGGGCGTCGAGAGCACGGCTCGCGCGGATCTCGTCGCGCTCGGAGCGAACGCGCTCTTCAACCCGTTCCTGCTGCTGCGAGCGGGGTTGACCGACGGCAACCCGGGCCGGGGGCTGCTCGAGCAGGTATCGGTGAATGTCGAAGTCGATCTCGCGGGCGTCGACAATTTTCAAGGGAGCACGAGCATCACCGGGCTGGGCTACATGCTGTATTCGGGCGATCATCGCCGCGAGCGGGCCGCGGCGCTGATGGAATCGTGGAACGTGCCCGTGCTCCGCGACCTGCGCGGGAAATGGCGGCAGCGCCTCAGGCTGAAATTCATTTACGAAGACTTGCCGCAACCGGAGAATCGCGTGACGATCGGCAGCGATCCGGCGAAGCCGGATATTCACTACACGCGGCACTCGGATTACGCGCAGCGCGGCGTCGACCGCCTGGAGTCGGATCTGGCCCGCGTGCTCGCGCCGCTGCCGGTCGAAAGCTATCGCGTCATTCGTCCCGACACGCTCACGACAGAGGGACACATTCTCGGAACGACGACGATGGGAGACGATCCGGCGACGAGCGTGGTCGATCGTCAGCTGGTTCATCACCGCGTGCGGAATCTCCTCGTGCTCGGAGGCAGCGTGTTCCCGACGATCTCTCCGTCGAATCCAACGCTGACCATCTGCGCGCTCTCGTTGCGGGCCGCGGACACGCTGCTCGCGCCATCGACTGGACGTTCGTCATGATCACGCGTCGCACATTTCTGCAGATCGCCGGATGGTGCGCCGCGCCGGCGGCGGTGGGCGTCCTCGCCGGGCGGCGCTCGATCGCGTGGGCCGTCGACCGGGGCACCGCGCGGTTGACCGCGCTCGTGCGCAGCCCTGAGGATCGCCTGCGCTCACATTTCAGTTATCTGACCCTGGACATGGCCGGCGTCGAACAATACTTTGCCGACCACCAGCGCACGTTCGGTCCGCTGCCGCGGCATCTGCCGCTGTCATCGGATTTCTGCACGCGGTATCTGATGTCGACCGATTTTTTCCATCACGGAGCCGACGAGTCGCGGCTCGTGCGGTACGTCGGCTTCTACGATCCCGATCTCACGACCTGCAACAACCCGATGGCACGCTTCGACGATGCAGACTAGGGGGCGCTCGATTTGGCACGTTCGAGCGGAAAGCAACCGCAGAGACCGCAGAGACCGCTGAGCCTTCTTAAGTAACGAGGAACGATCGCGCGATTTATCTCGCTCGGTGCTGGGCGGGTCTGATTTTCAATGCCGAGGGCGGGAATCGAACCCGCACGACTCTTTCGAGTCCCAGGATTTTAAGTCCTGTGCGTCTGCCAGTTCCGCCACCCCGGCGTGTGGTTCGGTGCGTGGACTTGTCGATTCTACTGCGGCGGGCATGCCTTCTGCGTTCGCCTGCCAGTCGAACGCCGCTTGATCAGACCGGCTACTGGGCGTGCTGGTCGGCCCACACGAACGGCGTCTTCTTGTTCTGCAGCAGCTGATCGCCGGGCGGCGCCACCCGCAAATCCTCGAACCCTCGGAGTGTCTGATGAATCGTCGGCTCCGCGCCTTGCACGTGCCCCTCGCGATCGAGCGTCAGGCGCGCGACGGCGTGCTCGAGGAGATACAGATTCCCATCTGAATTCATCGTCGCCACGCGGATGCCGAGGAACGTTCCGCCCTGCGACGCCAGCGCGCTGCGCTCAGCGCTTTCGGCGGTCAACACTGCCGAGAGCGTGACGATCTCGACGCCGCCGGCTTTCACCACCAGCGGCGTTTTCGGCGACGTGAGCGGAATATTCGGATGGACCTTGTCGATCAGCGGAGTCCACGCAGGCGGTTTCCGTTCGGTACTCCAGAGCGCCGGTTGCACGCGCAGCACGGCGGCGTCGCGGTTGCCGCCATTCGAGAACGCAATACCCATGTAGAGCCCGCCCTGATTGGTTGCGTAGGACACATCGGTGACGGTGATCTCGAGGTCCTGGCTCTTATAGATGTAGCTGCGATAGAAGCTCAACCCGGAAATGGCGAGCGCGCTCAGCGCGACGATCGTCGTCACGTCCATCTTCGTACGAAGTGATTTGGCGTAATCGTAGTTCGGACTCATGGATTTAGAAGGGTAATCGGTCACGGCAGGCTAGGGGAAGGCGGCTTTCAGGACCGACGCGAGACGCGCGCCCGCGAGCCGGATCTGGCCGACGACGGTCGGATTGGCGGCGTGACAAGGCGTCACGTGCTGGTCGTGTGGTAGAAGAACAGACGCCAACGAACGTGACAAACCCGAACGACACCGGACGCCTCGAATCGATCAACACGTCACGCGGCGGCGTCCCGAAGATCGCCGTGTTCGAGGCGCTGATTACCGAAGAGGGCGTCGACGGCGATCGCCAGCGCGATCGCCGGTTTCACGGCGGTCCGGATCGCGCGGTGGTCCTCTACTCTCTCGAGGTCATTCGCGGGCTTCAGGCCGAAGGTCATTCGATCGCGCCGGGTGCCGCGGGCGAGAACCTGACGGTCTCGGGCGTCGACTGGACGCGCGTCGTGCCCGGCACGTGCGTACGCATCGGCGGCGCGGGCGGCGTGCTGCTTCAGGTCACGAAGTACGCGAGCCCATGCGAGAAGATCAGCGGGTACTTCGTCGACGGCAACATCGCGCGCGTGTCGCAGAAACAACATCCGGGCTGGAGCCGCGTCTGCGCGCGCGTCATCGAGGAGGGCCTCGTCCGCATCGGCGACGAAGTAACGTTGGTTGCCGGCGAGGCAACCGAAGTTAGCGGGGTCTGACCCGGGGTCTGACCCTCCCCCTTGCGCGGGCGGCCCGGCTTGGAACGAACTCTGCACATGATGGTCGCGCGCGAGTGTTGAACAGACAATCCGGACCTTGCCGCGGAACGCGATTACCAAGGAGTGTCGCGTCATGGCGCAAACCCTGACCATCCTTGCCCTCGTCGCGGGCGCTACCTATCTCATCTGGCGGTATCGGCACCAGCTCTTCGACAGATTCTTCGATAAACGAGCGGTCCGCGTCGTCATCCGGCTCGACCGCGAGGCGCCGGGCGCTCATCTCATCTGGAACGTCTCCAACGCCGGCCCCGAGCCGGTCACCATCACCAAACTCATCGTCCACGGCCCGCAAGGCACGAACACGATTACGCTCGCGTCGCCACAAATTCTGAACGCAACCGACACGGTGCTCATCCCGAGCGACGTCGACTGGACGGTCCTCGCGGCGCGATCGATCGCGGTCGCGGACGCCGCCGGCCACGAGTACGCCGCGTCGCGCAGCGAGCTCGCCGTCATTCAGGAACATCTGCGCCAGCACATCGATCGCCGCGTCTCCAACACCTCGGCGCGCGACTTTCTCTTTGGCGCCGCCGATCTCGCGTTCGGCGTCGTCATCCTCGGACTCGGGTTCTTCATGCTGATGTGGGTGATTGCAACGGGCTGATACGGGGGGATCCATGGCGGATACGCGTCGCAGCGAAAAGGACATCAAGAAGGATCAGCACGTCGTACGCGACGTGCTCGAGGAAGTCGCTGAAGAAATCCGGCCGGGCGCAACCAAGCCCCGCGTGCAGGATGTCAATCGCGATCGCGCGCTTGGCGACTGGGACCGCACCGGCGATCATCATGACGAGGAGCCGGAGCGCCCGGACGAGGGTGAGGAAGGGTGAGAAAACGTAAGCAGACGGCGCGCAGGGATCAGTGAACGACTGATCGAGCAGTTGCGTCATCGGGACGCTGGAGCACACGCCTGATCATCTGCTCCAGCGTCGCTTGATCGATCTCGAACGGACCCGCAATCGCCGCGCCCATTGTGATCTCAATCGCAATCACGACGCCGCCCTCTTCGTACGGATTCACGATCCAGCTGAGTCCGCGCAGCGAGATATCGCGATCGGCCTCTCCCGGCCGCTTCTGACGATCCATCGCCCGCAGCATTCCTTCGAGCACGTGCCGCACGTCGTCGTCGGTCCACGCGTGCGGCGCGCGGGCGATGCCTTCGATGTGATCGGTCTTCGCGAAGTCGGTGCCGCGCAGCCAGATGTCGACCGGCACGGTGATCATGCGGTCCTCATCGCGCTGAGCTCCTCTCGCAGCGCGTCGGGTGTGGTGACCGGCTGACGGCACGCGAACTCGCGGCAGACGTACGCCGCCGGCGCGCCGTCGATTGGTTGCATGCGCGCGACGAACGGCAGGCTGCCGGCAAGCGCGCGCTGGCGTTCCGGCGTGACGCGGAGCGTGATCGCGAACGGCAGATACTGGCGCGCGAGCGCCTGCGCCAGTTCGTCCCCGCGACGATCGGCTCCCTCAGTCGACCCTGCGCCCGACGCCGATCGCTCGGTCGAATCGACGATGACGATCTGCTGCAGGCCGGCGACGTAGGTCGACAACCCCGCCGCCATCATTGGAACGGCGCGTCCCATCTGCTCGAGCCGCGTGCCGAACAGACGCAGCGTGCGGTCGATTCGATCGGGCCAGTCCGGATCCTCGACGAGATGCGACAGCACGAGCAGGTTCAGCACCGAGATCGAGCTCGCGGTCGGCTCCGCTCCGTCGTAGTCCTCTTTCATCCGAAGCAGCACGGTCGGATCCGCGCCGGTCGTGCTGAACCAGCCGCCCGCGCTCTCGTCCCAGAACAGCTCGTCCTGCCGATGCTGCAGCGCGATCGCCCACTCGAGCCACATCGGATCGGCATCGGCCTGAAAGAGCTCCAGCAGACCGAAGATTAGATACGCGTAGTCTTCCGCGTACGCCTCGATCTCCGCGTGACCGTCGCGGTATCTGCGCAGCAGCGTGCGCCGATCGGCGCTCCACATGCGCTCTCGAATGAACGACGCCGCGCGGCGCGCCACCTCGACGTACGGCGCGGCCGCCAAGACTCCCTGCGGCCCGAACGCCGCGAACACGCGCGCGAGCCGAGCGAACGCAGCAATCATCAACCCGTTCCAGGCGGTCAGGATCTTGTCGTCGAGGTGGGGCCGCGGACGCTGGAGCCGATCTTCGAACATGCGCACGCGCGCACGATGAAGGCGTTTGACGATCTCTTCGTGCGGCTGCCCGGTTTCCTTCGCGATGTCGTCGATGGATCGCGCGATGTACAGCAGATTCTTGCCGGTGAACTCCGCCTGCGGATCCTGAGGCGCGTTGCCATCCGGCTGAATGCCGTACCGCATCTTGACGATCGCGGCATCGTCGCCGAGCAGCGCATCGACTTCGTCGGCGCGCCACAAATAGAACGCCCCTTCCTTCTTGTGCGGCTGCGGCGAGTCCGCGTCTTCCGGCGGCACGCTGTCGGCGTCCTCGGCGGAAAAGAATCCGCCGTCGGTGTCGGTCATCTCGCGCAACACGTAGAGCAGCGTGTCCTCGGCAACCTCTGCGTAGAACGGATCCTGTGACGCCTGCGCCGCCTCCACGAACGCGAGCACCAGCTGCGCCTGGTCGTACAGCATTTTCTCGAAATGCGGCACACGCCAGCTGCGATCGACCGAGTAGCGATGGAATCCGCCGCCGATGTGGTCGCGCATGCCGCCGAGTGCCATCGCACGAAGCGTGCCCAGCACCATGTCGCGCAGATCTTCGTCGCCGGTCCGCGCGAACTCGCGCAGCAGGAAGAGCAGCTCCGATGGCCGCGGAAACTTCGGCGCCTCGCCGAAGCCGCCGAACCGCGCGTCGAAGCCGTCGCGGAACTGCTTCACCGTTCGCGCGAGCGCGTCCCTCGTCGGCGTCGTCCACGCCGGCACCGATTTCTCGAGGCCGCGGAGCTCGCCCGTCAGCGCGTCAGCGGACCGCACGATCTTCTCGCGCTCGGTCTGCCAGGCGCGTGCAATCTCCCGAAGCACGTCGACGAATCCGGGCCGCCCCCAGCGGGACTCACGCGGAAAGTACGTACCGCCGTAGAACGGCTTCAACTCCGGCGTCAGCCAGACACTCATCGGCCAGCCGCCCGATCCGGTCGTCGCCTGGACGAACGTCATGTACACGCGATCGACGTCGGGCCGTTCCTCGCGATCGACTTTGATCGACACGAAGCTGTCGTTCAGCACGGAGGCCACGCCCTCGTTCTCGAACGACTCGTGCTCCATCACGTGACACCAGTGGCACGTGGAATAGCCGACGGAGAGAAAGATCGGCTTGTCTTCCGCGCGCGCTTTCGCGAACGCCTCGTCGTTCCAGGGAAACCAGTCGACAGGATTGTGCGCGTGCTGGAGCAGGTACGGACTGCGCTCGTGCGCGAGCCGATTCATCCAATCATTATGACACTCAGTCGTGGTTCGGTTGCGAGTGATGCTCGCCCTTCGACGAGCTCAGGGCGAGCCGGTTACGGGTGCGATAGAATCGCCCCTCATGAAGGACTCCGCTCCACTCGCAGGAAAACGTGTGGCGCTCCTCGTCGAACAGGAGTTCGAGGATCGCGAGCTGACCGGTCCGCTCGACGCGCTCCGCGAGGCCGGCGCGACAGTCACCATCGTCGGACCGACCGCGGACACGGAGTACAAGGGGAAGCGCGGTCAGGCGACGGTCAGGTCGAATGCCGCGGCGGGATCGGTGAAGATGGCCGATTTCGACGCGCTGCTCATCCCCGGCGGCCACGCACCCGACAAGATGCGCATGCGTCATGCGATGGTGGATCTTGCGCGCGATGCGATGGCATCGGGCAAACCGGTCGCGGCGATCTGTCACGGTCCGCAGCTGCTCATCTCCGCCGACGCCCTGCGCGGACGGACGCTCACCTGCTGGCCGTCGATTGCCGTCGACGTGAAGAACGCCGGCGGTCTGTACGTCGACAAGCCGGTCGTCGAAGACGGGAATCTCATCACGTCGCGCAAACCTGACGATGTGCCGGTCTTCAGTGAAGCGATCGTTCGGGCGCTGTCCAAGGTACACGCGTAATCGCCGTCACGTTCTCGGTGAGGGCGCGGCGGGAACTTCTTCAGGCCGTCCCCGTCGCAATCGCGCGTAGGCGGCGGTGAATTCGACGCCGTACAACAGGATCACCGCCTGCACGTACACCCACACCAGAAACACGACGACGGCGGCGACCGATCCGTTTACGCGGGTGAAGCGCGACATGTCGCGCATGTACCAGGAAAAGCCCTGGAGCGCGGCTTTCCAGAGCAGGCCGGTCACGAGCGCACCGATCCACACGTCGCGAAATCGCACCTGCGCGTTCGGCACGAAGTAGTACACCAATCCGACGACGATGATGAAGAGGAGCGTCGTCGCGGAGCGAACGGCGAGGCCGCGCAGCACTGACAGGCCGGGAAACCGCGCGAGCACGCCCGCGAACCACGACGCGCCGACCATCTGCGACGCACTGACCAGGAGCAGCGCGAGCATCAGGATCAGTCCCGCGACCAGCAGCATGACGAACGAGAACAGCTTGTGACGCCAGAAGCTGCGCTGCTTCTCCACGCCCCACGCGTAATTGACCGCCGTGCTGATCGCGCCGAACACGCCGAGCGCGCCCCATACCAGCGCAACCGTCCCGGCGACGCCGACCGTAAAGGCGTGGCTGTTGAACGCGTCGAGCTGCTTGGTGATGAAATCGAACTGTGACGGGAAATACCGGAGAACGAATTCGAAAACCGCGTTCCGATCGTGAACGTCGGCCGTGGCGCGTCCGAGGAGCGCGAATGCCAGAAGAAAGAAGGGAAACAGCGACAACAGCGCGTAATACGCGATCGACGCCGCGTAGGTCAGATTGTCGCTGTGGTAGAAGCCATCGAACCCGCGCCAGAACGACTGCGCGGTAAGGAGCGCGATGTCGCGCGCGCGCTGCGCGATCGCGCGGAGCGAACTGGCACCAGCCACGGCGCCAATTATGTCAGGCGGGCTGGCCCGACTCGATCCAGGCGGTGTGCACCTGATTGAGCAGGTACACCGGCACGCTTGCGCCGAGCCACAACCGCACGGCGTGATATGCGAGCCGTCGCAGCGGCGGCGTCGTCAGGACGACGTACGCCGCCGCGAGACCCGCGGCCGCGAGTACCACGTTCGCCGTCGTGCGTGCAGTGGTGCTCGTCACCGCGCTCTAGCTCCGCCGCGGACCCCCGGAACCCGGGCCCGAGCCGATCCCGCTCGACGATCCCGGACCGCTCGTCGACGAGTGGCTGCCGCCGCCGATCGAGGAGCTCGAACCGCGCGTCTGTTCGGACGAGCCGCCGCGCATGCTCTCGGATCCGCTGCCGTACGCCGAGCCCGCGCCTCCCGTCGACGGCGAGCCGCCGACGCCGACGTTGCTCGCGGTGTCACGCACGTAGCGCTGCGCTTCTTCGGCGCCGCGCGACACGGCGTCACGCGCCTTGTCGACGATCTCGCGTCCCCGATCGGCCAAGTCGCCGGCGGTCTCGGATGCGCGGCGATAGCCTTCCGATGCCGTGTTCGCGAGCTTGTCGGCCTGTTCGGAGAGCTGGCCCCGCAGCTCCGACCCGGACTTCGGGGCGAAGAGCATGCCCAGACCCGCGCCCAGCACGGTGCCCGTCAGCAGCCCCATGACGAAGCTGCCGCCGCCACCGCCCTCGTTTTCGAACCGATCGTATCCGTCTGCCATGTCGCCTCCTTGCCGGTGCGTTGTTGTTCAGTGTTCGTGCGCTTCGTGACGCGTGTTCAGCATCGACTCCATGGCCACGCGCAGTCCACGGATGAAGCCGACCACGCGGCTCGTCTTCGCTCGAACGTTATAGCGGACGCGGTCCGCCGTGTCGTCGACCCGATCGATCGTCGTGCGAATCGCCTGATCGACCCGCTCCGTCTCTTCCTTCACCTTTGCGGTGACCCCTTTGACGTCATCCAGGATCGCGTTGACGCGCGCCATTGCGGGCGCGACCTGCCTCGTTTCGAGGCCGTTGACGAGGTCCGTGACGCGCCGGTACACAATGAACCCTGCGATACCCATACCGATGACGAGGAGCGCTTCGAGCACGCTGACCGCCGCCATGATGCCGAGAAGTAGGTTCGTCGTTGCCAGTTCGCCAGACATTGATGTGCCTCAGAAGGGAGAGCTCTGGTGTCCGCCCGGATACCGCGGTGTCTGACGAGGGCCGCCTTCGCCGAGCGTGTCGTTCAGCAGCCTCCATCCTTCCGTCGCCACATTGGACGCGCGCTGGACGGTACCGCGGAAGCTGCTGAGCTCCCGGGCGATATCGTCGAGAGCGGGTTCAAGCTGCCGCCGCAGTTCGCGTCCGCGCTCTGTAAAAAACAGGTACCCTGCCAGCCCGCCGACCACCGCCCCGCAGATCGTTGCAACGACAGCTTTGTTGTCCGCCACGCACGCCTCCTCCAGAAACGCGAAAAGGTTCAAGTTATGTGCCACGCGCGATCGCACGTCGGACCCGCGTCTGCTGTCGATTTCTGTAGAGATCACGCGATAGGTCCGTCAGGAATCTGGACGCACTGAGGCTGGTCTGTTCGTAAACACGGTTTCTATTTGTGGCTGCCGTTCGCGGCATGTTCGACGAACGCGGCGAGCGCAATACCGTCCCAGGGGATGCCGTCGGGACTGTCGTGAGAGTCGGCGCCGAGCGGCATGACTCCGGTGGACTGGGGATCGAGGTGAAACTTGCCGATGAGGTACTCTCGCACGAGCGACGCCCGCGCACGTGATCGGACGTATCGTTCGTCGCGCATTCCACCTTGCGCGTACCCTTCGACCATCAGCACGCCGTCGGGCAGACGGTCGAGGTAGGGAGCGACGGCGGAATCGAGACGCGGCGCCGCGTCTGGCTTCAGCCGCTCGGCTCGCGGATCATCCGGATCGTTCTCGAACAGCACGGCCGCAGTCAGCCACACGCGCACCGGCTGGCGCGATCCTTTGTTCGTCAGCACGCCCTCGCGGTACTGCGCTGGTGAGATCTCGGCGAGACTGAAGTAGCCGCGATCGTTGAAGTAGCCTCTGAAGAAGAAGTTCCTCTTCAACGCCTCCATGTTCTCCGCGAATCCGGCCATGGCGTTCCGCGCGTCCTCGAGCGTCATCCTGAGGCTCGTCGAGAGACCCTGGACCGGTCCGTTCTTCGATTCGAGGTCGTTGAGCGTGTTGCGCGCCTGCTCGACGACTTCGCGCGTCTTCGTGGAGATGTCTTCGGCGTTTCGCGCGACGGCCGCCGCGCGCTGATACAGCTCGTCGTCGTTCACCAGCCTGCCGAGCGTTCCCTTGCCGCTGCGGATCGCCTCGGAGATGTCGCGCGCGTTGCGCGTGATCGCCGCGCCGGCCGAGGCGATCGTCTCGATGTCGTCGCTCACGCTGCTGATCAGTTCGTTCGCGTTTTCGACCGTGTCGGCGATATTCTCGACCGCGCGCAGAACGTCGCCCTGCAGCAGATCGATCGTTCCGTTCACCTTCGAGATGGCGTCGCTCATCTGCTGGACGAGATCGGCGATCGTCAGCGGCTCGCGGCTCGGAATGGACGATCCGGGCGGCGCGGGCGGCGCGCTGTCGCTGCCGGCATCGATCGCGAGGAACGATCCGCCGACGAGACCCTCGGTCTGAATCGTCGCGACCGAATCGCTCCTCACGATCGGATGGAGCTCCTCGGCAACCTCCAGCTTCACCTTGAACTTGTCGCTCGGTCGCGTGGGCGGCACGATCTGGGCCACCGAACCGGCTTTCGCGCCGGAGACGCGGATGACCGCGCCCGGCTGCAGACCGGTAATCTTCTGGAACTCCGTGTAGATCGTGAACTTCTTCGCGAACGCCAGCTGGCGATCGCCGATCATGAACAGCCCGACGGCGAACAGCGTCAGGCCGATGACGACGAACACTCCGACGCCGACGAGGCGCTCGGCGCGAGCCACGACTATCCGCCGCCCTCGGATCGCATGAACGCGTGCACGAACGGATCGCTGCTGCGATCGAGCTCGCCGGGGGTCCCGCGCGCGACAATGCGTCCCTCGTGCAGCAACGCGAGCTCGTCGCCGATCGCGCGGGCGCTCGGAATGTTGTGCGTGACGACGACGAGCGTCGCGCCGCCGCGTTTTCGTTCGGCGAGCAGCTCGTCGATCTCGGCGGTCGTCATCGGATCGAGCCCGGCGCTCGGCTCGTCGACGAGCAGAATCGACGGATCGAGCGCCATCGCGCGCGCGAGACCGGCGCGCTTCTTCATGCCGCCCGACAGTTCGGCCGGCATCTTGTCGAAGTCGCGATCGAGTCCGACGTCGGCGAGCTTCTGCTTCGCGCGCGTCCGAATCTCGTCTTCGGACAACCTCGTGTGGCGGCGCAACGGAAAGGCGACGTTCTCGCCGACGGTCATCGAGTCGAAGAGCGCCGCGTTCTGGAACAGAAACCCCATGTGCTTGCGGATCTCGGACAGCTCGCGCGGGTTCGCGTCGGTGATGTCGCGCCCCTCGATAATCACGCGCCCGGCATCGGGATGCACGAGGCCGATGATGTGGCGGAGCGTGACGCTCTTTCCGGTGCCGCTCCGGCCGAGCAGGCAGAACGCGGTCGCCTTCGGGATGTCGAACGTCACGCCGTCGAGCACCTTGCGTCCGCCGAAGCTCTTCGTGATGCGCTCCACCCGTACGGCCGGCTTCATGCCGGCACCGGCGGATAGAAGAAGAAAATGATCCTGACGAGGATCACGTCGCTCAGAATGATGAGAATCGACGCCATCACCACGCTGCGCGTCGACGCTTCGCCGACGCCTTCCGTCCCGCGGCTCGTGGTGAATCCAAGAAAGCTCGCGACGGTGGCAATCAGGTAACCGAAGACGACCGTCTTCAGCGTCGCGGGAATCAGATCCGAGAATCCGAGGTAGAGGAACGATCGCTCGAAGTACAACCGCCACGGCATGCCGGACGCCGCGGCTTCGGCGACGTAGCCGCCGAACATGCCGGAGAAATCCATCAGCGTCGTCAGAAGCGGCATGGCGATCATGCAGGCGATGATCCGCGTGACGGCGAGGTACTTGAACGAGTCGACGGCGCTCGCTTCGAGCGCGTCGATCTGTTCCGTGACGCGCATGGCGCCGATCTCGGCGCCGATACCGGCGCCGACGCGGCCGGATATTAGCAGCCCCGCGGTCAGTGGTCCGGTTTCGCGGACGAGCGCGAGCGCGAGGCCGGCGGGGATCATCGCTTCGGCGCCGAAGCGCGCGAGCGTCGCGCGCGTGTGCATCGAGAGCACCACGCCAACGGCGAAGCCCGAGGTGACGATGAGCGGCATCGACCGCAGGCCGAATTGATAGATGTGGCGGAGAATCTCGCCGCCCTCGAACGGCGGCCGGAACGCGCCGAGGATGGCGCGTCCGCCGAAGGTCGCCAGCGCGCCGACGAATTCGAACGAGGACAGGACGCCGGCGCCCACGCGATCGACGAGCGCCACGCGGGCACCGTAGCTCTCATTCATCGGCTGCCGGCTGTTCCTCCTCTGCTAGGTCGCGGCGGCCGTCGGCGTGCTGGCGCTCGTCGTGCTGGTCGTCGCGCGCGCCGCCTTGCCGGCGTCGCGGATGTCGTGCTTCTTCATCTTGCTGTAGAGCGTCGGGCGGTACAAGCCGAGGATCTGCGCCGCTTCCTGCTTGTTCCAGTTCGTGCGCTGCAGCGTCTGCAGAATCGCCATCTTCTCGATCTCCGCCAGCGTGCGGTGCGGCGGGATGATGAAGTCGGTCGAGCTCGTCGATTCCTCGCGGATCGATTCCGGCAGGTCCGCGACCGTGATCTCCGTCCCTTTCGCGACGAGCACGGCGCGCTCGATCGCGTTTTCGAGCTCGCGCACGTTCCCGGGCCAGCGGTTCCGGATGAGCAGGTGATAGACCGACGGCGCGAGCGTCTTCACGTTCTTCTGATAGCGCTGCCGGAACTTGTCGAGGAAGTAGTCGCACAGCAGCGGGATGTCTTCGGT
>Ga0075434_100001820_pt1 | contig 18405 bp, 21 predicted proteins | sample RhiMethybrSRZTD3_FD_75298 | JGI IMG/M metagenome (GOLD analysis project Ga0075434, IMG submission 75298) | Populus rhizosphere microbial communities from Tennessee, USA - Rhizosphere MetaG P. TD hybrid SRZTD3 | ecosystem: Host-associated > Plants > Roots > Rhizosphere > Soil | place: USA... | reverse complement strand
CACCTGCCGTCGGGCGCCGCCTCGCATCTGGACCCTTCTCGCCCGCCTGACGGCCGCTCGGTGAAAGTCTAGCGGAACGTCTGCGCTCTGGGGGGATAAGGGCTCGGGTGGTTCGTTCGCGCCCTTGGCCGCCGGGAGGAGCGCGCTAGGCGGGGCGATGGAGGAGGAGGCCGGTGAGGTAGCGGGACTCGGGGATGGTGAGGAGGATGGGGTGGTCGGGGCTCTGGGTGAGGGTGTGGAGGTGGCGTGGGTGGATGCCGGCATCGCCGGCGGCGTCGCGGCAGATGCCCTCGAAGTGGGCGGGGGTGATGTGGTGTGAGCACGAGAACGTCGCGAGGAGGCCGCCCGGCTCCAGGAGGCGCAGAGCGCGGATGTTGATCTCCTTGTAGCCTCGGGCCGCCGCCTCCACCGCGTCCTTCCGTCGCGTGAAGGGCGGCGGATCGAGCACGATCACGCCGAAGCGCTCGCCCGCGGCCTCGAGCTCTCGCAGGACGTCGAAGGCATTGCCCTCGCGGAGCTCGGCTTGGCCTTCCACGCCGTTCAGTGCGAGATTGCGCCGGGCCAGGGCGAGCGCGTCCGCCGAGGAGTCGAGCAGGACGGCTTGCGTGGCGCCGGCCCGCAGCGCGTGGCAGGCGAAAGCGCCCGAGTAGCAGAAGGCATCGAGGACGCGGCGGCCCGCGGCGTCGCGGGCGACCAGGCGGCGATTGACGACCTGATCGAGGTAGAGACCCGTCTTGTGTCCCGCGCCGGGAGTGACGGCGAAGCGGCAGTCTCCCTCGGCAATCACCAGCTCGGCGCCCGCCGGATCCTGGCGGGGCTCGAAGCCTTCCAGACGCGCGGCGGTGGCGTCGTCCTGCCGATGGACGCGGTCGTCGGGGAAGAGCCGGCCGAGCGCGGCTTCGATCCAGCCGTGGGCGTCGGACATGCCCAGGGTGAGGCATTGCACCACGCTCACCGGTCCATAGCGGTCTACCACGAGCCCGGGAAGGGCGTCGGCCTCGCTCCAGCACAGCCGGTAGGCGTCGGCGACGAGGCCCGCCGCGCGCCGGTACTTCCAGGCCGCCTCGAGACGGCGGGCGAAGAAGTCCGCGTCGATGGTCTCGTTCCGGCGGGTGAGGAGCCGGCAGCACAGCGATGGACGGGGATTGTAGAAGCCGCGGCCCACGAAGCGGCCGCCCACGTCGACCACGTCCACGGCCTCGCCGGCCTTCGAGAAACCCTTGAGGTCGGCGATCTGTGTCCGGTAGATCCAGGGATGCCCCGTGCGCAGCCGGGCCTCTGCCCCGCGCTTGAGAACGAGCCTGGCCATGGCGGGTCGCCGGCTCGGCGCTCGTCTCCGGGCGCTACCGCTTGCGGAGGACCACCACCATCAGGAGCGGGTGGTGGGCGCGGTCGAGTTTGAGGTGCGGCTTGAATCCGTAGAACCACTCCACGAGATCGAAGCCTCCCGCCAGCTCGACGAGGGCGCGAAGCTCCTGGGGGAACACCATGCGCGAGGCGTGGCGCTGGCGGTACACGTGGCGCTGCCCGTTCTCGTGCGCCTCCAGCTCCATGTCCTCGAAGAAGGTCTGGGTCACCGGATTCAGGTCCTTGAGCGCCTCGAAGGTGGCTCGCACCGTCGCCCGTCCGCGCGTGCGCGTCCAGGACCAGCGTCGAGCCGGATCGGTCCACGACGAGCACATGTAGCGATCGAAGACGTAGAGCCCGCCTTTCTTGACGGCGCCGGCGACGCAGCGGAGGTGGGCGAGGATCGCCTCGTTCGTGAGCAGGTGGCCCTGGGAGTCCTGCATGCAGATGGCCGCGTCCACGGGCCGGGGCAGGGTGAAGCGCGTCATGTCGCCCACGTGGAGGCGGACGTCGAGGCCTTCTTCGGCCGCGCGCTCGTGCAGGAAGTCGATGTTCTCGGGCGAGAGGTCGAGACCCGACATCTGGTAGCCGCGCCGCCCGAGACGGATCAGATGCGGGCCGGTGCCGCACGCGATGTCGATCACCGTCTTGACGGGCCGCTTGGCGAAGCGGCGGAAGCAGTAGGCGAGGAAATCCACCTCCTGCTTACGGTTCATGTCGAAGGCGATCTCGTAGTAGCGCGGCGACGAATAATGGGTCATTTAGCCTCAACATGGCGAAGCCATGTTGACCGTGGGCGAAGCTGGTTAGGGCTCATCGTCTCCCGCGTCGACATTCGGGCCGTCGGGTTAGGTCTGATTGTTTTCCACATAGGCATTCAGGCGATTGGGGGCGGGCTGATCCATCGCCGCGTGGACGCTTTGACGGTTGGGCGCGGCTGGGCCTCATTTGCCCCACCAGGTGAGGATCGCTTCGCGGAGAATCCAGGACGCGGTGATGCCTGTGCGGCCCGACGCATCGAAGGCATGGGCGACCTCCATCAGGTCGGTGCCCACGATACGGCAAGGCTCGAGCAGCCGCACGATCTCCACCAGCTCTGCGGCGGTGATCCCGCAGGGCTCGGGCGCGCCCGTGCCCGGCGCCTCCGAGGGATCGAGCACGTCCACGTCGATGGTGACGTACAGCGGGTGACGGACGAGCTCGGGGAGGAGACTCCGCACCGCGTCCACCGGCCGGACGGCGTGGGCGGGAAACAGATGGGGCGCCTTGCGCCGGTACTCCTCCCGGGCGCCCGTCCGCATCCCGACCTGATAGACGCGCTCGGGGGCGACCACGTCCATCACGCGGGCCATGGCCGAGGCGTAGTTGTAGCGCTCGCCGAGGAACTCCTCGCGCAGATCGGGATGGGCGTCGAGCTGGAGGATGCGCAGCTCGGGAATGGCTGGAGCGAGCACTTCCACCACCGGCAGCGTCGCGGTGTGATCGCCCCCCAGCATGATGGGGACGAGGCCGGGCCTCCAGAACGCGAGGATCTCTTCCCTGGCTCGGGCGAGCTGCTCGCGCGGCGTGCCCGAGCCGAGCTCGCAGTCGCCGAGATCGGCCATGGCGAGGTCCTCGAGGTCACGATCGAGGGCGGGAGAATAGGTCTCGATCGAGTCGGAGGCGATCCGGAGGTCGCGTGGCCCATGATCGGCTCCGCGACGGAGGTTGACCCTGCCCTCGAAGGGAATGCCGAAGACGACGAGGCGGGCCTCGGGATAGGCCGGGCGGCAGGCGATGAAACGGGGATCGGCCGGCTTCACGGGGTCACTCGTCGCGGGCGCCGGGGCGGGCGCCCGAGCCCGTCCGGGGCGAGGCTAGACGACGTCGTCGTCGGAGAGCAGGGTGACGGCGGCCAGCGCGCAGCCCGTCCGCTCCACACGATGCTCGACGGCGCAGACCTGCATATCGCGTATCTTCCAGCCGCGCACCTTGAAGGACTCCCGGAGCATGTGCACGATGGCCCGCTCCGCCTCCTCGCGGGTCGCCTTGTCGTGGAACTCCATGATGACGCCGTTCTTCGTGGGGTCGTCGGGGCGGGCCCAGCCTACGGCGGCCGCCACCACCTCGCCGGGCACCTCGCTCGTCACGGCCGCGAAGGCGGTGGGCACGATGGCGCCCGGCCGCAGGCGGGGAAGGTCGACGACCTCTGTGTCGGGCGGCAGGATGGAGGAGACCTTCACGAGGTTGATGTTGCCGATGCCGGCGGCCAGCAGAGCGTTGTCGAAGGCATTGAGCGCAGTCGTACCCTCGGCGCTCCCGGACGTCGTTGCGGCCTTGGTCACCGGTTTCCATCCCATCGTTCGCTCCGCCCTCCCTCGTGTAGTGAAAAACGCGTCGACAAAAAAACTCTGTTTATGTTAGCGGCTCAGAGTGGGAACGCAAGAGAAAAGTGCCCTTCTGGCGCGATTCGGCAGCCTCGCGGGCGTCGCGCTCCCGCGCTACGAGCGGCTCCGAGGGCCCTCGTCGCCGCCGCGGGCGACGCCGCCGCGCCTCCAAAAATCGCTTTCCAGGCCATTTTTTCCTTGCAATGCCAAAAACATGGCCCTACATTCAAAAAATCGGGAACAAAATTTCGCGCAAGCGAAAGAAGAGCGGAGAGGAGGGAGAGAGTGCAAGCATTGGGGCGACACCTGCTGCTCGAGCTGTTCGATTGCGATGCGGAAGCGCTCAATAGCCTTGAAATCGTGAAGACGTCGATGGTCGAGGCCGCCAAACGCGCGCAAGCGACCATCGTGGACGTGGTATTTCACGAGTTCAACCCGTTCGGCATCAGCGGCGTCGTCGTCATCGCTGAGTCGCACCTCGCCATCCACACCTGGCCGGAGTACCGCTACGCCGCCGTCGACGTGTTCTCCTGCGGCGACGTGCTCCAGCCCCAGACGGCGGCCGACTACCTGGTCGAGCAGCTCGGGGCCTCTCGGGCCTCCGTGGTCGAGCTCCAGCGCGGCATCTTCCTCCAGTCCGCTCCCATGCCCCACAAGCCGGCCGGGGCACGGCTGCCCGACCGTCAGCTCACCATCGGCGGATGAGCAGTCCTCCGCAGTACAAGTGGTTCTTCGAGAGCACCACCCCGGTCGAAGGCCACATGCACGCCATCGCCCGTACCATCAGCACGCGGCAGACCAAGTTCCAGTTCATGGAGATCTTCGAGACGCACTCGTACGGCAAGGTGCTCGTGCTCGATGGGCGCATCCAGTCGAGCCAGCACGACGAGTTCATCTATCACGAGATCCTCGTCCAGCCCGGCCTCCTCGCCCACCCCAAGCCCCAGCGGGCCATGGTGATCGGGGGCGGCGAGGGCGCCACCGTGCGTGAGATCCTGCGCCACCCCACCATCGCCGACTGCCTGATGGTGGACATCGACGGCGAGGTGGTCGAGGAGTGCAAGAAGCACCTGCCCGAGATGCACCAGGGCGCCTTCGAGGACAAGCGGACGCGCGTGCTCCACGAGGACGCCCGCGCCTATCTGGAGAAGACCAAGGAGCGCTTCGACCTCATCGTGGTCGACCTGCCGGAGCCGCTCGAGGAAGGCCCCGCCTGCCTCCTCTTCACCACGGAGTTCTACACGCTGATCCGTGACCGGCTCACCGAGCAGGGGGTCATGACCATGCAGGCGGGCATGACCAAGATCAACGAGCTGTTCTTCTTCGGCGCGGTCAACCGGACGCTGCGCGAGGTCTTCCCCGTCGTGGCGCCTTATCAGGGCTTCATCTCCTGCTTCGGCACGCCGTGGGGCTTCATCCTGGCCTCCAAGGCCACCGATCCACGCCAGCAGACGGCGGCCCAGATCGACGCCCTCATCGGCGCCCGGATGAACCCGGACAGCCTCGGCTACTGGAACGGCGCCGCGCACCTGCACTCGTTCAACCTGCCCAAGTTCCTCAGCACCTCGCTCGCAAAGAACGACCGCGTCATCACGGACAAGAATCCCCTCATCGTCTCCTGAGCCGCGGGTTGGCTCCGCGCCGCGCCTCCACGCTGGTCCTCGCCTCCGCTTCGCCCCGTCGCCGCGAGCTCTTGGCCCGCCTCGGGGCGCCGTTCACGGTGTGGGCGAGTCACGTCCCGGAGATCCATCCGCCGGGAGCGCCCGAGGCCGCGGTGGCCGCCGTCGCCCTCGACAAGGCCCGCGCGGTGGCGCGGGGGTGGACGGCGGGATCGGCCGTGATCCTGGGCGCCGACACCGAGGTCGTGCTCGACGGCCGGTATCTCGGCAAGCCCATCGACAGCGCGGACGCCGCGCGTATGTTGCGGGAGCTGCGCGGCCGGACCCACGAGGTGGTCACGGGCGTGGCGCTCGTGGAGGCGCCGCCGTCCGGACGCGAGGAGACGGCGTCGGTGACCACGCGCGTGACCATGACGGCGGCCAGCGAGGAGGAGATCGCCGCCTACGTGGCCACGGGCGAGCCGCTCGACAAGGCCGGAGCCTATGCCGTCCAGGGAGAAGGGCGGCGGCTGGTGGCCCGGGTCGACGGCTGTCTCACGAACGTGATCGGATTGCCCCTGGACACCACCCGACGGCTGCTGGAGCGGTGGGGCGTGCTCTAGCGCGCGGCGGGCGCCTCGAGCGCCCGCTGGAGGGGCGCGCTGAGGAGCAGCGAGGACCAGCTGAACCACGGCAGCTTGACCACGGCGGGGAAGGCCGCCCGGGCGCGCGCCTGGTTGATGCTGGCCTTGAGTACCTCGTCGCTGACCTGGCCGCGCGGGAGGAAGCTCTGGCGCACGCCGTCGAGCCGCGCCCGGAAGTCCACGAGCGGGCCCGTCACGGGCTCCGGCAGCACGGACATGAGCGCCTCGGGGGAGGCCTCGGTGACGCGGGTCACCCCGCGGAGGAGGGCCCGCACGAGGGCGGTGAGCTCGCGCTCGTCGGGCGTGGTGCCCGCGCGCACGAACAGGGCTGCGTAGACCGTCTCCGCGCCGAGCCAGCGGGCGGCGTCCGATCGCTTGCGAAGATCCACGAGAATGAAGCCCGTGTGGTCCTCGGCCATGCGGGTGATCAGCGGATCGCCCATGACGCCCGCCGCCACCTCGCCCCGCCCGAGCACGCCCTCGAGCGCGCGACTGCTGAAGCTCCGCAGCGGCACCTGGTGGATCTTGACATCCGCATGGAGGAGGACGGCGTTGAGCATCACGTGCTCGGGGGTGCCCGCGCCGCCCGGCAGGCCCACGGGCTGCCCGCGCAGCTCCGCCGGAGCGCGAATGGTGTCCTTGTGGTTCGGCGAAACGAGGATGGCTACCGGCGCCGCCGCGGTGAGGCCGAAGAGGAGGGGGGGCGGCACGCCGGCCACGTGACCCTGGCGATAGGCCGCGTCCAGCGAGGTGGCCGCGAGATCGGCCTGCCCTCGCGCGAGGGCGCGGGCGGCATCGCCCTCCGTGCGCTCGATCTTCAGGACCACGTCGAGGTTCTCCTGGGCGAAGTACCCCTCGGCGCGCGCGACCTGGAGCGGCAGGTACTCGGGCGAGGTGGGAGGTCCTGCCACCGCGATGGTGATGGCCGCCAGCAGTCCCACGCCGAGTCCCGTCACGGAGCCTCCGAAGTCCCGGTGATGCGTCGATGAAGCGGCGGCTGCTCCGGCTCTACTCCGCCCTGCACGCGCGCTATGGCCCGCAGGGCTGGTGGCCGGCACGGAGCGCCTTCGAGGTCGCCGTGGGCGCCGTGCTCACCCAGCATACCGCCTGGCCCGGCGCCGCACGGGCCATCGCCAATCTTCACGCGGCCCGGCGTCTCGAGGCGCGGCGCCTGGCCGCGCTGTCGCCGGCGGCGCTTGGCCGGCTCATCCGCCCCGCCGGCACCTGGCGCCTCAAGGCGAGGAGCCTGCTCGCCCTCGCGAGGTTTCTCCTGGAGCGGACCGGCGGACGACCGGAGAGGCTGCGCAGGGCGCCGCTCGAGCCGCTGCGCCACGATCTCCTGGCCGTACCAGGGATCGGCCCCGAGACGGCCGACGCCATCCTGCTCTACGGGGCTGGGCGGCCCGTTTTCGTGGCCGATGCCTACACGCGGCGGGTGCTGTCGCGGCACCGGATCGTGCCGCGCCACGGCGACTACGAGGCGCTCCGACGCTTCCTGGAGGAGCACCTGCCTGGCGACCCCGCCCTCTTCAACGAGCTTCACGCCCTCCTGGTCGCCGTGGCCAAGGCGCATTGTCGCTCGCGGCCGCGCTGTGAGGGCTGCCCACTCGCCTTCGATCTCAGGGGCCGGCGACCTCGCGTATGAGCCGGGCGAGCCGCTCAGCGGCGTCGGGGGCGGCCAGGGTGCGCGCCCGCTTGCCCATGGCGGCGAGCTCCGCGCGGTCCGCCAGGAGGCGCGTGAGAACGTCTGCGAGGCGCTCAGGCGAGAGTTCGGCCTGCGGGAGAACGACGGCGCCACCCGCGGTCTCCACGAGCCTGGCGTTGGCCGTCTGCTCGTCGCCGCCCGCTCCCGGCAGGGGCACGAAGACGGCCGGGAGCCCGAGATTGCAGCATTCGTTCACCGTGCCCGCTCCGCTCCGGCCAACGAGGAGGGCGGCCGCGGCGTAGACGTCGCGCAGCTCGACGCCGACGTAGGGCCGCACGGCGTAGCGCGCGCCCAGGCGGGGCGGGAGCGCGCGGGCCCGCTCCTGGAGCCAGCGGTGATCACCCGTCTCGGCGTTGTCCCCGCATTGGTGGAGGATCTGGCAGAGTTCGAGGAGCCGCGGCAGGGCCTCCCCCGCCGCGCGGTTGACTCGATGCGAACCCTGGGCGCCGCCCGTCAGGTAGACGAGCGGAAGGGTCGCGTCGAAGCCAAAGGCGGCGAGGGCGGCCTCCCGCTGCCCGCCCAGGAGCCCGGGGCGGACGGGGTTGCCCGTGATCACGAGGCGATCCGCGGGAAGCCGGCCGCCCGAGCCCGGAAAGGACAGGGCGACCCGGGTGGCGAAGCGGCCGGCGATGCGGTTGGCGAGGCCGAGCACCGCCGTCTGCTCGTGGACCACGAGCGGGATGCCGAGGGCGCGAGCGGCCAGGGCGGGCGGGACGCTGGCGAAGCCTCCGGTGCCGAAGAGGACGGCCGGCTTGAGCCGCCGCAGGAGCGACCAGGACTGCACGAGTCCCGCGGGCACGTTCACGACGAGGTCGCTGACGTTGCGGCGGTCCCAGTAGCGCCGGAGCTTGCCCGTCCTGATGGGATGGAAGGGCAGGCCCGCCTCGGGAGCCCGCCGCGACTCGATGCCGTCGCGACTGCCGATCCAGTGGATGTCGGCGCCGTCCCGGCTGAGCGCCTCCGCCACCGCCAGCCCCGCGCTCGTGTGTCCGCCGGTACCGCCGCCGGCGATGACGACCCGCACAGCCTCAGCGCTGCTCGAGGGCGAGGTCGATCAGCCGCGAGATGAGCTCGGTGTAGGAGACGCCGGAGGCTTCCCAGAGCTTGGGATAGGCGCTGGTCGCGGTGAAGCCGGGCAGCGTGTTGATCTCGTTGACGAGCACGCGGCTCTCGCCCTCGATGAAGAAGTCCACGCGCGCGAGCCCCGCGCAGTCCACCGCGCGGAAGGCCTCCACCGCGAGCTCGCGCACGCGGCGGGTGACCTCGGGAGACAGGGGCGCGGGCACCTTGAACGTGGTGTGGCCCTCGCCGTACTTGGTCTCGTAGTCGTACCACTCGCCGGCGTAGCAGACCTCGCCGGGCACCGAGGCCTGCGGGTAGTCGTTGCCGAGCACGGCGACCTCGACCTCGCGCCCCTGCACGGCGCGCTCGACGAGGATGCGGCGGTCGTGCCGCGCGGCCAGGGCGAGGGCGGCGGGGAGATCCTCGGCCGCCTTGACCTTGCTGATGCCCACGCTCGAGCCGAGATTGGCGGGCTTGACGAAGCAGGGGAAGCCGAGGGCCTCGCCCACCGCACGCTCCACCGCCGCCGGCTCGCGCCGCCATTCGTGGCGCTTCACGAGCACGTAGTCCACGATGGGCAGCCCGTGCGCGCGGAACATGTCCTTCATGGCCGCCTTGTCCATGCCCACCGCGGAGGCGAGCACGCCCGCGCCCACGTAGGGCACGCCGGCCAGCTCGAGCAGTCCCTGGATGGTGCCGTCCTCGCCGCGAGGCCCGTGGAGCATGATCAGTACGACGTCGAGCCGGTCGCGCAGCCCAGGAGGCAGGCTCTCCGAGGTCTCCATACGCTGGAGCGCCGTGACGGCCGTGGTATCGCTCGCCCGCTCGGCCAGCGCCTGCTTTACTGATGCTTCGGCGCCGCCCTCGCCGAGGGCGTGGCGCGCCGCCTGATCGGCCAGCGCCCGCATGGGATCGCCGCCCACCAGCCAGCGTCCCTCGCGGGTGATGCCGATGGGCACGGGCTCGAAGCGCTCGCGGTCGATGGCGGCGAGAACGGAGGCGGCGCTGGCCAGGGACACCTCGTGCTCGCCCGTCTCGCCGCCGAAGATCACACCGACGCGGAGCTTCTTCGCCATGCTCTCTTACTCTAAACCGGCGCCCCGCCGAGCGTGTAGTCCTTGTGCAGGCCTCACCGCGTGCCCTGCTCCTCCCGCCACCGCCGCCACGCGGCGAGGCGGACGGCCAGCTCCTTCTCGAGTCCGCGGTCCACGGGGCGGTAGTAGATCCGGCCGCGCAGGGCCTCGGGCAGGTGCTCCTGGGCGACGCGGGCGTCCGTGGCGTCATGGGCGTACTGATAGCCCTTGCCGTAGCCCATGTTGGCCATGAGGCCGGTCGGCGCGTTGCGGAGATGGAGAGGCACCGGCTCCGCCGGCTTGTCCTGAATGTCCCGGCGCACCTGGTTCCACGCCGTGTACACCGCGTTCGACTTCGGGGCGAGGGCGAGGTAGCAGGTCGCTTGGGCGAGGGCCAGCTCGCCTTCGGGCGAGCCGAGGAAGTGATACGACTCCTTGGCGTCGAGGGCGAGGCGGAGCGCCTGGGGATCGGCGTTGCCGATGTCCTCGGAGGCGAAGCGCACGAGTCGTCGCGCCACGTAGAGGGCGTCCTCCCCCGCTTCCAGCATGCGGCCGAGCCAGTAGAGGGCGCCGTCGGGATCGGAGTCGCGCAGCGACTTGTGGAGCGCGGAGATGAGGTTGTAGTGCTCCTCGCCCGATTTGTCGTAGAGGAGCGCCTTCTTCTGCACCGCCTCGCGGATGGCCGTCTCCGTGATGGCGCCGCCGTGGAGAGTCACCGCGAGCTCGAGGATGTTGAGGGCCCCCCGCGCGTCCCCGTCCGAGAGCCGCGCGATGAGGCGGAGGGCGTCCGGCTCCGCGGTGGCCCCGGAGGCGCCCAGGCCGCGCTCCGCGTCGTGGAGCGCACGCTCGAGGATGCTCACCACGTCATCCTCGGAGAGCGGCTGGAGCGAGTAGACACGGCAGCGCGAGAGGAGCGCCGCGTTCACCTCGAAGGACGGGTTCTCGGTGGTGGCGCCGATCAGGATCAGCGTGCCCTTCTCGACGTGAGGGAGAAAGGCGTCCTGCTGGCTCTTGTTGAAGCGATGGATCTCGTCCACGAAGAGGATCGTTCGGCGGCCGCCGCGCGCGCGGTCGGCCTCGGCCTCCGAGACGACCTGGCGGATCTCCTTGACCCCCGCCATCACCGCCGAGAACGGCACGAAGCGCGCGCCCGCGACCTGGGCCATGAGCGAGGCGAGCGTGGTCTTGCCCGTACCGGGCGGGCCCCACAGGATCATGGAGTGGAGCCGCCCGTCCTCGAGGGACCGGCGCAACACCTTGCCGGGCCCGATCAGATGCTGCTGGCCCACCACCTCGTCGAGGCTGCGGGGGCGCATCCGGTCGGCGAGGGGAGCCGGAGGCGCCGGCGCGGAGGAAACGGGAGGATCGAACAGGTCCACGGAGTGAAGTATACGCTGCGGAAGATACTGCTCATCGCCCTCACCCTGCCCTCTCCCCGGAGGAGAGAGAGGGTTTGGTCAGGCAAGGGCGACGGGGAGATCGAGGAGCGAGTCGATGCTCGCCGTGACCACCACGCCGCGGCGCTCGAGCTCGGCCGCGTCCGCCCGATAGGCGATGAAAGGAATGCCGCCGGCCTGCGCGGCCACGCCATCGACCCAGGCATCGCCCACCATCACGATGTGTTCGGCCCCGGGCCAGCGCTCGCGGACGACGCGGAGGCCGTCGGGATCGGGCTTGAGCGCGGTGACGTCGTCGCGGGTGACCACGAGATCGAGATGGCGGAGGAGATCGAAGCGGGAGAGAACGAGGTCGGCGACCACCCGGTCGTTGTTCGTCCAGATCGCGGTGGCGAAGCCGAGCTGACGCAGCGCCTCGAGCGATTCGGCGGCGTGGGGCTCGAGCACCGCCTGCTCCATGGCACGCCGCTCGTGCGCCTGGGGGATGGCGAGGATCTCGGCCTCGAGATGTGGGGCATGCGCTCGCACGAGGCCGAAGATCTCCGCGCCCGACCACCGCAGCTCGCGCACGGGCAGCGCGATGCCGCGCTCGCGCACGAAGACTTCCATCTCGCGGCCCACGGCCTTCAGATCGAGAGGGGAGCTGACGAGGGTGTGGTCGAGGTCGAAGACGCAGACGGGCGGGGGCGGCGTCACGGCCTCAGGAGCGATGGCCGGGCCCCGGTTCCCCGTCCAGCAGGAGGTCGCGCAGGAGCTCGATGCCGCCGCGATCGAGGGTGCGGTCGGCCACGATCAGCTCGACGTCGCTGGGCAGGCTGGGCCGGATGCGCTCCGCCGCCTGCTCGGAGCACATCACGGTGCGCGTGCGCTCCAGCATGCGATCGAGCGACCACGGATCGTCCGTGGATGCGAGCACCGGCGTGACGTGGAGGAGGCCCGCGGACTGCACGGAGCGGAGGAGGTTCTGGCCGCCCGTGGCGGTGGTGCAGACGAGGCCGACGGTGGAGCCTTCGGGCAATTCCGTGAGGCGCAGGAGCGTCTTGATGCTGGCCTCGGCGAGGAGCGCGACCACGGGGGGGCCGTCCACGGGCATGCGGCGCTTCACCTCGTGAATGTGGAAGAAGGTGGTGATGACGACGCGATAGCTCTTGAGAAAGCCGGGATCGCGCCCGGCCTTGGCCTCGAATTCCTCCACGAGCATGCGATCCACGTGGAGCGGCAGCTCCGCCTCGAGCTCGTCGCGGTAGCGCGCCAGCTCGGCGTCGTTGCATTCGACGAGCACCGCCCGCTGTCGGGGCGCCTTGACTACCTGCCCGGTGGGCCCGCTCGAGGCAAGCGCGGCCACGAACTCGTCCTGGGTGAAGCCCAAGCGGCGCGCCCGGGTGAGGCTCTCGCTGACCAGGCGGGCCAGGCTATGGGCCGCCCGACCCTCGCGCGTGGGCCGATCGGCCACGAAGGTGCCGCGGCCTTGCTGCCCCTCGACGTAGCCGTCCCGTTCGAGATTGGCGAGGGCGCGGGTGACGGTGTTGGGGTTGATGCGGAGGAAGCCCGCGAGCTGGCGCACGGTCGGGAGCTGCATGCCGGGCTTCAGCGCCCCCGTCGAGATCAGGTGCCGGATCTGGGTCATGAGCTGCACGTGCACGGGCACAGCGCTCTTCCGATTCACCCGGAGCCCCGACGGGGGCGCTATACGGCAGGACTCGCGCGCCATGGGACTAGGCAGTCGCTCGTCGCGGACCGGTGGTGCCCTTGGGGGCTTGGCCCGCCAGCGACCGGCCCAGCCGGATCAGCGCCAGCCCCAGGGTCACCCTCAGGGGCTCCGGCACAATCCGCGCCTTGTCCATGAGCCGGCCCTGGGCTGCCATGGCCCGGGCCTCGCACAGCCTGTCCTTCGCGATCTGCTCTGCCAGATAGTAGTTCAACACGTCTCCTCCTTCCCGGGTCCTCGACCCGTCTCGGTGCGTCGCGTAATAGTGTACCCATACATTGATACACTATGGACGGAGAAATTGCAAGGAACAGCAGAAGATCTGTAAATACCTGAAAAGTCTAAATCAGCCAGTGGAGCAGGGCGGTAGCGAGGGAGAGGAAGATCGTAACGCCGAGCACGTCCTGGAAGGCGGTCTCGAATGGGCCAGCGGTCAAGGCCGGGTCGAAGCCCATGCGCTTCGAAAGCATGGGGATGCCCGTCCCGGCGCAGCCAGAGAGGTTGACCGAGACGAACATCGAGATGGCGACGACGAGGCCGAAGGTGACCGAGTGCCACATGAGCCCGATCAGTCCCACCACCACCGCGCACACGGCACCGAGGATCGCCGAGGTCTGGATCTGCCTCCACAGCGGCTCCCACCAGCGGCTCAACTGGACCTGACCAGTGGCGAGACCGCGCACTACCATGGTCACGGACTGGAGGCCCGTGTTCCCGGAGATGGCCTGGATCACCGGCATGAAGGATGCGAGGAGGATGACCTTGCCCAGGGTGCGGTCGAAGTAGTGGATCACCACCCCGGCGAGCATCTCGATCAGGAGGGTGAGCAGGACCCAGGGTAGGCGGAGCATCGCGACCTGGCCCGGCGAGCGCCGCTCCAGCTCGGCGGCGTCGGAGCCGGCCATGCGGAAGATGTCCTCGGAGGCCTCCTCCTCGACCACGTCGATGACGTCGTCCACGGTGATGGTGCCGATGAGCCGGTTCTGATCGTCGACCACGGGCACGGTGACGAGGTCGTACTTCGCCACCACGCGCGCCAGCTCCTCCCGGTCCATGGTGGCGCTGACGCTCACCACTTCCTCGTCCTCGAGGATGCTGAGAATGAGGCTTCGCGGATCGGCGAGGAGGAGGCGCCGGAGCGGCACGCGGCCGATCAGGTGCTGATGGTCGTCGACGGCGTAGACGCCGAAGGGACGCTCCTCGGTGACGGTCTTGCGGATGTGCTGCACCGCCTCCTCGACCGTCGAGGTCTCGCGCACCGCCACCACGTCGGGGGACATGAGGCGGCCCGCGGAGTCCTCGGGATACTCGAGGATCTCCTGGATCTCCTCGGAGCGCTCCTCCTCCATGAGGTCGAGGATCTTCTCGGCGTGCTCGGTGGACAGCTCGTCCACGACGTCGGCGGCGTGCTCGGCGGGCATGCGATCGAGGATCTGCGAGACCTCCACGTCGTCCAGCGATCGCACGAGGCCGAGGAGGGTGGCGTCGTCGAGCTCGGAGAGGACGTCGCCCGCCTGCTCCGGGTGCAGCGTGCGAAAGATGGTGGCGCGATCGAAGGCGGGCAGATGCTGGAGGACCTGCGCCACGTCCGCGGCGTGCGCCTCGACGATCGCCTGCCTCGCGCGAGGATCATCGCGGTTCTGCAGCAGCTCTTCCGCTGAGCGAAGCAGGCGCTCGTTCGCATCCATTGGGGGATCTCCAGAGCCGATTGTACAGGGAGGGCTCGATGGCCGCGATGGCAAATCCTCCTATACGGTGGGCACTTGTGCCCTCGCGGCGACCCCGAGGCCAGTCACACATCTTGACGCGATCTTGAAGGCTCCGTTCCCATTCTTGAGAGCGGCTTGAGCGGGCGTTGCTCTAGCCTGAGCGATGTGAGGGAGAGCGAGCGACGAGCACGGAAGGGGAAGACCGAGACATGTTCCTGTTTGCGCTGACTGCGGGGGAACGCCAGGAGCTTCGTGTCGCGCTCGAAGCCCACGTGGCCGACCTGCGCGCGGACATCTCTCACACGGAGCGCTGCGTGGACCTGGAGGAGCTCGAGTCGCGGCGGGCGCTGTTGGAGGGCGTCCTCCGGCGGCTCGCGGGAACCACGGCGACGTCGGTCGAGCACGGGCCCGACGGGGCCCCCTTCGCGGATCTGCCGGACCGTACGCCCGGTGCCTGACGAATCGAGCTCCAGAAGCGACGGACAGCACCACGTCACGATCAGGAGGGCGCACTGATGAGCCTCGCGACACTGAAAGAAGGTCCGCAGGGGGTGACGAGCCCGATAGCGGGCTCGAGCAGGGAGGTTGCCCGCGGGCAGCTCGAGCCTCTGCATGGCCAGACCGTGGTCATCAAGTACGGCGGATCGGCCATGGAGAAGGCCGGCCTCCGCGATCTCTTCTCGCGCGACGTGGCCCTGGTGCGCACGCTCGGCGTGCGGCCAGTGGTGGTGCATGGCGGGGGCCCGCAGATCGATCGTCTGATGAAGCGCCTGGGCAAGTCTCCGCACTTCATCGGTGGCCTGCGCGTCACCGACGACGAGACGATGTCCATCGTCGAGATGGTTCTGGCCGGGAGCATCAACAAGGAGATCGTGGGAGCCATCAGCGCGCACGGCGGTCGCGCGGTGGGACTGTGCGGCTGCGATGCCGGACTCATCCGCGCCACTCGTCGCGTGCACGTTTTGCCGGACGGGCGTGAGATCGACCTCGGCCGCGTGGGCGATGTGAAGACGGTGGACCCGGCGCCCCTCGAGCTGCTCCAGGAGCATGGCTTCGTGCCCGTGCTCGCTCCCCTCGGTCTCGGGCCCGGGGGCGAGCTCCTCAACATCAACGCCGATCTGGTCGCGGGCGACGTGGCGGCATCTCTCGGCGCGCTCAAGGTGATCTTCCTCTCCGACATCTCGGGGATACGCGGGCGCAATGGGCAGCTGCTCCAACGGGTCTCCCTTTCCGAGCTCGATGCGCTGATCCGGGATGGCGTCATCGAGGGAGGAATGCTGCCCAAGGTGGAAGCGTGTGCGCGGGCCGTCAAGGGCGGGGTCAAGGGCGCATACATCGTGGATGGCCGGCTGCCGAACGCGCTGCTCTTGAAGCTCTTCACCCACACCGGGCTCGGGACGGAGGTCGTGCTCTAGGAGTGCCCCTGGTAGCGTCGAACCGAACCGTCCCGGCTGGCCACGAGGTCGCTGCCAAGGCTTCGTGACCGTCGATCTGACATCGGAAGGCCTCACGCTAGGTCACCCTTGCAAGCCGGTGATTGTCGAGCGCCGAGGTATGATCTTGGCGGAAAATCGGTCTGACCAGGGTGAGGTCACGATGCTCGCCTCCGCGCCTGGTGGGCAGGCTAGTCCCGCGAGAAAGGACGTTTCCGATGCCTGACATGTCGTCCGACTCCCGGCCCGTTTCGCCCGGAGAGACACCAGTCTCCCATCAGGGGCCGGTCGTCCTGGTGATCGAGGACGAGCCGGAGATCCGGCGCTTTCTTCGAGCCTCGCTCCTGGGTCAAGGCTACCGCCTTGTCGAAGCGACGACTGGTCAGGAAGGTCTTCAGGCTGCCGAGACCCGTCAACCCGAGCTGATCATCCTCGATCTCGGGCTGCCGGACATGGACGGCCTCGAGATCATCCGGCAGCTGCGCTCGTGGACGAGCGTGCCGCTGGTGGTGGTCTCCGCTCGCGAGCAGGAGACGACCAAGGTGGCCGCTCTCGACGCCGGCGCGGACGATTACCTCAGCAAGCCCTTCGGCGTCGGCGAGCTGTTCGCCCGCATCCGGGCCACCCTCCGTCGCGCCGAACGTCCCGAGGGCGCCCAGAACAAGCCTATCTTCGAGACCGGCGAGCTCCAGATCGATTTCGGCCAGCGGCGGGTCCTGGTCAGAGGGAAGGAGGTGCACCTTACACCCATCGAGTATCGATTGCTCACGACGATGGCGCGCCACGCCGGAAAGCTCTTGACGCGCAAGCAGCTCCTGACCGAGGTGTGGGGCCGCGCCTACGCCGAGCAGACGCACTACCTGCACGTTCACATGGCGCAGCTGCGGCGGAAGATCGAGGCCGACCCCGCGCGGCCTCGGTATCTCCTGACGGAGCCGAGCGTCGGGTACCGGCTGGTCGCCGAGGAGAGCTGAGCCCGGGTCGGATCTCCTACCCGGACTCCCGACGAGACAGCTCCAGGGCCAGCATGGAGCCCGCGATGGCCAGTGTGCGGCCCTCGTCCACGCCGAAGCCAGCCGGGTCACCCTCCCAGAGATCGACCGACACGTCCCCCCGGGCGGTCCGGAAGCTGAGGCGCCCTCCCCCTTCGGGAAGGCGCAGGCCGCTGACACCGAACTGGAGCCTCTTTTCTTCCAGCGGGAAGAGCGTGTCGGCAGCGAGCGCGACCGTGGGCGTCGACAGGGGTGTCGTGTCAGACGGGGTTGCGGCCACGATGTGCCCCTTGCTGTCTCGCAGCACGATGGCGCCGAGCTTGAAGCGTCGAGCCAGCTCGCGCAGGATGCCGCCCAGGGGCTTGCCTCCTCTGAGCTGATCCACGAGGTCCTTCAGGATGCTCAGCTCCTCGCCCGCGCGGGCGGCCGCGTCCGACAGGCGCTCCCGCCGCCGCCCGAAGGCCGCGGCGATGAGCCCGCAGATGGCCAGGGCGAGAAAGGCGACCACGTCATCCGGCTTGGTGATGGCCAGAGTCAGATAGGGCTCCGTGAGGAAGAAGTTGAGGCTCATGGCCGACACCACCGCCGTCAGCAGCGCTGCGGACCGGCCGCCCAACTCGGCGATCACGATGGTGAACGCGAGGAAGGCGAAGGCGAGGTTGGACGCCGAGGTGAGCGTGCGGAGCGGGACGAGCACGACCCCGAGAATCAGCGCGCCGAAACCGCCGACCGCCATCCAGACCAGGTTGTCATTCCGTCCGCCCATGCCGCTCCTCCTATTGGTCGCTCTTCTTCACGAACTGGTGCCCGTTGAGGCATACTCGCCACTGCTGGCGGAGACGGCGAGACGCCGCGCCGCAGCACCCGCACGGAACGGTGGCTTCGAATCCCAGAGACGTGCCCAGCTGCGTGACCTTCTGATCCCTCTCTGCTGGTTTCCGGCCCATGATGCCTCTCCTTCTCCCGCTCGAATCTACACGCTCCCTGCTCTTCTTGTCGAAGCGGGTTCGCTCTCATCTTGTAACGCAGCCTGAATCAAGAAGTCGTCAAGCCGACGCGCGAATGCGTCAAGAAATCGTCAAGACGAGGGGAAGCCGTGTATGTGCTTGACGCTAGTAGCTCGCCGTGGCTATCTGGCTCCCGTCACACCGGAGCGTCCTAGATGGACGAGAAAGGAGTTTGTGATGGCTTCGCACTCCAAGACGAGAACCGCCATTCGAAGGATTCGTCGCCTGGCGCGTCGGCGTCACGAGGCCGAGCTGCGGAAGGCTCGGAGCAAGAAGAGCGGCCAGCCCTAGTCCAGCGCTTCTGAAGTCCGCTTGGTCAAGGCCACGTCGGCGCCGGCGCGTGCGGGTGCTCGCCTGACGAGCC
>Ga0075434_100001813_pt1 | contig 18454 bp, 15 predicted proteins | sample RhiMethybrSRZTD3_FD_75298 | JGI IMG/M metagenome (GOLD analysis project Ga0075434, IMG submission 75298) | Populus rhizosphere microbial communities from Tennessee, USA - Rhizosphere MetaG P. TD hybrid SRZTD3 | ecosystem: Host-associated > Plants > Roots > Rhizosphere > Soil | place: USA... | reverse complement strand
CTCCAGGACATGAAGAATGAAATCGCCAAACAGATAAGACCGGTGGAAGAGCAAATTATCCAGGCGAACGTCGATCATCTGCGTCAAACTTTCACTCAGGAAAGTCGCAGGCTAGCGAAGTGTCTGGAAGAGATCGATGACAACATTCTGGCCTGCCGCCAGTATCTGCAAGACTACGAGCGTATTCGCTCGAGTCTCCATGGCCTAAATGAAAAACTTACGCAGCTCGGAGCCGAGTCGATACAGGTGCCTGATGGTCTTTCGAACGCGGATCTGGGCGAGATCGTGAAACAGCGAATCGAGAACCTCCGATCGCAGGGCAAGGTTTGATTTAAACTCGAGTCGGTTCGTCTGGGATCCGCCGCAAAATTCGCTTAGGCGCTTAATCCCGTCATCCAGGCAATTTGTCCTGCGCTGATCGGAAAACAGCAGTTTTTCTCGAACGCGTTGCTCCCGAAATATTTGTTTAGCTAATTCGTGCCGATACGTCTTACCCTGCCAAAAGAGCGAATCGAAAAACACATTCGAGATGGCCGGAGCGAACGAAAAACGATCGGGCAGGAATCTGCTCGGCTAAACTCTACGCCAGCTGCGCGACTATTACGCTGGCTTATCGGACTCAAATCGAAGCTTAAAACGATGGTTCCCCAGCGGAAATCAAACCACGTCAAAAAGCGACAGCGACAGCAAAGAGCCTGAAGGTTTGTTGATATTTCGAGACTAATAAAGCTGCAGATAGAGTTAATTTCGCCAATCTCCTACGTTCTCCCATGAAATCCCGCACAACCGCAATCGTTCCGGTTCGATTAACTCACCCACGAGTTCGCTCGGCCCCGGGGCTTCGAAGCGCTACCGGATGGTTGGACGGGTGACACGCGAGACCGTACATCAACTGATCACTCGCCGTGTTTAGTGTCGAGCTAACCTGCGTCAGTTCCGAAACTCGTTCAACAAATACGCCCGCTTCGGGCCGTCCGGTTTCATTATCTCAATTCCCCGAGTCACTTCGTTCAATGTTTGGGTGATCAACTCTAAACTCGCGGCCCAAGTCAATCGTCGGATACACTGTCGTCCCGGGCTTCAAGAGCTTGTCGCGACAGATGTGAACCACTTGCCACAAGACGATTAAAAATCAAACTGATTTCAGACTGGTGTCAGAAACGTGACGAGCGAAAGTCCACGCGAGGAAGCAGACGCAGAGCCTCATGGCCAAAAAAGTTATTGCCACCTGTCAACTAACGATAAATAATTTCAAAGTCCAACGCCGATCAAATACACTCTCTTACCAGTATCGAGGTGTGATTGTGTATAATATCGCCCTCGGGAGCTTTATCCGGAGAATCTCAACATGCGCCGACTTTTAAAGTTGACGGGATTTGCCATTGCAGTGTTCGTGATCGGACTTGCGGTTGTTTACATAAAAATGCCGGTACTGCTGCTTATTTATTATAGCTGCATTACCGGCGCAGAATCGCCCATTGCTTGCGTTACAGGCCGGCCGACGCATTTTCGGAGCAGCTTATTTGGCCTGAGGTATGAGGGCGACACGGAAGATCTGATCGATTTCCATGTCCTAGTATTGGGCGCCTATGAAAAACCCGAGCTTTTTTTCTTGCGCGATGTGTCGCGCGGCGGGATCTTTCTCGATATCGGTGCGAACAAAGGCGTGTATTCTCTATTTATGTCGAAATATGCAAAAGAAATTCATGCCTTTGAGCCTTATGAGCCGGTGCTCCAACGCTTCCGGCATATGATCGCCATTAATGGAATTAAGAATATTTTTATTCATCCGGTCGGCTTGGGAGAGAAAGCGGCGCGTCTGAGTTTTGAGCGGCCTAAAACAGACAATGAAGGAATGGGCAGTTTTGCGTTTGTTTCCACGGCTGGCCAGCACGAGCAATTGCAAGTTGTTACGGGCGATGAGGCGTTGAAAGCTGCCGGCGTCAAAAAGGTCGAACTCGTAAAAATGGATATCGAAGGCTTTGAGCGTCCTGCCCTGGTCGGATTAAAGGAAACATTGAAGCGAGACCGCCCGATTATTGTCTTCGAGCTGACCGCACGGCATGACAATTCGGTGCTGTTCAAAAGCGAACAAGATCTACACGATCATTTCCCGGCAAATTATAAATTTCTGCAGCTTGAGTATACGGAACTCTTTACCGGTGCTTATTCAGTCATACCTATGAGTGTGAATTTTGATAGTGAGTTTGAGCAGCACAACATTGTTGCATTCCCGATTGAAAAAGAAAGCCAGATTCCGCTTCATGGACCTCTCCGTCCATGAGCGTCGAGGCGCCGAATCCTCTTCCAGCGTTTCAGTGTTTTCCTCATTCCAATGACCGCGTCATCCATGCGGAATTATAAATTTATTCTCCGCGGTACAATAAGAACGCACGCAAATCTATCATAATTCGCCCGACCCTCTGCCGTGGATCAAACCAGGACCAACGATTAGGCAGCAGACCAAGAGGATCCGCAGGCATGGATGCGGCACGCATTCATCTCTGTGGACCAGCTCCGTAAAAGGACCGTCGAAGGCTATCTCAAATCGCGGAAAGGAAAAAGCTTACAGGCGGCAAATCTCCACCGAACGTTTCAACTCGAAAGCGACAAATCCTGCAATTCCTTTGACTATCTCAAGCGCAGGGTTGTCGAGATCGCGAGCAAACAGAAGTTGCTGCTCACCGGGCCGCCGATCTGAAAGCAATCCTCGCAGGGGAACTCGCCTTAGGTTCGCTGGTAGGGGGCTGGGCCATCGCCCTATGGACCGCCTGATCTCGGGTTTGCGGCCATCGCCTAGGCCCCGTGAATGTAACGCCCGCTCTCAGTTCGCTTGCATGCGCCTTCACAAGACGCACTGCCGCGTCGAGCTGAATCCATTGATCAAGTATCTGCCTAGTCTGCTTCTCGCCGACAAGTCCGAGCGTTTGTGGTATGCCCTTGGCGGCACGTGGATGCGCTGGTCTCAGTGGCACGGGGCCGGCTGCCGGGGCGGCGCCAACGGTAATGTCCGCCCCCCAAACGGCCCCAAACGCTCCTCCTAGCGCCGGGGCTGAGAAAATGGGCTTAAGTGATTAGCTCTGCCGAGGAAAGGTTGGTTGCGGGCTAGGATTTGAACCGAAGAAACCATCCTCCGATAACGTCTCATATCTTCTAACTATTTGAGGACTCTACAACCCAGAGGCCGAAAAGTCGGGTAAGTTCGCCTTTTCTGCTTTTTCTATCGTGAAGTTTTCGGGAAGCAAAACGATCAGTCCTGTGGCAATGGGGCAAACCGCTTGGATTACTGCTTCCAACTCTGTCATCGAAACCGGTTTTTCGAGACACTCCATAATTCCAACTCCTCGCAGCACTTCCTCGTACTGCTGCTTTCTGCCGCAGTCAGCGGTAAAGCCGACACTGGGTATATGCCCGGTCTCCGGCAGTTCATGCAATTCGCGGGCGACTTCCTAGACCACTTATATCAGGCAACCGAAAGTCTAACAGAATGAAATCTGGATTTCCGGTGACTGCACTTTGGATTGCTGCTCTACCGGTAGGGGCTTCCAGAACTTCGTAGCCATGAGCGCATAAGAAAACACTGACCAGATTCCGGAGATCCTCGAAATCTTCAACGATGAGAATTTTCCGCGAAGCCAATAGGAACGTCGTCCCTTTGCGCCGGCAAACTGGCCTTCGCCTCGCCCGGGAATGCTTACGCCTGTACCTACTGTTTGCTACGGGAATCGAGCAAAGGTGCGCAAAAAGCTGTTGAAGTGCCAGCCGTTCGCGGTTCATGTGGGAATTTTTGTCTACATTTGACATCTGGTGTCACAGTGAAATAGAAAAGAGAAAGTCTCTCGCCGACAGCTCGGCCGTAACTCGCTAAGTTTCCGGTTTGGCTATCTGATCCAGCCAAGCCTCGTCTCGCGGAAGTTCTAAGTTGATATTGCCGCTTCTGCGAGCACAACTGCTGGAGGCCACGTCCTCACGCATTTCGACCCGAGACGATGACACCCAATATTGACACCGCGAGGTTCGTCACGGTTTCGCAGGCTGCTAGGCTCTTAAAAATTACTCGGGGGGCTATCCACAACGCAATAAAACGTGGCCGATTATCAAGCGTGAAAATAGGCCGGATGTTTGTAATCAACCGAGCTCATCTAAAATTGTACCGAAAGAACAAGTCAGTTGGCGGCCGACCGAAAAGCAGTCCTAAAAAAACTAGTTGATAAATGTATACAAGTTTTATAGCGTCGCTTTGTGATTCCGTCTTCCACCGGTGGCAAAAAGAAGATCTTAGTCGTCGATGACAATTCTGAAATTCGACGATTGCTTGTGCTTCACCTTGGACAATCTGACTATGACACTGTTGAAGCGGCTACGGGTCGCGGAGCCGTAGAGAAAGCACGCGCCAGCCTTCCAGATTTAATACTCATGGATCTGGCCATGCCCGACGGTAGTGGAGATGAGGCAATCGCATCGCTGAAGGCCGACTCATTAACGCGAGAGATACCTGTGATCGTGCTTACAGCTTTTGTTCGCGGAGTTCTAATCGATCGTGCAATTGCTGCCGGGGCCGCCGAAATAGTTCACAAGCCGGTCACTTTTAAATACCTTAATGTAGTGCTTCAGCGGCATTTATCGGCCCAGCAGAGCCGCCATCAAATCCTCCGCTAGTGCGTCCCGCCCGCGTCTGATCACCCGCAGTCTACCAAGCTGACCCGTTTTCGTTTTCCAATGAACTGCGATGACGAAGAGGTCGCCAAGTGCTTTGGGCTGGAGATTGCAACGTTTATTTTTCTCCTCCTACCGCTCTGTATGTATAATTCCAGCGTTCGCCAACAAAAAGGGGGAATGTCAGATATTTGTTGAACGTTGTCGATGATTTTGGTGATTGACGGAGGCCTAGCAAAGTCAATTAGTCGGTGACAATAAATTAGAAGGCACTGTGGAAACAACCGACCGACGGCGTCCAGTGGACAGAAGAGTCCGTTCGAGAGGGTAAAAGCGAGACGTTAAATAAGTCCGCGGCCCCTTGTTCTTGCGAGGAGCAACCATGTGCAAACAGGGTCTACGACCACGCCGTTTACTGTCAGGTGGTAGCGAACGAACTTGTGGCAACTCAGGCCGGAAATTTAGAAGCTTTTAAAATTGAGATTACTGACCAGTTTGCACTTGCTGGCCCCGTTGCCGGATCAAGTATAATGAGTGCACGAGGATTTTATTACTACAGCCCCGAAACGAAAAGCATGGTGAAATTTGATTTTGTTGGTGATTACGGTTGGGAGATACACAACGAATTGCTCGAATTTGCACCGGCTAATTAAGCCGGAAGCCGCTAATCCTGTCATTGAAATTTACTGTCCTTGGAAAAATTCCTGTCGGCCTGACTTCTGTGTGTAGTTGGGATTTAACACTTTATGCCAAATCGTCCGCTGCGAATAGTTGGCATCCTTCCGTTTCACTACCAGGCCTTCAAAGATCTCTTTTCTTGACAAGTTCAAAAAGCTTCAGCGCGTCGCGATTCGATATGACTGACGAAAGCAACGCAAGTTGACTTCCGTGGGATACAGAGCGGGAGAATCTTTCCGTTCGATCAGGGATAAGCCGCAAAGGGCGCGCCCATTCCGCCAGCTACTCGCTTCGCCAGGCAACCCTCTGTTGAACAACTCGGCATTGTAAACTTTGGTACTGCCCGGTCGTTTAAAACCGTTTAAGGTCAGTTCGCACCACCCCATACAGCGAGAAAAAAAATCGCGAGATGAGTGGCAAAAAATAGCCGACGAGAAGACCGCTAAGCAGTTTCAACAGTATGTCCGCCTGAAGCGCCGCGCACGCTCGGAACCTTAGTTTTTTTCAGATTTCAAAGTTCTCTTTTAGAATGAGAATCAGCCATTAGGCAGAGCCACGTGATCTCGTTTAAGAGCTCGTGCCTCTGTGGATCGCCTTTCCTCGTCCGGGCGATTTGGTGAGCAAGACTGCCTATTCGATGCACAAACGTTCCTAGCGTCGGAAAATCCTTCGAGAAGTGTAACTCCTTCGGCCATCCAAGTGACATTTCCAGGATTGTTTTCAGCTGGTCTCGAATAATAGCCAGTTCGGAAAGCTCGTCCGCGATTTCCTGGCGGGTCCGGCTTTCATACTGGTGACTCAATTCGGCCATGCGCTTGTCAAGAAATCTCAACGCAGTCGGTTCAACGACGATAGGTCGGCCATATTCCAATAGCTCTTCGTTGGATTGTCGCATCACAGGACCTCCCCCCGGTGGTTTGGGTTCGGGCTTCCGGTCCTGCGGCCCCGGTCAGATAAGCTCAAACGGTTGGTAAGAAGGTTCTACATAGCCTCGGGTAGGCAAATAAAGCAAGGGCAAAATTTAGCGAGTTACGGGTCGGAGAAATGAACCAAAGGTTCGAGCCCATGAAAACTGAGCATCGCGGGTCAATCTTTACGGCGGCTGCGAGCCTTACAGCGAGACGCTACTCGGGATGTGACGCAGTGGAAGCCAACGGGCTGCATAGGCTCCAAGCATAGCAACGGCGTAATCAGTGAGCTGACCCGGTTTCGTTTTCCGATGAACTGCGATGATGAGGAAGTAGCCAAGTGCTTTGGGCTGGAGATCGCGCGAATGCTGTTGGATGTGAGCTTTCGCGATTTTCAGATCGCACGTTATGAGTGCGAGAAGCGGATGGTGCAGCAAAGCCGGCGGCGCTAGGTGTCGGCTTTCTGACTAGTCGGGTCTCTCGATTCCCGTCTAGTGTAATACCGGAGGTCCGATCGGCGTGCACCAAGCCAAAGAAGAAAATACACGAATCCGATACAGAGAAATCCACCCGCTGTTACGATCCAATCGCGTTCATCCATAAGCGGAGCGCTCCAATGTTTCGATGCTGATGCCAGGCTTTCATTACCTAAGGCCGTGCACCGGCCCTAACATCCGTGATGGTTGCCGCAGAAATTCGCTCAACAAGCTGCGTTTCACGCCGCCTGAAGAGGCGATACTCATTGGACCAGGGCTCATACGGGCTTATTGCAGTGATGTGAAGGATTTGGTTCTCCAGTTTAACGATAATCCGAACATCGCTCGCACTCTTTTCGAGCAGCAGAAATCTTCCAATTGATTTGTCGTACTCGGCAACGCGAAAATTGGCTATTTCGCCAGCTCGCACCAATGAGTCCAATGTGGTGTCTGTGACTCGGTCCAAATAGAATTGATAGTAATTGATAAAAGGATTGCTGAAAAATTGTGCAACCTCCAAACCATTCACTGTGTTATTCTCGTTAAATCGCACGGTGATTAATGCCCGTGTGTTCGTAGGCATTACCATCGGAATCGGAATTACCTGGCCTTTTGTCTGCTCAGCGCGAGTGATGATATTGGGAGAATTTTCGAAACCAGTATCTGACAAGCTATAGGTCCAGCTATGGTTTTCGATCATATAGGGCTTGCCGAACAGATCTTCGATTTCTCTTTGGGTTGTAAATCCAAGTTGGATCTTTCCCACCTTCTCTTGTACTTTTTCTTGAGAAATAAATTTACCGCTGGCGCATCCGCTTACAAAAAGTAGCGTGATAAATAACCAGTGATAAAGTCGAAACATGGTAATTATTTTGGGGCCGTCGTAGTTCGGCTACTCGAGGAACGGTATCTCTGACCGCTTATGTCATTCCAATCGCGAACGAAACGCCAAAACCTGTTGTCGCATTCCCTACAGCGATACGGCCGCAGTAAAAAAAAGATTGGCAATCTCTCAATCACATTTCGGCGATGTGATTTCTGAACATCCGTGCTGTCGCAGAATGGACAGATTGGCGGTGCTTTCATCAAATCAAAACACTCCGTCCCCTGATTTAAAATGCGCTACAAAGCTGCGAGAAATACGAATGCGGGATCAAAGGCTAAATCAACTTCTTTTCGTCTATGCTGGTTGTGTCCCGGTGTCAAGCTTCATCAACGTGAAAGGGTTGATCCGGCGTGCGGCTGAATGGTCGAGGGCAGAATTATCGGTGAGATAGTGCGGCTGAGGGATATGGCGAGCCCGCTTCATGGGTAGGCAGACAGAATTCCGCCAGTTGACGTGTTTCTTCCGAATTGAGTATGTTCTGCGCCATTACATTTTTAGGGAGAAACAATATGGCCAAAAACTTAGTGGTAGGCTTCGCCGTAATTCTCCTTGTCTCACCCGTCTTCGCTACTTTAGGTTGCGCCAGATTGACCCAGAAAAAGCACTAATCGGTAGGTGGAGGAGTCCGGAAAACAACCTCAGACTTGTGATTAACAGTGTAAAGATAACTGGCGAAGGATGAGTGGTTGGCTATACGATGATAACCGAACTCGTTAAGACAGGCCAAAACCTCAGAGCGATCGCCGACTATGTGGGAACAAGTGCCGCGATGATCGAGACGAATTACTGCGCGAGACTCAAACCGGATCGTGAAGTTTCGAGAAGTTGTCCAAACGGATAAGTGAACAACTGAAGGAAAACAGTACGTTAGAAGAGGAAAGGTTGGTTGCGGGGCTAGGATTTGAACCTAGGACCTCAAGGTTATGAGCCTTGCGAGCTACCAGACTGCTCCACCCCGCGTCACCAGTCGTGTAGGAATTTTCTTTCTACCTTGCGCTTTTGCAGGAGTCAAGGTAGGAAAACTTCATGGCCGAAAAATATTCCAATCCGCTTTTGACGGTGGATATTATTGTCGAGCTTGCCGATGGCACTATCGTTCTTATCGAGAGAAAAAACCCACCTCCCGGCTGGGCGCTCCCCGGTGGGTTCGTGGACTATGGTGAGGCGATTGAATACGCGGCGACGCGGGAAGCAAAGGAAGAAATCTCGTTAGACGTCACTTTGACCGAGCAATTTTATACCTATTCCGACCCGAGTCGTGACCCGCGACACCATACGGTCTCGACCGTCTTCATTGCCACCGCCGAGGGCGCGCCCGAGGCAGCAGATGACGCCAAGAGCGTGCGCACGTTCAGTGAAAACAATTTACCCGCGCTGCTCGCTTTCGATCATGCGCGAATTTTACGCGATTACTTCCGCTTCAAAAAAACTGGCGCGCGGCCGAAACCGGAGATGGGGCGAAAGCTCAGTTGAGTTTGCGCACGGCTTCGCGGATTCGCGCGCATCCCGTGTCGATGTCACGTAGCGAAGTCGCATAGGAAAACCGAATGTGCGCCTGTGAGCCAAAATCTTCCCCGGGCACGGCGGCGACCTTGGCTTCTTCGAGGAGATAATCTGCGAGATCGCACGGAGTCTTGAGCTGTTTGCCCAAACCGATTTTGCCCAGCAGTTCTGCAATATTGGGAAAGACATAAAACGCGCCTTCGGGTTTTCGGCACCGGAAGCCGTCAATCGCATTCAATCCCGCGACGATCGCATCGCGCCGCTTTTGGAATTCACGCGTCATCATCGCGACGTCTTCCTGGTGACCCCGCACGGCCTCCAAAGCCGCTGCTTGAGCGATCGAAGTCGGATTCGAAGTGCTCTGACTTTGAATCTTTGCCGCTGCCGCAATGACGTCGCTCGGTCCGAGTGCGTAACCAATTCGCCAACCGGTCATCGCATAGGTTTTTGACACTCCGTTGACGATCACGGCGCGTTCGCGGAGCTCCGGGCACAGGGTTACGAGATTGTGCACTTCAAAACCGTCGTAAACAATTTTTTCATAGATGTCGTCGGCAATGATGAGACAATCGTGCGCCGAGAGCACCTGACCCAACGCAAGAAGCTCATCGCGGCTGTAGGTCGCGCCCGTCGGGTTACAGGGACTGTTTAGAAAAAAAATCCGAGTGCGCGGTGTCAATGCCGCTTCGAGCTGTTGCGGAGTGATCCGAAAGCCGCTGGCCTCATCCGATGTGATCAGTTTTGGCACACCGCCAGCCAAAAGCGCCATATCGGAGTAGCTTACCCAATACGGGGCAGGAATGAGCACCTCATCGCCCGGATTCACCACGGCTTGCAGCAAATTGTAGAGCGAATGTTTGGCGCCGCAGCTCACCAGAATGTCTTCTTTGCGGTAGCTAAGGTCATGTTCGCGGCGATATTTTTCGCCAATCGCTTCGCGCAAAGGCTCGATGCCTTTGACGTCCGTATACTTGGTCATTCCTTTACGGAGCGCTTCGACGGCGGCAGCCTTGATGTGTTCGGGAGTATCGAAGTCGGGTTCACCGGCGGAAAAATTGATCACGTCGATGCCGGAAGCGCGCAGCTTGCCGGCTTTTGCGGCAATCGCGAGCGTCACCGAAGGTTTCACCAGTTTTGTCCTGTTGGCGAGTTGGGTCATGAGAGCGGCCTTTATCGTTTAAACTTCTGATTCAACTTTTTCAACACATTATCGGGAACCAGCCCCGAAACATCTCCACCCAGACTGACCACTTCCTTCACCAGCCGTGAGCTGGTGTAAAACTCGGATTCACCGGTCATCATAAACAGCGTCTCAAGCTGCGGTTTCAGACGATGGTTCATCATAGCCATCTGGAACTCGTACTCGAAATCTGAAATGGCGCGGAGACCGCGAATAATCACCGTGGAGTGCCTTTTCTCCGCATAGTCCACCAGCAAGCCCTGGAAAGAATCGACCTGCACTCTGCCTTTGAGATCGGTGAAGACTTCGTCGACCATCTGCAGACGTTCATCGACGCTGAAGAGAGAACGATCTTTTTCCGGATTGGTCGCGATCGCGACGACGATTTTGTCAAAAACGCGCAGCGTGCGTTTGACGAGGTCGACATGGCCATTGGTGATGGGATCGAAGGAGCCCGGATAGATGGCGACACTATTGACGGTCATGAACTCTCTCCTTGAACACGGGAATCAGATGCCGCTGCGTCTGTGAAAAACGACAGCAGAGTATCACCATATCGCCGCTGATCGTTCAAGCTAAGAAGGCCATAGCTCAATTTTACTGGCTCTCGCACGCTATGCTCGGCGACGACGAGCGCGCTTGGCTCAAGCGGATGAATCGATGCAATCAGCTCGAGGGATCGTCCAACCAGCTTCTGATCGTATGGTGGATCGAGAAAAATAAGATCAAACTTCTGACCCTGCCGGGCGAGGCCATTGAGCGCCCGGCGCGCGGGCATGGCCCACACCTGTGCGCGGTCAGTAAATCCGACGCGGCGCAGATTTTCGCGAATAATGCGAGCCGAGCGCTCCGAGGCGTCAACCAAGACTACGCCTTCCGCGCCACGGCTCAACGCCTCGATGCTGACATTCCCAGTCCCGGCAAAGAGCTCGAGAATCTTCATGCCGGAAAAATCCCGCGGCAAAATATTGAATAGGGATTCCTTGATTCGGTCGGCGGTAGGTCTGACCGCGCTCCCCTTCGGGGCAATGAGCCGCCGGCCTTTGGCTTTTCCGCTGATGACGCGCATCCGTTCGTTCCGTTTTCGGTCAACTGTCGTTGCGCAGAACAATCTTCCCAAACTGAAGCCGCTCTTCCATGCGTCGCTGTGCTTGCGCCGCTTCCCTGAGCGAATAGACTCTATCAATGATCGGTTTGATTCGGGAATGCTCAAAAAACTTGAGCGCCTGTCGGAATTCGTCGCGGGTAGGGAGTGTGGCTCCGCAGATTTTTAAGTGGTTCCAAAAGACTCGCCGCAGATCGGTCGGCGGATTCGCGCCAGCAATGGCGCCGCAAGTGACGAGCCGCCCGCCGCGAGCAAGACAGGCGAGACTCTTTCTCCAACCGCGGCCGCCGATGCAATCGACCACGAGATCGACGCCGTGTTTACCTGTCAGGCGTCTCACCTCTTTGGGCAAGTCTGCATTTTGGTCATTGATCGTCAACTCGAATCCGAGCGCTTTTGCCCTCGCGAGTTTTTCATCCTGCGTGGAGCTAGCGATGAGCCGCGCTCCGACGGAGGCGGCAATCTGGAGGCTTGCCGTGGCGATTCCACCACCGACGCCGCGGATCAGCACGATTTCGCCGGGTATGAGTTTTCCCTGAGTCATCAGCAAACGCCAGGCGGTGCTGTAAACGAGTGGAAACGAAGCCGCCTCTTCCGATGAGAACCCGGCCGGGATTGGAAAACAACTTTTCGCGGGAACCGTAATGTATTCAGCGTAGGTGCCGTTTTCACACTGGCTCAAAATTCGTTTGCCCGTGCAGAGCTCGTGCTCGTTGACGGCGCAGAACTCACAGCGCCCGCAGTGGACGAATGGATAGATGCAAACCTCATCGCCGACTTTGAGGTGACTGACCTCGGGGTCAATGGCTTCAATTTTCCCGGCGCCGTCGCAGCCAAGAATATGTGGAAAAACGAGCGCCCTCTTAGTGCCGGTTCGAAGCTCGAGATCGATGCGATTGACTGCGGCAGTAAGTAATTTAACCCTGACGTTTGCAGGCCCTTCGAGCTGCGGCTCCTCACAATCCTCATAGCGCAATACATCGATGCCGCCAGCGGCATGTATTCTTATAGCTTTCAATCCGCCATCCTCGGTCAGGTAGATGCGTTAAGGGGCTTCGGCGGATGCATGGCATTGTCGAAACAGTTCAACTGGCGAACTGCGCTTCAGGAGAGAAAACCGGGCGAATTTGGCGCTACGCGGAAAATGACGTGCCGCAGCCGCAAGTGCCGGTAGCGTTCGGGTTGGAGAACTTAAAACCGCCGCCGTGAAGACCGGTGACGAAGTCGATGACAGTCCCACTGAGGTATGGAGCGCTGGCACGATCGATGTAAATCGGTACACCGCCGAACTCGACCATCATATCGTCCGGCTTTTGCTGATTTTCGAAGTCGAGCTTATACGAGAAGCCAGAACAGCCGCCATCGGTGACACCGATACGAAGCCCATATCCGGTACGCTGATCGCGCGCCAGCAGTTTTTTTACCTGTTCAACAGCGCTGTCGGTGAGCTTCAGGTCCAACTCCATAAACAAAGGGTAATGCCGAGCTTCGCGCATGTCAACCCGAGATGCACCGGTGGATCGCGACCTCAATTTTCAAAGAGCGCTTCCACGAACCGCTCGGGTTCGAAGCGTTGAAGGTCCTCGACCTCTTCGCCGACTCCAACATATTTTACCGGAACCCCGAGTTCCTCTTGAATGCTGATAATCACCCCGCCTTTGGCGGTGCCATCCAGTTTCGTCAGCACAATGCCATTGATATCGGTGGCTTCTTTAAAAATCCGCGCTTGCTGCAAGCCGTTCTGGCCGGTGGTCGCGTCCAATACCAGGAGAGTCTCATGCGGCGCATCCACTTGCTCGCGCGTGATAACGCGGCGAATCTTTTTGAGCTCTTCGAGTAAATGCACTTTCGTATGAAGCCGGCCTGCAGTGTCGATAAGGACCACATCGACAGCGCGTTTTTTGGCCGCCTGCATGCCGTCGAAAACCACCGCGGACGGATCCGCGCCGGGCCGGTGTTTGACAATCTCCACGCCGACCCGCTGAGCCCAGATATCCAGTTGCTCAATGGCGGCGGCGCGAAACGTATCTGCCGCCACCAGAAGTACTTTTTTTCCATCGCTTTGGTATTGGGCTGCAAGTTTGCCAATCGTGGTGGTCTTGCCGACGCCATTCACGCCAAGGAAAATGACCACCCACGGCTTCGCGGAAAATGGCGTAATGCTATCGAGCGACGATTTTGGTTTTAACATTTCGATCATCGCGGACTGCAGACGGGACGACATTTCGGCCGACTCGCCATCGCCGCTCGGGCTTTGCCCGCGCAAGACGTCCATGAGCTTTTCAGTCGCTTTGACGCCAACATCCGCCGCGATCAGGCTTTCTTCCATGGTTTCGAGAGACTGTTCGTCCCAAAGCCGATTTTGGAAAATCGTGCCGATATTTTGCAGTAAATTTTCCCGGCTTTTGGATAGACCCTGCTTGAGGCGCTGAAAAAAGGAGCCACCAGCCATGAATTGATATTCTTTGATGGTGTGCCCGGAGTCAATGGGCGGGTGCAATCGAGCCGGCGCGAAAACTAATTCATTTTGACCGAAACGACTTTGGAGACGCCCGGCTCACCCATGGTGATACCGTACAAAACTTCGGCCGCTTGCATGGTTTTCTTGTTATGTGTGACCAGCACGAATTGCGAGTGAGCGCTCATCTCCTTAATGATTTCGATGAACCGGTCGATATTCGCATCATCAAGCGGCGCATCAACCTCATCAAGGAAGCAGAAGGGACTCGGCTTGGTGAGAAAGATCGCAAACAGAAGGCTCACGGCGGTAAGGGCTTTTTCGCCGCCGGATAATAGGGTGATCGACTGGAGCTTTTTACCCGGCGGCTGAACGATAATATCCACGCCGGTATCGAGCAAATCGTTATCATCGGTGAGCACGAGCTTGGCCTTGCCGCCGCGGAACAACCGGGGAAAAATGAGCTCGAATTTTTCGTTGATCGCTTCGAAGCTTTCCCGGAAACGCAACCGGCAGATGCGGTTCAGCTTCACAATTGTCTGCTGCAGGTCGGCAATCGATTTCTCCAAATCGGCTTTTTGCTGGCTCATAAAGCCAAATCGTTGACTGAGCTCTTCGTATTCGCCGATTGCCGCCAGGTTCACTTCGCCCATTCGCTCCAAACGTCCGCGGAGCTCATCGATCTCGGCGCTAAGCTCCGTCCGGGACGCATCGCCGGCCAGCGCACTGGGATCGAGACTTTCCAATTCGACATCGTATTTTTCGCGCAGGTTGGCAGCGAGATGCTGCAGCTCGAGTCTCTTTTCGGCGAGCGTCAGTTGCAGACGACTCTTTTCTTCCTGGGCAGCTTCGCTCTGCGGCCGAAGCTCTTTGATGGTTTCGCCGATTTCGGCGAGTTGCATGGACATAGCCCGATAACTCTGCCGCGCCGCCTGGAGCTGCTCGTCGAGTGCTTGCAGCTCGTTGCGAGTTCGATCCAAATCGTCGTCGAGACCGGCAATCGTGGACTCGATCTCCGCGCGGCGCCGCTGAGCATCGGCGACCCGCTCTTTGCGTGCTACGATTTCCCGCGTCGTTTCTTCCTGGAGTCTCAAGCGGTTGGCCAGATTCGCGTGAGTATGATCTCTTTTCTCTCCCAAGGCTGCGTGGCGGATCCGCGATTCCGTGACGTCCGTCTCTGCGGCATCGAGCGTTTCTCGAAGCTTCTCGAATTCGGTTTGTCGCTCCGTCAGCTTGCGTTCGCGTGCGGATTTCTCTTCGGCCCGCAGTTGGGTGGCACCGTGGCAACGTTCAATTTCGTCCTCGAGCAGACGAATCGCGGTCGTGAGATCGGTTTTTTCTTGATTGAGAGCCTCGACACTTTGCATCATTCTGTCGTGCTCGCGCTGCGCCGCGTTGTGCTCGTGCTCGAAGCGCACGCGCTCGATTTCGAGCCGATGCATTTCGGCAGTCAATAAATTCTTTTTTGTTTCCGCCTGCTCCAGTTCTTGTTTAAGCTGCTCGAGCTCTGATTCCTCGCGGGGAAGCTCTGTCTCAAGGTCGGAAATAATCAGTCTCAGATCGCGAATGCGCCGGCGCTGCGCCAAAAACCCGGTCTCGAGAGGCACATCACTGCCGCCCGTGACAATCCCCAACGGGTCGATGACTTCGCCCTCGGGCGTCACCAGAGTGCTGTAGTAACCGTTCCGATTCCACAGCGATAAACCCGACTCGAGGTCGCGCACCACAACCACGTCGGACAGCAGATACTCCGCGACATCGTGGTAACCTTCTTTGACGGAAACGACGTTCATGAGAGGAGCGACGACCTCCGCTTCGCCGAGCGGCAACTCCTTATAGGTTTTGCGCGATAACGCAAGGGGAATAAAGCTACCCCGTCCCGAAGCCTCATTTTTCAAGAATTCGATCGCCTCGACACCCTCACGGTGGCCCTTCACGATGACGTACTGCAGCCGCTCTCCTAAAACCGCCGTGAGGGCTTTTTCGTAGGCCTGGGGCGCTTCGATGACTTCAGCGACCAAGCCGTAGATACCGTTGGGCGAACTCTCTTGCTGTTTTTTGAGCATGATGGCGCGCACGCCTTCTTGACAGCCTTCGTAGTTCTTCTGAAGATCTTCGAGAGAGAGCAGGCGCGAGCGATTTTCCTGAATCTGCTCCTTGAGCGATGCAATTTGTTTTTGCTTTTCTTCGCGGGCGGCGCCGAGAGCTTGTATGCTCGCCTGCGCCAACGTCGATTCGAGAGCACGCTCGCGGATCTGCGCGCGCATGCTCGCCAACGATTGATCCGTCTCGCCAATCTTATTGTCGCTGTCGGTCAGTGCCTTGCTTGCTTCGATCAACTCTTCGCCGCTACGAGTCAGTTCGACGGTGATTTCCCCGCGCCGTTTTTCTTTAGCAATGGCGTCGTTTTTGAGAGATGCGATGTGACCGGCGAGCTCGATCAAGGCTTCCTTTTCCCGTTCGAGCTCGGCTTGCACGATGCGAATTTCCGACTGTAATTTTTCCAGTTCGCGTTCTTTGTCGGAAAGAAAATTCTCCTCGAAGAGTGACAGCTGAATAAAACTGTTTTTAGCCTTATCGAGCTCTTCGATCTCACCCGCAAGCGCGCGTGTGCGCTCTTCCAGCTGCATGAGCGCGGCGCCGAGCTCGTGCTCGGTTTGATCGAGTTGTGCGAGGTCCTTGCGGAGAAATTCACATTTCTGTTCGTCGCTCTGAAACGCGGCGCGCCGCCGGTAAAGATCTTCTTGCTGCAGACCGATCTCTTTATCGGCATCGAGAAGCGAAAGGCGAATGGATTCGTTTTCCGCTTCTTTGCCATGGAGCGCCGCGAGCATCTCGGCCCAGCGGTTTTCGACGCTCGTGAGGCGCTCGTTCTGAGTCGCGATTTCCTGATCGAGAATACGGCGCTGCAGCCCGGCAAACGCGAGATCTTTTTCTTTGAGCTCGGCCCTGAGAGCGCGATATCTTTCGGCCTTTTTGGCTTGCAGCTCCATAGAGCGAATTTGCCGCTCGATCTCCCGCACGATGTCGGCAACCCGCAACAAATTCTGTTGCGTACGTTCGAGTTTCTTTTCGGCGAGAACCTTACGGCTCTTGTACTTGCTCGTTCCGGCCGCTTCCTCAATCAGGCTGCGCCGTTCTTCGGGCTTGGAATTGACCAGTTCATCGACCTTGCCTTGCTCGACAATCGAATAGGCTTTACTGCCGACGCCGGTGCCGAGGAAAAGCTCCACCACATCTTTTAAGCGCGAATTGATTTTGTTGATGGCGTATTCGGATTCGCCCGAGCGAAACAGGCGACGGGTCACCATGATCTCACTGAAGGCGCTATACTCCGCCAGACTGCGGCCGTCTTCGTTATCGAAAATTATGGAAACCTCAGCCATTCCCGTGGCCGGCAGACTGTCACTTCCATTGAAAATGACGTCTTCCATCTGATGACCCCGGAGATGGCGCGGGCTTTGTTCACCCATCGCCCATCGGAGCGCGTCCACAATGTTCGACTTGCCGCAGCCGTTGGGGCCAACGACGGCGGTAATACCGGGGTTAAACTCGACCACGGTCCTCTGGGCAAAGGACTTAAAGCCGGTCATTTCAAGGCGTTTTAAACGCATAATGCATTTCTATCCAGGGAAGTTGTGAGACTTATTGAGAGCGAAACTTAGCCGCAATATTTCACAGCTTGGGTGGAGGTGTCAAGGAAAAATCACAATATACAGTGCGGTGAGAAATTTCTTGACCCAAGATATAGAAGAACCCGCAAGCGTTCATGGCGACAGATTCAAAAACCTGAAGACGCTTTGGCCTCGCGCCAGGAGAATCGGATAAGAGGAGCTGTACTAGATCAGAAGGATCAAAATAAAACTACTTTTCAAGCTCGGTGTTCCAGTAGGAGACGTCGACTGTGTTCAGGAACGGCATCCATTCCTTATAGCGAGACATGCTAAATGTCTCCTGCATGAAAGGGGTCCACTGCGGCTTCATTGGCCTACGTACGAGGGGCATGCCGGCCTGTTGGGGCGTCCTTCCGCCCTTGCGCCGATTGCATTCGTGACATGAGCAGACAACATTTTCCCAGACCGAGGTGCCGCCTTGAGACCGTGGTATGACATGATCCAGGTTGAGCTCATGCCTGGGCAGTCTGCGTCCGCAGTACAGGCAGGTACATTTATCCCGAGCATAGATATTGTATCGGCTGAAACGGACTTGGCGCTTGGGCACGCGATCGTAGGTGACCAGCAGGATCACTCGAGGAATCCGGATAACACGATTGACTAACCCGATGGTCTCGTCATGGGCTGAAATCGAGAGTTCGCTCCAGCTGTCAAAATCGAAGGTCTGGTATTGCTCGTTAACCGCCCGGGCGATCCCTTGATAGAGAAGCACGAAAGCACGGCGAACCGAAGTGACGTGAATCGGCAGATAGGAGCGATTGAGAATGAGGACTTTGGTGTTCAGTATGCCGTAAACAGGCGCGGTAGCCGGATAGGCCATAGATTATTTGCGACTTATTTGTTTCAAAATATCGGGCATGACGGCCATTGTCAATGCAAGAATCGAGCGACTCAGCCGCACGCGCTTGATCTCACGAACAAATTCCTCTA
>Ga0075434_100001812_pt1 | contig 18462 bp, 13 predicted proteins | sample RhiMethybrSRZTD3_FD_75298 | JGI IMG/M metagenome (GOLD analysis project Ga0075434, IMG submission 75298) | Populus rhizosphere microbial communities from Tennessee, USA - Rhizosphere MetaG P. TD hybrid SRZTD3 | ecosystem: Host-associated > Plants > Roots > Rhizosphere > Soil | place: USA... | reverse complement strand
AAGGATGATATTATGAGAGGGTATCGATTCAAAACAATTATCGCAAAAACGCAAAGGAAGATGCGAACCCGACGCTTTCTATCTGAACTCGAGGCTGTGAAAGGTCTTAAGCCTGTGGATACAGATTCGGGGAGAAGCGATGTCGCAATAGGATTTCTTACATGTAGTAGGCATCTGCTATTGATGATGCTTGCGGCTAAGTCCTTCTATCATTTTTCAGGAATTATTTGCCCGTTGTATGTTTGGGATGATGGTACTCTTCGACCTGAGGATCTTGACTGCCTGCGTAACCTTTTTCCGAATGCGCGTCTCCTCAGGAGGTCTGACCTAAATGTCAATCTGCTCAAGGACTATCCTCTGACGCGAGATTTCGCACGGTGCAGGCTAAAAAATTATGAGACCTATGCGCCGATGCTGAAAATTCTTGGGCCGCTTGCTTCACCCAACACACCGCGACGATTCATTCTAAGCGATTCAGATGCTTTCTTTTTCGATTGGCCACAGACCATTCTTGAGTGGCTCGATGAAAGCCGTCCAACCAGTCATTATATCGCGCCATGGTCAGGTCAAGACAACGTTTCAGAAGAGGACTTGAAGCCTCTATATGAGACCTTAGGCATATCTCTTTGTCCGCGCATTAATAGTGGTCTTCTATTGCTCGACCGGAGCATATTTAGATTGGACATTATAGAGAAGATCTTATCTTTTTACAGTCAGCGTTCCTATGCGTGGGACATTGAACAAACAATTTACCGGTTCCTCATGGCGGTTTCGAATAGCGTTCCACTGAACCAAGATGACTACGTACTTTGCCACCGAAAATTCAACGCAGTCTGCCATCATTTTTTTTCGAGTGTTATTTCTGACGAACCTGTCATTATGGAAAAGATTCTAAACCTTCTTGCATATATCGAGGACTGTGAAAGACGTGAAAAACCCCCAGTGGCCGTGGCGCAGGGCTTAAGGCCTTCACCACCACCTGTTCGCCAAGGAGGGGTGGCCGAGACAGTCACGATCAGCAGGTCACTTTTTATATAGGCCGCAGAGGCGTAAGTGTTTAAGAAGTATTTTGAAAAAGCCGTTCGTCAACTGCTCGGAAGCTTTCTGAGCGATCGAGCTCTCGCTGTACTCCGCCAAGATCTAAGATTTTCGTGCATATCTATTCACAATGCTGTTATGGGCACGACAAAAGGGAATCTGCGGCGGGTCCGGCATGATTACGGTCCTTTATACTTGAACCTAGGAAGTGGTGATAAAGGAGTGAAAAGTGCGCATTGGATAAACGTGGATGGATACGCTCAGCCTAACGTCCATTTCCGATTGGACCTTCGGCAGAGGTTACCCTTTGTGGATGGTTTTTTTGACGGAGTATTTACGGAACATGTCCTTGAACATTTTAACCGCGAGGAAGGGCTGGCGCTTCTGAATGAGTGTCTACGAGTCCTAAAGCCACGCGGTTCCATAAGAATCATAGTTCCTGATGGAGGGAAAATTATCAAAACCTACTTTGATGATCCGAGCGAATTGCTCCGACATCGTGGGCCGGGATTTGCCTGCGCGATGGATATAGTCAATTCCTATTTCCGACAGGGCTATGAACATCAGTTTATGTACGACAGAGAAATGCTCCAGCACCAGCTAAGCAGCGTAGGGTTCGCTTGCATTCGTTCTGTTTCCTTTAAACAAGGGAAGGTCCCAAAGCTTCTTATCGATAACGAAGATTATGAGTGGGAAAGCTTGTATATGGAGGCGGAGAAGTTGGCATGAATTATAGTAGAATTCTGCAGGTCGTCGGTCGTCAAAACTCGTACATAAAACGTAGAACGGGAAGTACAGCCTGATGTGTGGGATTGCCGGTAAGCTCTATCTTGACACCGATCGTTACGTCGCTGAGCATGAGGTGCGGCGTATGGCTGATATAATGATTCATCGGGGCCCGGACGGAGGCGGTGTCTGGGTCGAAGAAAACGTTGGATTGGCCCACCGTCGCCTCGCGATCATTGACTTGCGGCCAGACGCCAGTCAGCCGATGTGCAATGAGGACGGGTCGATTTGGATTACTTTCAACGGGGAAATTTACAATTTTCGAGAACTGCGTAACGACTTAGAGGCAAGAGGCCACACGTTTAAAACAAATAGTGACACGGAGACCATAATTCATGCCTTTGAGGAATACGGCCGGGATTGCGTAGCGCGATTACGTGGCATGTTTGCCTTCGCGATTTGGAATACCCGTACAAGAAGTCTGTTTCTTGCTCGTGATCGGCTGGGAAAAAAACCGCTTTTCTATGCGCGTAGTTGCGATCGATTCGTCTTCGCCTCGGAAATCAAGGCCATACTTGCTGATGAGAGTATACCGATCGAAGTGGACCCTGTCGCGCTCGATCACTACCTCGCCTTAGGGTACATTCCGGCTCCGCTAAGCGCATTCCGAGGAATCCAGAAGCTTCCACCGGCACACTGGCTTGAATTTTCCGAGGGTAAGCTTCAGATCGGACGGTACTGGAAGCTACGCTATGAGCCAAAGCAAAACCTACGGCTCGGCGATGCTATTGCAGAACTACGGTCGAATCTTGCAGAGGCCGTGCGTTTGCGATTGGTCAGCGACGTTCCTCTAGGTGTGTTTCTTAGCGGTGGAATCGATTCTAGTGCCATCGTCGCGTTCATGGCACGAGCGATGGATACCCCAGTACAGACCTTTTCCGTTGGTTTTGAGAACGAAGGCTTCGACGAACGTCCATTTGCTCGAATGGTAGCCGAGAGATACGGTGCTCAGCATACCGAGTTACTTGTGAATCCGAAGGCGATAGAAATCCTTCCGAAAATCGTTTGGCATTATGATGAGCCGTTTGGAGATCCTTCCGCGGTTCCAAGCTATGCTATATCCGAACTTACGCGTCAGTACGTTAAGGTCGTGTTAAACGGCGATGGGGGAGATGAAAATTTTGCGGGATACAATCGATATGTAAAGAATCGTCGTGCACGGCGGGGAGATATAATTCCACTGGCGCTCCGTCAGAATTTGGCAGGAAAGCTTCAGTGTTTACCGGAGGGGTGGCGGCAGCGACAGCCGTTGCGCAAGTTAGCAACGGTCGCTCAAGCTATGGCACAAGAACCAGAGCGGCGATATAGTCGCTGGTTTGGTCAGTTCGGCCGAGATGAGCGTCAGGCACTCTATACGGAAGAGTTTCGACACGTGATCGGTTGTTGCGATCCTGAACGATTGTTTGTAAATGCATTCGCCGAAACCGACGCTGAAGACTGGACAGACGCGACCTTGTATACAGATATCAATCTGTATTTGCCTGAGGACCTTCTTGTCAAAATGGATCGAGCCAGTATGGCGCATTCAGTGGAGGCGCGCTCACCCTTTCTCGACCATGTCTTTATGGAATTCGCTGCAACGCTTCCGGTCGGCTTTAAACTCGCTGGCGGCGAAAAGAAGCGGATTCTAAGAACTGCACTCCGTGGAATAGTGCCTGACGCTATCCTAGACCGTCCCAAGAAAGGATTTGACCCTCCAATTGCGCAATGGCTTCGCACAGATTTGCGCGAAATGACTCATGATATCCTATTAGCACCACGATCTCTTCAACGGGGCTACTTCAATCATGAGCGACTGCAAACTCTTTTAGTTGAGCATGACACAGCTCAAGAAGACCACTCTCTTCATCTGTGGGAGCTTCTGATGTTGGAACTTTGGCATCGCGCCTTTGTTGATCGCGAAACTCCCCGCGTTGGACTGTCCGAATCGGTTACTCAGGCTCGACCCGATTGTACGTTCGCGGCTCGAATTGAATATCGCTAATATAACTCCGACCGTAATACTCTGTTAAACCCAGAAGCGCACGATTACTGCTTATTTACGCCTGCCGAAAGGCCCAGGTTAGTTGTCGTTGTAGACACCGAGGAGGGATATGACTGGTCCAAAGGCAAATCGCAGGGGAATGTATCCGTTCGTTCGGTGCGGCATCTCGAAAAGGCGGAGATCATATTTGACCAGTATCGGATTTGTCCCGTTTACGTCCTCGATTATCCTGTAGTTTTCCAGGCGGATGGATATAGGCCGGTCCAGGAGCTTTACGCGAGCAAACGATGCCTGATCGGAGCACATTTGCATCCCTGGGTGAATCCGCCTTTTGAAGAAATCCTGTCATCGGAAACCAGCTTCCCTGGTAACCTGTCGCGATCCCTCGAGCTCGGTAAATTAAAAATGCTGGGAGACACCATTGGCGAGCGTTTTGGTGTCAGTCCCGTAATGTATAAGGCCGGACGTTACGGGGTCGGTAAACACACTGCAGATATATTAGAGGACTTGGGTTACGAGGTGGACCTTAGCGTTTGTCCTTTAATGGACTACAGCGAAGAGGGCGGACCAGACTTCACGTGCAGCACCGCGTGGCCTTACTGGTTCGGAAGAGATCGTCGGCTTCTTGAATTGCCTCTCACCGTAGGTTTCTCAGGTCTTCTCAGGCGATGGGGAAGTCGGCTCCGTCGTATCGCGTCATCTCCCGTCCTTCGGTCGCTGCATGGTGTAGGAGCTCTCGCGCGTCTTCGGCTCGCTGACCGTATCTGGCTTTCTCCCGAAGGGTATTCCTCAGCGGAACACCAGCGGTTAGTGCGGGATTTGTTTGATGACGGATTAAGGATTTTTGCCTTTACGTTTCATAGTCCGTCTTTGGAACCGGGGAATACGCCATATGTCCGATCAGCCGCAGACTTAGAAAAGTTTCTATCGCGTTTTCGAAAGTTTTTTGACTTCTTTTTTGGGGATCTTGGCGGTTGCGCCTCCACTCCGATCGAACTGAAAAGAAAACTCGCGCGTAACATTTCTGAATAGCGTTAGGAGAATTTATGATAGTACTTGGAATTTCTCCCCTCGATAAAGATGCCACCGTTTCTCTAGTGATCAATGGAAAAGTCGTATTTGCAGCAGGGGAAGAACGTTTTACACGCGTAAAACTACAGGATGGGTTTCCCGAGCAAGCATTACGGGCCGGAGTGCAGTATGCAGGCATTCGCGTTCAGGATATAGACATAGTTGCATACCCCTTCTTTGACTCGCAGCGAGAATCGCAACTCTTCACGAAAAACATTTGCGACGAGAAAGTCTTTCTAGAAGAAACGCCTCTCAACGGTAGCCGGCAAAAGATTGAATCGGCCTTGGCCAAGGTGCCGACACGAAACATTGTTATTCCTGGGTTGGGTCATCCAAATGAGAAAATGGTGAAGCCCTTTGTGAATAAGGTTTTCTATCGTCTGGCTGGAGCAGAGAGCCTATTATCCCGCAATATCGCCAAACATGTCTCACATTCTTGGGGTGAGAATACAATGACTTACCACAAGGCGTGGCAGGAAGAACTGGAAGAAAACCTGCGAGAGCTTGGGTTGCTGGAGAGGTTAAGGCGATTCGACCATCATGTTGCACACGCGGCGACAGCGTTCTTTGCAAGCGGATTTGACCGCTCGCTGGTGGTTACTCTGGATGGATATGGATCAGGTCTTGCGGGTTCGATCAGCGTCGGAGAGGGAACGCGAATTCAGCGACTGCACAAGCTGGAGTATCCTCATTCCCTGGGAACTTTCTACGAAAGCGTAACCTCCTCACTTGGATTTAAGCCTAGCCGTCATGAAGGCAAAATTGTAGGGCTGGCTGCCTACGGTGACCCCGAAATTCTGCTCGATGTCATCCTTGGAAGATTCTCGCAGGAGCCGGGAAGCTTTCGTATTTTGGAAAGCAACAATATCTACTTCTCACGATATTTGGCTAGTCTGTTTCCAAAAATCGATGTCGCAGCAGCGTATCAAAGAGCCCTCGAAATCGTGGCTACAAACTACATACGTCACTATGTGGAGCAGACAGGTATTGATACGGTAGTTTTAGCGGGAGGTGTGATCGCCAACGTAAAGTTAAACCAGAGGATTTTTGAGATCCCGGCTGTGAAAAGAATGTTTGTATACCCGAACATGGGTGATGGTGGGTGTGGGACAGGTGCTGCCTTACTCGCCAGCCGAAATTCCCTAAAAGACCGAGAGGCATACACCTCTGTCTATTTCGGCCCGGAATACTCGGAGAGTGTTATCCGTCAGGAGCTTAGTACTGCTGGGCTACGGTTTGACTATCACGACCCGATCGAGCCGAGCATCGCTCGCCTGATTCACAGCGGCCGGGTCGTCGCGCGTTTTAATGGTCGCATGGAATACGGTCCCCGAGCGCTCGGAAATCGATCAATCTTATATCGCGCAAGTGAACCCGAAGTGAATCAGTGGCTCAACCAACGGCTTGGACGCACGGAATTTATGCCGTTTGCCCCCGTCACTCTGAACGAAGAACGCCATAGATGCTATCATCATGTGGATGGGGCGGAATTTGCCGCGCAGTTTATGACGGTGACATTTGACTGTACGGATTTCATGAAACGGACGTGCCCCGCGGCGGTTCATGTGGACGGGACCGCACGCCCTCAGTTAGTTACACGGGAGACGAATCCGAGTTTGTACCGAATTCTCGATGAATACCACCGACTCAGCGGTATTCCTTCCGTTATAAATACAAGCTTCAACATGCACGAGGAGCCCATCGTGAATTCTCCGAAGGATGCGATCCGGGCGTTTCTGCAGGGTAACCTAGACTACCTCGCCATAGGCAATTTTCTTGTGCGGCACCCCTCGCAGATTCAGCGAGAAGATCGGCAATTTGTGACTAAGGATGATCGCGCCGGCGCGACTTTCAATGAATGAGCGATCGACAAAAGGCAAAATCGGCGGGTAAGTAAGCATGCGTGCCGTAGTACTTCTTATGGGCTATTATGGTAGTGCGCTCTATGGCTTCTTAAATCCGATTTTTGGAACGTTGTTCTTCGTTCATATACTCTTGTTTCGTCCGGAAAATCTCCTTTGGGGAAACAAAGCTTTTGGTCGGCTTCATCTCATAACCAGTTTATTGATTTTGTCGGGATACATATTATGGAGCGATCATCGCGGGAGGCGCTATGGGCTCGATTTCCAACAGAGAAACGTATTGATTTTTCTTCTTTTCGTCGGCGGACTACTGTTGAGCACCATTTTTTCCGAGACTTCCTCCGCGATGAGCTATGAGCGCACTTTTGACGTCGCCAAAATCTTTTTGATCTGTTTCCTGTTTTCGCGGTTATTCGTTACGGAGAAGGCTCTTGACGCTTACCTTTGGGTAAGCATTCTTTCGCTCGGCGCACTGAGTGTCTGGGGAATCCAACAGGGCCTAAGAGGTAATCCTCGTCTGGATACTCTCACGGTCGGGGGCTCGAATTATCTGGCTGCTCAACTTGTTCTGCTGGTACCATTGGCACTTGCCAAGGCCTGCGATGCCAAATTGTCCCGACCGGCGCGGTTGGGTGCGTGGGGCTGCGCGATCGCTATGAGCCTCTGTATAGTTTATAGTAACTCACGCGGCGGCTTTCTCGGAGCCGCTTTTGCCGTGCTCTGGTTCCTTGGTTGGAGCAAGGCTCGGCTACGAATCATTGTTGGGATCGGATTGGCTGGTATTTTGATGCTTCCCTGGATCCCGCAAAACTATACGACACGCCTTAGCTCGATATCTGCTGATAGCGAGGAGCAGGATCTGTCCGCTCGCGTTCGTCCGGTTCTATGGAAAATCGCTTTACGGATTTGGCGGGACCATCCGTACTTAGGAGTCGGCCCAGAAAACTTTTCGCTCGCCAAAGAAACCTACGCTTTCAAGGTGGGTGATATCATCGAGTCACAAGATGAGTATGACCATATTTTCGGTCAGACTCGATACACGCATGGTCTCTACCCCGGAATGCTGGCCGAAACGGGAATTGTCGGAACTGGGTTGTTCCTCATATTGGTTTTGCGCAATTTGGTCTGTCGCTTGCCCCGGTCGTTTGTCAATTCTGCCTTGCATCAGAACTGCGTGATACAGCTACGAGGTGCGCAAGCGGGCCTAATCGGATTTGCTGTTGCTGCCTTTTTTGGAGATTTTCAGTATATCGAGCTATTATATTTTCAGATTTTTTTTGTAGGCGCCGTTCGTCGCTATGCAGAGCATGTCAATTACGCAGTTTCAGTAGGAAAGCAAGTTTTACCACGCACAGCGGAGTCCATTATTACTCGCGCAACTCACGCTACTGTGTAAGTGTGCTGATGTTATATGGTCATCGAGTTTACGCAAAATACTAGCCCGATTGTGATCGGCCATACAATTTACGCGTTCAAGGACGGTGGAATGGAACGAGGTTTGCTCAACATTATCAACTACGGCGATTGGGATCGTTTCCATCATGTGATTATGTGTTTGACCGAAGTGGGAACTTTTGCAAAGCGACTTTCCTCTCCAACTCATCGGCTGGTTCAATTTAACAAGCAAAAAGGAAATGATTTGAAGCTTTCGTGGCGCATCGCGGAGAAGGCGCGACAGTTTCAAGTCAGCATTCTACACGCGCGTGGATGGCCGACTCTATTAGAAACTGCCGTCGCGGCTCGGTTAGCCGGTGTGCGGCAGACGATTTACGGGTTTCACGGTAAAACGTTACAGGATCTCAAAGGAACTGGAATGAAGCGTCAGATCGCAGAGCGGTTAGTGGTTCGATCCTACGACCGGGTTGTGACATTAAACGCGCGGATGCGCGCGGACTTCGCGAAAAATTGTGGTTTGCCGGAAAACCGTATTGACCTAATTGCAAATGGAGTGGATGTGACCACTTTCGCACCTCGCGGTGACCGTCATGCGCTTCGGGTAAAATTTGGTATACCCACAGATCGCTTCGTGGTCGGGAACGTGGCGCGTTTGGACGCGGTGAAGAATCATGAAGTCATATTGCGAGCGATAGCCCGGATCCCCTCACAACAATTGCGACCCTATTTTCTCCTCGTCGGAGAGGGTCCCCATCGGGTGGGACTAGAATCTGAGATTGGACGCTTGGGGTTGTACAAGGATGTTCGACTGTTTGGTTACAGCGACCATATTCGCGAACTTTTGAACTGTATGGATCTTTATATTCAGTCATCTTTTTACGAAGGCTTTAGTAACACGGTTCTAGAGGCTATGGCCTGCGGGTTGCCCGTGCTGGCAACTGATGTTGGCGGAACCGCGGACCTTTTTAGCCAGGGCGTAGAGGGTTGGCTTTTTTCGCCAAATGACGACGAAACTCTCGCTTCACTCATTGTCCAGCTCGAACGAGACCCATCTCTCCGTAACGCGGGGCTGCGAGGACGGCAGCGTGTAGTACAAAATTTTTCGGTCCAAACAATGATTCGCCAATATGAGAGTTTGTACTCGGACCTGGCGAGGGAGAAACACCGGTCAAGGACTAATCTCTGGCACGTAGCAGATCCGAACCAATCCCAGCCCATCACTACAACAGGCTCTAAGTCAAAATGAGAACTGACTAGCATGCCCTGGCAAAGTGGCACACATCCATTTTGGTTACGGGCTTGCAGTTAAGCTGAATCCACCAATTATTCGCATATGTGTGGAATTGTCGGAATTTGTTCTGAAGTTCGGGAAATCTCCTCAGCCAAGCTTGAGCAAGCGTGCGGCTTGATGAGACATCGTGGACCGGACGCTAGCAATGTTTTAGTCGACGGCAATGTGGGTCTAGGCCACACGCGCCTTAGCATTATAGATTTGACCACTGCTGCAAACCAGCCGATGGTTGATCCTTCTGGGCAAGTTGCCCTTGTTTATAATGGAGAAATTTACAATTATCGAGATCTTCGTAAAGAGCTAAGCAGAAGGGGTCACCAGTTTCATACGAGCAGCGACACTGAAGTTCTGCTGCATATGTATCTTGAATATGGTGAACAGTGTCTTACCTTTTTGCAAGGAATGTTTGCTTTTGCAATCTGGGATAAGCGCAACAATATGCTTTTTGCTGCTCGTGACCGACTAGGGATCAAGCCATTATATTATTCCGTTAAAGGGGGAACGCTTGTTTTTGCATCCGAGATTAAGGCGCTTCTGGTGCTCGACGAGAATACTCACCACATTGACCGGCAGGCTTTCCACGATTATCTTACCTTCCGATACACTCCTTCACCTCGCACCTTATTTGCTGGAATCCAAAAGCTGCCGCCAGCACATTTTCTAATATTTTCCGGCGCTAACCCAAGGCTCAACCGCTACTGGCGACCCAACTATCGGAAGTCAGAAAATCTGACTGATCAAGAGTGGACTAATACAGTACGCGAACGATTTTGTGATACAGTCAGGTCTCACCTCGTTAGCGACGTTCCTGTTGGAGTGCTTCTAAGTGGCGGATTGGATTCTTCCATTGTCGCCGCAGTGATGCAACAGCAGTCGACTGCGCGGGTAAAGACGTTTTCGGTCGGTTTTGCTGATGGTGGAGTATATGATGAACGGCCGTTCGCAGCTAAAGTTGCTCAGCACCTGGGCACAGATCACTATGATATTCGTCTAACTGCTAGAGAATTCGTTGATGCTCTTCCTGATTTCGTGTGGCACATGGATGAACCGGTTGCAGACCCGGCAGCAATTCCCCTCTTTTATGTTTCTCAGTTGGCGCGACGTCACGTCACTGTCGTGCTCTCTGGAGAAGGGAGCGACGAATTATTTGCGGGGTATGGGTTCTGGTTCCGGTTCAAGGGTCGCAAACGGGTCGAACTTTTCCGCCGAATTCCGGCGGTTCTGCGCGAAACGATCGTTAGCGGAGCAAACCGCTACTTTGTGCATTCGCGCCGCCTTGCAAAATACCTCGATCTGAGCCGATACCCTTTGTCGCTTTACGGGAGTCTAGTTCCATTTTATCAAGACGATGTGTTTACGGAAGAAGAGAAAACCCGTCTCTACCGTGCTGATCTGAACCATCGCGGTTGCATTGAAGATTCGCTAGAAAAGGTGCGTGCTGTATATCGCGAGGCGAGTGATCTAGAGTTCTTAGATCAAATGCTTCTAATATCGATGACGCAGTGGTTACCTGAAGATTTACTTGTGAAGGCCGACAAAATGACGATGGCACATTCTCTGGAGCTTAGAGTTCCGTTCCTTGATCATTTGTTTGTCGAAACCGCTACGTCTCTTCCGACACACTTGAAAGTTTACAAACAGCGTAACCGGCACGTCGAGAAATATGTGCTTAAGCGGGCGTTCGCTGCTATGTTACCCAGTGAGATTGTGGAACGGGAAAAACTCGGCTTCCCCGTGCCGTACGCAAAATGGTTTGCAACAGACATGCGAGACATGTTGTATGATGTTTTGCTCTCGCAATCGGCGCGAGAGAGTGGCTTGTTTAATCCAAAAGAGGTCGAAAGTATTCTCAGCGAAACCTTAGCGTCGTCGCTGAATTCAACGGCGGTTTGGGATCCACGACCTCACGTAAAAAAAGTCTGGAGTTTGTTTGTTTTTGAAATGTGGCGCCAACGTTTTAAGGTCGCATCTATATAAAGATCCAGAGAGGGCGTGCGATTCGTTTGGTCTGTTGCGCAATTGGACAGAACCATCCCTTTCGCTTCTCTTCCAGTCGTTGCTTTCATCGTTTCAATCAAGCGCGGTGTTTATCCCCCCGGGCTTCGACATTGCGATACATCCGACGCGATAAAATTAGCACGGTGAGGTGAGAATCCGAACTCACGGAAAGTCACAGCTACCCAGCCCACTTACACCAAAACAATACAGGAAAATCGATACGATCATAACGTAAGGATTCATTGAACTGTCAAATTACTCGGAGTTTGCGGTGTCGAGGTCGGTACGGAAGGAGGGGGAGGAGTGGGCGACGCACCTCCCCCGGGCAAACCGATTGGTGCAGTTGACATTACAATATTGTCGTACTCGACATATCCGTCAAAATTTGGCTCGCCCGGATTCTTGTAGCCAGTAAAGAACACGTAGCTCATTGGCCCACAAGCACCGCCGCAGGTAGCCCGATTGGTGCGATACATCAGGTTGCCATCTAACCATGCCTCTAGGAGTCCTACCGACGAACTTGTGCTCAATTTAAAATGCACCTCTATTGTGTACCATCGGTTCTTTTGTAAGCTTGGGGCGTGTACGTTGTCCGCCGGTAGCCCAGGCGATAAAGGTAGGCAATACTCATCGTTAATCGGGAAGCCCTGGAACTGCGGAGCATACCCATAGCGAACCACTGGCACATCGTTGTAATTTTGCAGCACTCCGTTCGGATGGCAGTGATAATCTTCTATGATGTAGACACCGTTTTGAAAGTCGGCACTTGTGTTATCAAGGAATTGCTCGTTTTGAGTGAACATTTGTTTGATATCAAGGTCTGTCGGAAATTGAACGTTGCTCGAATAATAAAATTGATACCGGATATAATACTCCGTGTAATTTTTGCCCGCGCCCTGCCACGATAAAAAGCCGTCAATGGTATTGGCTCCTGGGGTTATGCCGAGGCGCATCACCTTATTGCCCGATGAAGTAACCGAGCCAGGTATCACTATCGTGGGATCGGTTCCCGCCGTGGCATCGACTGCAAAGCAATAATTCGACCGCGCCCATGCGGGATTTGGCCAGATGCCGTTGCAACTATTGTTGCCACCACGAGGAAGAGTCGCGCTGTCCTGAAAATCTTCGCAGAAAAACACGTTCGGGTCGTTATTACAGATAGACTCGGCATAGGGCATGACGCGAGCTCCCAATGACCCAGACATGGGGGCACCAGCTTCTATCGACGAAATGTTTGTGAACATGCTCAATGCGAAAAAAAATGATGAGCTAACGGTTATACAAGTCCATCTCCGGATAGAGCTTGAACAAGATGTCTTCATGCTGCGTCTCCTAATTTTCTGATTAATTCGGATACACTCTTTAGGCGATTTGTGCGCCAGCTATCCAACTGATTATGATCGGGTACAGTCAGCAACCCGCAAATATCCGACCGCTGATATCACCATTTTCCCACGACTGGTAAGTCTCCCGGCTGGCCGAACGGGCCGATGCAGGCATCAACGCCGCACGCATCTAGTTTGCCATTTCCGTTTAGATCCAGGTACCACATCGACGTGCTCGGACGGAAGACGCCGATCCTAACCTTTCCTGTGCCGTCCCAGTCGCCGACAATCGGAATGTCGCCTTTGGTTCCGAATTGGCCGAGGCATTTGTCTTTATTACATCCGTCCCATTTTTCGTTCCCGTTACGGTCGAGATACCAAGTGCCATCTTTTGAAGTAAAAAGTGCGATCTGTTCGATGCCTGTTCCGTTCCAGTCCCCTACCACGGGGATCTCACCGACGACACTGAATGTGTCGCATTGATCGATTGAACAGCCGTCAAACGTGCTGTTGTCGTTGTTGTCGAATCTCCAGTTTCCGCGCCTGACCCTATTCCTGCCGTTTATCTTAACGGTGGTTTCGGGAGTATACGTCCCGATAATGGTCCCGGTTGTGCCGCCCATCTCTCGGGTGACAGGGAAGTCCCCCGACTGACCGAAGGGACCAGCACAAGTATCTACGGCGCAATCCAAGACCCCGTCTCCGTTGGTGTCTAATTGCCACATTCCGGTAGCGGGGGTAAAGGTGCCGATATTACTGACCCCGTTTCCGCTCCAGCTTCCCACCACCGGAAGATCTCCGCTCTTACCGAATGATTTAATATAAATATCACCCGCGTCCCACTGGCCATTCCCATCATCGTCCAAGAACCATTCTCCCGTGCCGGGCCGAAAAACACCGATCCGGGTTTGGAGTTGATTTACTGCAGGCTGGAAGCTCGCGGTGCAGGTGATGTTCGCATTCATTGTAACGGTACCACTGGCGCAGCCCGTGCCGCTCCAACCAGCGAAAGTCGAGCCCGCGGCCGCTGTCGCGGCCAAACTGACTGCCGCACCGGTGTTGTAACTCGTGGAGCATGCGCTGCCGCAGTTAATCCCACCAGGACTGCTCGTCACCGTTCCACTACCGGTCCCACCTTTTACGATTGAAAGAGTATAGGTTTGCGGTGCCACTGCATTAAACGTCGCTGTGCAAGTCGTATTGGCAGTCAAAGTCACGACCCCATTGGTGCAGCCCGTCCAGCCAGCAAACGTCGAGCCGCTCGCAGGAGTCGCGGTCAAGGTGACCGTGGTGCCACTGTTGTAAGGTGCCGAGCAGGTGGTGGTACAATTGTTGATTCCTGTGGGATTGCTGGTGACCGCTCCACTGCCGGTTCCGTACGTCGTTACCGTCTTCACCACAGTGACCCCGAGCGTGAATTGCTGAGTCGAAATGTTCGAAACTGTCACGGTCACAGTCTGTTCCGCGGCCGTATTATCAGCATAGACCGCACGGACCTTTAACTGATGAGAGCTATTGGTGAGGCTCGTAGTATTTAAAGTTCCCGACGGGTCACCATTGAATTGATAAGGCGAAACCATTTCCGTCCAGGAAACAACACCGTCAATGAGAAACTCAACGCGTGCTGGAGAACCAGTAGGTGTCGCGGTCCAAATTACCGAGGACCCACTCAGAATTGCGTTATTGGCAATGTTCGTGGATACCGTATTAGTTACAGATTGAAGATTGAAAGTTGCGGTACAACTATGACTCGCGTTCATCGTGAGCGAGCCGTCGCTGCAATCCGCGTCGCCGGTCCATCCCGCGAACACCGATCCGGAAGCGGCCGTCGCGGCGAGAGCGACGACGGTTCCACTGTTAAAACTACCCGAACAGGTAGTGCCGCAATTGATGCCAGCCGGGGAGCTTGACACTGTGCCAGTTCCAGTTCCCGTTTTTGCAACTGCAAGAGAGAATGTCTGTATCGTTGCCGGTGTCGTCGCACAAGCTTCAGGGCTATAGGGCGAAGTACCGGCGTTGTTAAACGCATTTACGCGGTAGCAATATGTCGTTGAACTCGTCAAGCTCGAATCCGTATAAGAAGTAACATTCGCTCCGACAGAAGCGATTTGTGCATAGGTTCCAGTGGTTCCGGTCTTTCGTTCGATATTGAAACCGCTTTCATCACTGGAATTATCAATCCAGCCCAATTGAAGCTGAGCGGCAATCGCTGAGCTCTGCCAGCCGATTACTGCAGCTGCGCAAAAGAAAAATAAGATGCGGATCAGATTTGAATTGAACTTCATGTGCCCCCCATTGGCTGCGAGAAGTCACAGCGTTAGGAAGGCACTGTGCTCGGTTCGCAACCCTGCTGCCGTTGCCCCATTTGTGAGGCTTTAGGCCAGTGGCTTTGTGTCCCAACCTTTCGGTTGGTTTACCCCTTTTCGAGCCAGCTCCGACGGAGAGCAAGAGAGATGCCTTTGAAATTTTGGACATTTTAGAAGTTTTTGACCGTTGCATCAAAGACCGACACTTTCAGTCTAACAATTTTGTACGGGTCAAATAACTGATGACCATTCGATTACCAGAAAGCGAGCCGTCAATCGTCATAAGGATTCATCAATGTGCTTCACCGACCACGAGTAACCGGACCAAGAGCAAGTGGCAGACGGAAATCGAATTACACAAGCGCACGTGAACCGGCTAATTACTTTTTCGGTTACGAATTATCTTGAGGCAGCGTATCGACGCAAACGTATTCACTAAACGGCGACGAGCCTATACGATTGACAGCAGCAAGCCGGTAACAATAGGTCCGACTTTTTTCCAAATCGTGATCTGTAAAGGTTGTTTGATCCGCCGCCAACATAATCTGCAGCTCGGTCGTGTTATCGAGCCGACGCTCGAGAAGATACTGGCTTTCGTCCTGAACATCATCCCACGCAAGGCGGACTACTGCCGCGGAAACGAGGGTTGCGTGCAGATCAGTGGGAGTTGTCGGTGGAGTCACTGCCGGCAGTGATGGCGCGTCAGGAAGAGTTTTGCAGGCGATGTTGCTGTCTGGAGAGTCGCCTTCGGCATTGAACGCGTAGACGCGAAAACAAAACACATCACCGTAATTTCCGCTGAGGCTCAGGCTGAATTCCGTTATATTGGCGCCGACCGTTGCTACCTCCGTAAAATCAGCATCGGTCGGCGACAGCATCTCGATCCCAAAACCTTGCTCATTTCCGGAATTGTCTTGCCACGTCAAAGTTGCAGAAGACTGCACTTGCGCTGAGGCCGTTGGCGTTGCAATGAAAAAGGCGCAGAACACAAACATACCCATCAAGCAGAGAATGCTTTTCATGAATCGTCCCCAGTCGCATTGACAAATTTCTTCGCACCGGACTGCAAGGTGTGTACCATTTGAGTAGCTGCAATACCTTTCCTGCGACTTCCGTCAAGAAAAAACTAATCTCTTCAACCGTCTGAACGTTTCGAAGAATTTGAAATAATTTTGGGAAAATCATTCGGTATTGCCGCTGGCTGAAAAACGTAGGCCAAAGAATGCAATGCGATTGAAGGTAATAACAGGCAGTGGTTAAACGGATTCTGTAGAAGACTGAGAGCAGAGGTGATCTGGCCGCCGAAAGATATTACTTCGTTGGGTAATAATTACCGCTACAGTCAATGATTGCCAAGTTCTTACAACAAACACCACCTCGACTGCGCTATAGTTCGGCTCTGTTGATGATTAGTAAAGATTAGGTCGTGGCCAAGGGAAATTCCTGGTTTGAGGTAGCTGGTAGAGGCGGTGAGGAATCCTCGGATAAGTTTATCGAATAATCGAGAGCAGGAGGCGCTTTCGGTATAATTTACTGGAGATCTCCGTTATTCTACGAGCGACATTCCACATTGACACGAGCAAAAGCGGCGCGTGACAGTTTTATGCCGATTGTGGCAAACGTGATGCTGTTTGGAACCATTACCGTGTTGGAAACATTTGAAAGTTATGTGTGTTTCACCCGGATCCAATCACTCCTCGATCGGTATGCAGATTGCTCGGGAACACGGATGTCAGGTTTAAGCATGGCGAATCCGAGCCCTACAAGAGATCACGATTCAGAACTCAGTCAAAAACTCCGAGAAAGGCGTCCTCAACATCGTTCGGATCTCCCGTGCAGAATTATCGACGGCGAAGCGGTAATACTGAACCGTGAAGCTGGAGTGCTTCACCGGCTCAATCCGACCGCTAGTTTCATTTGGGGCTGCTGCGATGGCAGTTTACGGGTGGATGATATTGTTGCTCGGTTGGCGAGTGCGTATGACGTCGACTTAATGACCGGCCAGAAAGATGTAAGTGAAACCCTTTTAAAATTTGAGTCGCTGAGCCTGCTGATGAGATAAATCTACTAAAAATGGAGAGTCGTGATGTCTGAAGAGCTCATTACAAGAAGAGACATAATCAAGAAAGCCGCGTATATCGCACCGATTATTTTCACTATTCCTGCCACTTTTTCCTTTGCCTCAGCGGGATCCGGAGATTACTACGTCGGTACAAAGGATAACAAGAATCAGGACAATAAAGAAAAAAAAGACTACAAGAACAGTTTTCTAGGCCTGACGAACAAGACAAGAATTAAATAGTCGAGGGCCGCGACGTTCAACGGCCACTCTCCCGGTCAATTTTTCTTTAAATGGCTGCTCTTCATTTGGAGGTTCTTGATTGCGGCGTGCAAATCGAGTGTGCCGATCAGGACGCTCACGCTCTGTTAGAAAGCATTTACCGTTCTTTTAAGCAACCGATTAGACAAGCGCGGGTCAGTTACCATATCACTTCCGGGTTCCCCGATGGCCTGTTCATAACGCGTCACGGAGATTGTCCTGTGAGTGCGCGAGGGCTCGGAGATTTCATTTGCAAGTTCGACAAAGATCTTATCATCGAGATGCAAAAACTTAGGCCCGATCTTTATTTCGTCCATGCGGCGGTGGTTGCTTTTCGCGGTCATGCGATCGCTCTGGTGGCGCCATCCGGGTTCGGCAAATCGACGACGACCTGGGCGCTGTTGCAGCACGGTTTTCAGTACCTGAGCGATGAGCTTGCACCAATCGAACCTAGAACATTTAGGGTGCGTCCATTTCCGCGTGCTCTCTGCCTGAAGAAAAATCCGCCCGACTGCTATCCATTGCCGGTAGATACGATTGTTACCGGCCGAACCGTTCATGTCCCGCCAGCGCTTTTTTCAAGTGACCTGGCAAACGAGCCGTTACCGCTTTCGATGATTTTGTTTCTGCGGTTCATCGGTCAAGCCCAATCTCCGATACTAAAGCCGATTAGCTCAGCGGATGCCACGGTACGCCTGCTCATCAATACGCTCAATCCGTTGGCCCACTTACAATACGGGCTGGACGATGCAATTGCTATTGCCGCGACAATACCGTGCTTCGAGCTGGTCACCGGAGATCTCGGCAGCACGTGTAAATTGGTCAGGGCTGCTTGCGGCCGACAGTTTAGCCACGTTGGAGCCAGACTTGACTCATCTGCGTTATAAGAATCCCCTCGACGCTTTGGCACTATTACGCGCAGCTTCCCTGGGTCACCCGATTCCGCTGTTGTCCGATTTCTCTCATGCGCAGATTCACTGGATCATAAAAACGGGTTTTGCTCCTCTTGTTTGTTTTCTCAGCCGAACCGATTCGCGCAGGTTTGAGTCGCCGTTATGGTGCGATCTCGAGTCGGCGAATCTCAGT
>Ga0075434_100001810_pt1 | contig 18472 bp, 12 predicted proteins | sample RhiMethybrSRZTD3_FD_75298 | JGI IMG/M metagenome (GOLD analysis project Ga0075434, IMG submission 75298) | Populus rhizosphere microbial communities from Tennessee, USA - Rhizosphere MetaG P. TD hybrid SRZTD3 | ecosystem: Host-associated > Plants > Roots > Rhizosphere > Soil | place: USA... | reverse complement strand
ATTCGTGCGCCGTCATCGGTTGGTGTCGCCACGCGTGCGTGGCGATCGTGCCCCAGAGTATAGCAAGGAACGCTCTGTCGCGTTACGGCTTCAACGTTGCCGTGAACTCTGCTTTACCGGCGGCGCGAAACGGACTTACCGCGCGACCATTAGTAGCACAAACGAATCGGGCTTCATTTTACCGCGTCGCTCGCCTGGAGCAGCAGGATCGAAGTCCGCCGCCGGGAGAAAGACATTGTGCGTTTTCAGATCCAGCGTCATGGTCCGAGCGCTCTTCTTAGTCGCAACATTTTCGACCACGGAAAATTTGTCCGGCGAATCTTCATGCACCACGGTCAGCGTTCCTTCGCCGTTCGACGAAAACGCAAACTTCGTTTCTGGATCGAACCCGCCGGCATCGGTTCCCTCACCCGTAGGCAACGTCGCCACAACCTTCCCTGTATCCGCGTTCACCACGGCCATCGTCTTGTTATCGCAGGCTACGAACAGGCGCCGCGTCGCCGTGTCCATCGCCAGGCCGGAAGGTTCCGTGCACGGAGCCAGCGGCCAGCGATGCAACACCGTCAATTTCTGTGCATCGACATGCACCAGTTCCGATTTGTCTTCCACATTGACGAAGATCGTGCCCTTCCCATCGGCTGCCGCGAACTCCAACTTGCCGCCGATGGCGACCGAGCCGACGACCTTGCCGTCGGCCGCATTGATGGCCGTGATATCGCCGCTGCGCCCGTTCATGGCGAACACACGCTTCGTGGCCGCATCAAAAATGATCGCGTCGGGATTGGTGCCGGCAGGAATCAAGCCGAGCGGCTTCAGCGACTTCAAGTCGAAGACCGTGATGTTATTGGTCGCGCCGTTGCTGATGTAGCCGCGGCCAAACTCGGCTGCGATAGCGATGCCGTGAATTCGTTGAGTGCCGGATACGTCGCCGATCTTTTCCTGAGTGTCGGCGTCGAGCACGACCACGTGCGTGTCGTGAGAAATGTAAATGCGCCGTGCCGCCGAATCGGTCGTGACGTAGTCCCATCCGCCCTCGCCACCGATCGGAATGGTCTTTTTCACGTGATACCCGCTCGTGTTCGGGCTAATTACTAGTTTCGTTCGCGCAGAGGAAAACGAATGCGCCATCGCCAGAAATGCCGCTGCAAGAAAGATCGCCGCCAGAGATGCAATTCGCCTGCTCATGGACACTCCTCCAGCCGGACTTCGACACGGCTGACGAAAGATAGCCAATCGGAGATAAATGGCGGATAAATTCGCGGCACGACTGAAAGTCGCGGCGAGTTTGTACCACGTGAGGGATTTGCGTGTATTGTTGACGCAGTTTTACCGTGGAGATCCCAATGGCGACGATGAAGGAAGAGGACGTCGGCGCGAAAACGCAGGCGCGAGAAGGGACTGCGCCAGAGCTGGGAACTGGGCGCAATGCAGCACTGGACGCATATCGTGGTTTCGTGATGCTGCTGATGATGGCGGAGGTGCTGCGGCTATCGCACGTAGCAGCTGCTTATCCTAGCAGCGTTTTCTGGAAAGTCTTGGCATACAACCAGACGCACGTAGAGTGGTTTGGCTGCTCGCTTCACGACACGATTCAACCGGGATTTTCGTTTTTGGTTGGAGCGGCGCTTCCCTATTCGCTGGCCAGTCGAATGGCGAAGGGAGCGCAGTTCGCAGAGCTGTTTGGGCATGTGCTGTGGCGTTCCCTAGCGTTGGTTGCGCTGGGAGTGTTCTTACGCTCTATGGACCATTCAATGACTTATTTCACGTTCGAAGACACCCTTTCTCAGATCGGATTAGGCTATCCGTTATTGTTCCTGATTGCATTCTATTTTGCGCAGCCGGAACGAGTGAAATGGCCGTGGGCAGCGCTCGCTGTGATCCTGGCCGGGTATTGGATGTTGTGGGCGTTATACCCGCCGGCGACGGCAAATTTCGATTGGCAGACGGTCGGAGTATCGCCGGCATGGAATGCGCAACACAACTTCACAGGGTTTGCAGCGCACTGGAACAAAAATTTCAATTTTGGGAACAGATTCGACCAATGGTTTTTGAACCTGTTTCCGCGCGAGAGCCGATTTGAGTACAACGACGGTGGCTACTTGACACTAAGCTTCATTCCCACGCTGGGAACGATGATCCTAGGGCTGATCGCTGGTGTATGGATGCGAGGGTCGCCGCAGAATAAGTTTCCAACGAGGCGATTCTTGTTAGCCGGCACAACGGGAATTGTGGCGGGACTTTTGCTGCATTATTCGCACATTTGCCCGGTGGTGAAACGCATATGGACGCCGTCCTGGACGATTTTCAGCGGAGGGATATGCTTTCTGTTTTTGGCGGCGTTCGCGTGGATTATGAACGTAAAGGGATATAGGAAGTGGGCTTTTCCGCTCATCGTGGTGGGAATGAATTCGATTGCGGCCTACTGCATCGCTCATTTTCTCGAAGGATTCCTGAGCAGTAGCTTGCAAATCCATCTGGGCGCGACTTTTTTCCAATTTGCCGGACGCGGCTTAGAGCCGCTGTTTCAAGGGGCGACCATGTTGTTTCTGTATTGGCTGATTCTACTGTGGATGTATCAGCGAAAGCTGTTCCTGAAGGTTTAACGAAGGTTCAGCCCACCACTCTGGCGAAACTGCCGGTCGTCATATCGATTCGGCTTCAAGCAAAACGTCAGGGTTTCAACCAAGTATCACGGCCTTCGCGCACAAATTCGTCATCGTTTAGCTCGGGATATGCCAGGTAAACGCGGTCGATCTCTTCCCGCTGGCCCGGACTGAGCGTCTCCTGCGCGTCGAGGCACCATATTCCTTCGAGGAGCCCTTGCCGGCGAAGCACTTCGTGCAGACCGGCGATGCAGCCGGCAAACTGGTTCGCGGCGTCAAAGAACGCCGCGTTGCAATCCGTGATTTGTGCGGCCTTTTCTAACATGCGAGCCGGAATCGCGCGATCTTCGCTGGCGAAGGAATGGCATTCGGCGAGAAGTTCCACGGCGCGTTTTGTCCAAACTGCCCAATGCCCTAAGAGCCCTCCGACGATGCGACGCCGCTGTGGCCGCGCTTCGGCGTGAAAGGAAAACGGTGTAAGCAGATCCAGGACAATGTTGTCATCATTTCCTGTGTACAGCGCGATATGACGACCCGATTCGGCGGCAGCCCGAACCACGTCCAACGTCTGGTAGCGATTGAAGGGGGCGATTTTGATCGCGACCACGTTTTCAATTTCTGCGAATCGCCGCCAAAAGGAGTAAGAGAGCAATCGACCGCCAACCGCTGGCTGCAGATAAAAGCCGACCAACGGAAGAACTTGTGCGATTTCCTTGCAGTGCAGAAGGAGTCGTTCATCATCCCATGCGGCGACGGCCCCTAAACTCAGCAACGCAGCGTGGTATTTCAGATCGCGCAGAAGTGCCGCCTCAGCTACGGCTTGACGCGTTTCACCACACACACCGCCGATGCGCACGAGCGGGACGGCGCGGTTGACGTCAGCGCGGTCCATTTCTTCAGCAGCCAGTCGCAAGACCGGTTCGAACAGACCGATTTGCGGCCGGCGAATCGCGAATTGTGTTGTGTGTACGCCGACAGCGAGGCCGGCGGCGCCCGCTGCGACATAATATCGAGTGAGCGCTCTTTGACGACGCTCGTCCAGGCGACGCTTCGCGGTGAGAGCGAGTGGATACGCCGGGATTACAGTTCCGTTGTTTATGGTCCGGTGGATGAGTGGGTCGATCGTTTGTGGCATGGGCTCTGAGATTTTAAGAGAGATCAAAAACGACCAGCGCGTTCTTCAAAGTGCGTTGGCTTGGCCAGAGTGGTTCCGCCTCGGACAACCCAGTCGGCAATCCAGTCGAGCAATTGGCCGATGCTGACCGCTGGTTTGCCGAAGAGCGCGAAGGCTTTGCCGGCATTGCTGAGCAAAGCATCGCGCGATTCCGCGCCTTCGAATGTAACCGTCCTTCCCATCCTTGCGGCGAACTCCTCGGCCAATCGGCGGACGCTGAGAGTTTCGGGACCGGTAATATTCAAGACGTTGGGCGGAGTCGAAGCGTACGCGAGTGATTGGAGGCTCATCGCTGAGGCGTCCCGTTGCCAGATCGTATTCAGATAACCCATCGAAAGCGAAACCGGCCGTCCGGAGTGCACCTTCTGCGCAACATCCAGCAGGACGCCATAGCGAAGCTCGCTGGCATAATTCAAGCGCAGGATAGTCATTTTCGTTTCATTGGCGCGGCTGAAGTGTTCGAAGATTCGTTCGCGGCCGAGACAGCTCATGGCGTACTCGCCGGCGGGATTCAGTTCTTCGCCTTCGCATGAGCCGCCGCGTGATACGGGAGAAAGTCCATAGACGTTCCCGGTAGAAAAAACAGCGATTCGGCTGGTGCGGTAACGCTCGGCGACAAGCCCGGGCAAGAAGGTGTTCATGGCCCAGGTCTTCCATTCTTGCCCGGTCGAGCCGAACTTCATTCCGGCCATGTACACAATGCTTTCGGCGTCGGGGAGAGCGGCGAGCGCGTTGCGCTCGAGAAGATCGCAGCGAATGGTCTCGACGCCCCAGTCGGCCAGGCGACGCTGCAACGCAGAAGACGAAAATCGCGAGACTCCGATCACTCGGCGTTTCACTCCCGCGGCATCAGACGCTCTCTTGGCCATACGTGCGAGTGTCGGGCCCATTTTTCCGGCGACACCCAGCACGACAATGTCGCCTTCAAGGGTTCGCATCGTACGCACCAGGCCTTCGGTGGGCTCACTCAGAAGCTCTTCCAAGTGAGCTTCGTCGCGAATTGAATTGAGTCCCGTCTGCATCTCTTTTTGTCGATCCGTTGCGAGAGTGTGTTTGACCTGAGGGATTGTACTCAAAATGCGTATTGGGCGTCGCTTGGATTGCGGGTATGCTGCAATCCGGTTCTGGGTTTCTAGAGATTTCTATGCGACTTCGCGTCATGACCAAGAAAGATATTCCGGGTGGGCTGCGGCTGAATACTGTCGCCGGCTGGAATCAGACCGAGGCCGACTGGACACGGTTTCTCTCCGGCAGTCCTGCGGGTTGTTTTGTGATGGAGGACGGTGAAAAAGTCGTGGGGACGGCCGCGACGCTTTCGTATGAGAACCGATTTGCTTGGATCAGCATGGTATTGGTGGATCCTGAGTACAGGAATCGCGGAATTGGCACGAAGCTCTTGGAGCGAACCGTTCAATACCTGGATGAGAGCGGAGTTCCGACGTTAAAGCTGGACGCTACGCCGTTGGGGAAACCACTGTACGCAAAGATGGGATTCGTCAGCGAATACGAAATTGAACGATGGATCTCGAAGAGGACCGCGGGCGCGGCGGGAACGAGGAAAGAGGTAAGCCTACCCGCGGAACAGTCGCGTGAAATCTTGGCACTCGACCGAGATATTTTTGGAGCCGATCGAAGCGCGTTGCTGCGCTCGCTCAACGAGCAGGCACCGGATCTCACGCTGGCCGCGCCGAACGGCGCACAACTGCAAGGTTATGCATTCGGCCGCCGCGGCCTGCTTGCGGACCACCTTGGGCCATGGATGGCAAGCGATCGTGAGACAGCAAGAACGTTGCTTGCAGAGTTCTTACGGCGATCGTTGCGTGAAACAGTAATTGTAGATGCCATGAAGTCTAACCGCATGGCAGGCGAAATCTTGCACGAAAGTGGATTCTCCGTAGCGCGGCCACTCACGCGCATGTACCGCGGAGCGAATGCCTTCCCGGGCAAACCAAATTTGTTGTGCGCCATTGTGGGCCCAGAATTTGGATGAAATCTCTGCGCGACTCGGGTTAAGCTTCGCAGCCTGTGACAAATTCGCGCGCCTCAGCAGAAACTGGTGTTCCAGAGCAGCCCATCCGTTCCGCAACTGGGACCTATTACGGCTGGTGGATCGTATTCGCAGCGTTCCTGAATCTCTTCTTCGTTGTCGGCATCCTTTTCTACGGCTTCCCGGTTTTTTATCCGTACTTCGTTGAGTCCCTTGGATTCACCCGAGCGCAGCTGACGCAAGGATTTTTGCTGGGTTTTCTCTTCGCTGGATTGCCGTTTGGCATTCTAGCGGGAGCGCTGATCGACCGGATCGGCGCGCGATTGGTCATTTTGGCGGGCGTAGGGCTGGTCTCGGCTTCTCTAGTTCTGATGAGCATGATGAGCCGGTTCTGGCAATTCGAACTGTTGTGCATTGTCGAAGTGATTGGCTACGTGTTCGCGGGTCCGATCGCCAATCAGGTGCTAATCGCGCGATGGTTCGAACGGCGTCGCGGCCAGGCCATGGGCTATGCGTATTTGGGACTGGGCTTGGGCGGGGTGGTTGCGCCGATCCTGGTGAATTATCTGGCACGAAACTTTGGCTGGCGGCACGCGCTGGAGTTGATCGGAGTGGCGATATTGCTCGTGCTTGCGCCCACCGGGCTGTGGATCACCAAGTCGAAACCGGGCGATCGGGGCGTCTCGCCGGAGCAGTTCGGAGAAATATCGTCGCGGGAAGGCGAAGCGCATCGTCTGAACGCAAAGGTGTTGGGCGTGTCGCAAGCCGTTCGGACGGCGCCTTTTTGGCTGATCCTGCTCGGGTCCGCGCTGGCCATCGGAGCCATCGGCGCGGTTATCCAGCATTTCATTTTGTTTCTGAAAGATTTTGGATACTCGACAACGGTCGCTTCGCGATATATGAGTGTCTTGCTGACTGCCAGCTTGGGCGGGCGTGTGATCGTCGGACACATCGCCGACCACTTTCGCAAGTCGTACATCATGGCGATTTTTTATTTTCTGATCGGTGCGTCGGTGTTTCTGCTTGCGTACCCACAATCTACGATCGCCGTATGGGCGTTTGCGCTCGTTTTTGGATTTTCCATGGGTGCGGACTATATGCTGATCCCGTTGGTTGTGTCGGAAAACTTTGGCACGGCCTCTCTGGGCAAGATTCTCGCGCTGATTATCATGGGCTATTCGGTTGGGCAGTGGGCCGGGCCGTGGCTGGTTGGCAAACTCTTCGACATCCGTCACAGCTATGACCTCGCTTGGAAACTAATTGCGGTTCTCGCCGTCATTGGAGCCGGTGCCGTTTACGCGATTCCTGCTTTCTCTCATCGTCGCCGATCGGTTGGGTAACCAAAAACCAAACAGTTACAAACATAAATCTCAACATTGCGTGCCACTTTTCTCCGCAGGTACATACATTTTACGTAACTACGAAAAAACAAAATTGTTACCCTTGCTTCGCGAAGATTTTTCCCCTATGCTACGCGGCAATCGGGGTGAACTATGAAGAATCGCAAGTTTGTGTCGGTTTTAATCGTTTTAATGATTTTAGGAAGTGCCAGTACTTTGCGGGCCGATGTGACCGGTTCGATTCTCGGCGTGGTTCATGACCGCTCGCAAGGCATCGTAGCCGGCGCCCAGATTGTTGCGACCAATATCGCGACGAATTTCAAGCAAGAGACCGAGTCCGCGGCGGACGGTTCTTTCCGTTTCTTGGCTCTGCCCGCGGGTGACTACAAACTCACCGTAAACGCCAAAGGTTTTCGTCCCTTTGTGGAAAACGATGTTGTCGTCCAGGTGAATGACCAACTGCGATTGGACGTCATCCTCGACGTCGGCTCGGTGACGGATACCGTTGAAATTTCCGCTAACGCGGTTCGGGTCCAAACGGAAAACACCCAACTCGGCGATGTGATTGATTCCAAGAAGATGCTGGCGCTGCCGTTGAATGGCCGCAGCTATCTGGACTTGCTCGGCCTACAGGCAGGCGTTGCGCCAGCCACGGCGGAAACGATGCAGCAGGATCGTCCGGTAGCGGGAGGGTTAACAAACTCGGGCAACATCTCGGTCAACGGCCAGCGCGAAACGGCGAACGCCTTCTTGGTGAACGGAGGCGATGTTAGCGAGGGCCGCAACTTGGGCGCTGGATTGGTTCCCAACCTGGATTCCATTGAGGAGTTTCGGCTCATAACCAACACTTTCGACGCCGAATACGGAAAATTCAGCGGCGCGATCATGAATGCGATCACCAAGTCCGGCACCAACGGTTTTCACGGCGACGTCTTCGAGTTCCTCCGCAATGATAAATTTGACGCAAAGAATTACTTCTTTGGCGGTAAATCAGAGCTGCGGCGCAATCAATTCGGTTATGCGGCTGGGGGACCGTTCTGGAAAAACAAACTGTTCTGGTTCTCCGATTATCAAGGCACCAGGGAAGTAAGGGGCGCCGAAGCCTCTGCAAACGTGCCGACCGACGACCAGCGCCAGGGCAACTTCGACCCCGCGACCTTGACTGGTACGGTTGATGGAGGTTATTGGGCCCAAGTGCTGAACACGCGGCTGGGCTTGCCGGCGGGGACAATTTTTCAAAACGAGCCGTACAGCTTTGTAGGATGTACGAGCACCTCCCAATGTGTGTTTCCAGGAGGTGTGATTCCCCAGGCGGCCTGGGACGCGCCAGCGACGAATATCCTTCCTTACATTCCCGCGCCGACTGCTGGCGGCTGCCCAAGTACAAATTACTGCGACAACAGTCAGAAGGACACCGTCTCAGACAACAAAATTGGGGAGCGAGTGGACTTCAACAACCAGAAAACCGGGAACTGGTCCTTCTACTACCATTTTGACAGCTCCAATGTCGGGAGCGCGCTCCCTTATGCGAACGTCCAGGGTTTCCCCACGACCACGCCCGCGCGTGTACAGCAATTTGTGATCAGCAACACCAAGACGATTGGAGCGACGGCAGTCAACGAGGCACGGGCTACGGTGTTTCGCAATGTTCTTAACAAGGACAACCCAGCCGGCAGTTTTGCCAGCCTGTCGTCCTTAGGTTTCGTAACGGGCGCGGGCACACTCGGAATTATTCCCTCTACGACGCCAGGATATCCCGAGTATGTACCTCAAACGAACTTTAACCAACTCGGTATCGTCATTGGCGTGCCAACGCTGAATACGTTCCAGCCGAACACCACCTATACGGCTTCTGACGTATTTTCGAAGTCGTTCGGTAAGCACACCTGGAAGTTCGGCGGTGAATTCCGTTACCTGCAAGTCAACGAGCGTAACTACGCCAACCCGAATGGCGGCTTCACATTTGACGGCACGGTGACCGGATCTGATTTTGCGGACTTCCTCCTCGGCGCAACCTCTACTACGAATCAACCCTATACACAGGCGGCGTTGCAACTTCTGGATTCGCGCACGCGTTATGGTGGCGCGTTTGCGCAAGACTCCTGGAAGGTAAAGTCCAACCTGACGCTCAATCTTGGTTTGCGCTGGGAAGTCAGCATGCCGTGGTACGACACGCAAGGAAAGCTTCAGGCTCTCGTTCCGGGGGAAACGTCTACTGTTTTTCCTCTTTCTCCGACTGGCTTGGTTTTCCCGGGTGATCCAGGCGTTCCGAAAACACTGGCTCCAACCAGGTACAACAATTTCGCTCCACGCGTTGGCCTTGCCTATTCGCCTGGCTTCAGCGATGGGGCTCTTGGGAAGATTTTTGGCGGACCGGGCAAGACGAGTATCCGAGCGGCCTTCGGCGTTTACTACACTTCGGTCGAGGACCTAACCCTGTTCTACGAGGTGGCCGACGCTCCGTTCGGCCTTTATTGGACCTCACCAGTATCGGTCTTGATGGACGAACCGTTCCGCATTCGGGCCACCGGAGAATCCATAGGACAAAGGTTCCCATTCACCGCGCCGGTTCCGGGCGCCCCTTCGAACAAAACCTTGGATTTCTCGGTTTACGAGCCGTTCAACTTTTTTCCGGGCTACGGCGTCCACAACAAGCTTCCCTACGGCCAACACTTCAATCTCTCGATTCAACGCGAGCTGAGCAAATCCACCGTGCTGACCTTGGCGTACGTTGGAACCACTGGTCGCCATCTAATTACACAGCAGGAAGCTAACCCCGGCAGTGCGGCTTTGTGTTTGCAGCTCAACGCAATGGGAGCCTATGATGCGACGCTAAGCAGTCCCGGTAATCCTGTTTTCGGCTGTGGACCTGGACAAGAGAACGACGTCTTCAATACCGTGGCAGCAGCGCCGTGCGGTGCAGCATATAATCCGGGCTGCGTTTACAGCACAAGGCAATCATTGAATAGTCCCAATTTCTGCCAAGGCGCGACGCCTCAGGTCTGCTTTGGCAGCGGCAATACATACACATTCACCAGTGCCAATTCGGTTTACAACGCCGGGCAAATCACTGTGGAGCGAAGGGCCAATGATTTTACGTTCTTGGCCGCGTACACCTTCGCCAAAGGCTTAGACAATTCTTCGGCATTCAACGACTTGGTGAATTTCGCAGATCCGAGGTTGAGCCGCGGGCTGTCATCGAGTGACATCAAGCATAATTTCGTGGCCAGCTACATTTGGCTGATTCCTTTCGATCGAGCGTTCAAAGGCGCGCCGAAGCGTTTAACCCGTGGCTGGCAGATTCAGGGGATTACAAGGTTCGCCGCCGGTTTTCCCATCCAGATGAACCAATCAGATGATGATATTTCCCTAGCGGGTAGCGGGAGCACGGACTTGCCAGATCAGGTGGGCCCGGTGGTCATTGTCGATCCGCGTAAAGCAAATTCCAATTGTCCGACGGACGACGGCACGGGATGCTATTTCCTGCCTGGCGCATTTGCGCCCAACACAACTCTGGGAACGTTTGGCACGGCGAACCGCCGCTTCTTTCATGGTCCGGGATTTAACAACACCGATTTCGGCATATCGAAGCGAACCGTGATTCGTGAGAACTATGCTTTTGATCTTCGCGTCGAATTTTTCAACATATTCAATCACGCGCAGTTCAAAAACCCGAGCGGGAACATCGACGACTCAAGGTTCGGAATCGTGACCCAAGCCCGTGACCCGCGCATCGGCCAGATCAGCGCGAAGTTCTACTGGTGATCGAGGCGTATCGGCGGTCGCGCCTTACGATTCATTGCGTTTTCCGGGCCGTTCTCTTCTAGCATAAGGAACATGAGAACGGCTCATTCCAGCCCCGGACGTGCCTTGCAGGCTCAAGGAATGGTGCTCGTCTTGGCGCTCGGCCTTTTGCTCGCTCAACCATCTTTCGCGCAAACTGCCGAGCAGTATCGCCAACGAGCCGTTGAAGCCTCGCGCGCAAAATCCTGGGATGACGCCATCTCCTATTACCACCACGCACTCGCTCTCGATCCGAATGATGCTCTGACTCACTACAACATTGCCTTGGCCCTGAAATACAAAGGTGGTGCCCGGCAGGCAGCAGACGAATTTGAGAATGCCATTCGTCTAAAACCAAAATGGGCCGATGCGCACTTCGGCTTGGGCGCGACCTGGCTCGAGTTGAATGACCTGCCCGCTGCGCACAAGGAACTGCAGACCGCGGTCGAGTTGGATCCGAAGAATCCCAACGCACATCGGCTTCTGGCCCGCGTGGCCGCCCAACAGAATGACTTCGCGTCTGCGCAAAATGAATTACGCCGCGCGCTTGCGTTGAAAGCAACCGCGGAACTGCATTTTGAACTCGGACTGGTTCAGGGACAACTTGGCGACCTGTCCGCTGCCGCCACGGAATTTCGCAGCGCGCTCGCGCTCAATCCACGGCTCGCCTCGGCGCATCATGTGCTCGGGGTGACGCTGCGTCGCCAGGGCGAATCAGCCGGCGCCCTCGCGCAGTTCCGCCGCGCCGTTGAATTGGAACCCAAGAATCCCGACGCCCTTTGTGATCTCGGAATGCAACTCAAAGCGGCCGGTAACACCGCCGGCGCCATCGTGGCATTTCAGAAGGCGATTGCGCTCAAGCCCGATTTTGAGAAAGCACACTACAACCTGGGCATCGCGTTGCGCTCACAAGGCAAATCGGAGGCGGGCCAAAAGGAACTCGATCAACTGAATGCCCTGCACGAATTCCGCGCCCGCCTGGCGCAGTCCAAGATGCTCATTCTTCAGGGCGTCGATGCATTGAAGCGCGACAAGCCCGATGACGCGCTGCCGCTGTTTCAGAGATCGGTCGAGCGAAGTCCCGACCTGCCCACCGGCCAGTACTATCTAGGCGTAACCTGGGAGCGCAAGAACGATCCCGCAAGCGCCGAAGCCGCGTACCGCAAGTCACTCGAACTAAAACCTGACTACGCGCAGGCTCATTCCAGCCTGGGGCTTCTCCTCTGGCGCCAAGGGAGCCAAGAAGCCGCCTTGCAAGAATTTCGCCAGGCCGTGTTGTCCGATCCGGATCTTCCCGAAGCTCACTACAATCTCGGTCTCGCGCTCGCCCAATTAGCTCGTCTCGACGAGGCTGCTCGCGAACTCAACGAAGCCGTCAGCCTCAATCCCAAGTACACCGACGCGCGCATTCAGCTGGGTCTCGTTCTAAACCAAAAGAATGACACGGCCGCAGCGATCAACGTCTTCCGCGAATTGATTCGGCGCGAGCCGAATTTTGCCGAAGCTCACAACAATCTCGGCCTCGTCCATTTGCAATCGGGCGACGTCAATGACGCACAGACGGAATTTTTGCAGGCCGTACGCATCAAGCCGGACTACGCCGAGGCTCATTACAATCTCGGTTTGGCGCTTCAGCAGCAAGGAATGGAAGCAGAGGCGCGGGCCGAGTTCGAGAAAGCGTTTGAGATTTCGCCGGAACTTCGCAATGCGGCTCGTCCGCAATGACGCAGCTCCTGAAAAGATTTGTTGCAAATACGGAGGAACCACATGCCGTCTGTGAACGATTCAAACCGCCGCGGCTTCATGAAGATGCTGGCGGCTTCACCCCTGTTGGCTCAGATCGCTGCGCTAGGACTGTATGAAAAATCCGCGGCGGCCATCGGCCTCGATCCTCGCGGAAACGTCTACTCCCGCCTCGGCGTGAAGACCGTCATCAACTGCCGCGGCACGTGGACCTATCTGAGCGGCTCGCTGCAGTTTCCCGAAGTTCGTGCAGCGCAGGAGGAGGCGGGCAAGCATTTCGTGAATATGGTCGAGCTGCAGCAGGCTGTTGGCCGCCGCCTGGCGGAACTCACCGGCGCGGAATCCGGGCTTATTACTTCCGGAGCGGCAGGCGCCATGGCCGCCGCGACGGCAGCTTGTATTGCCGGTAACGATCCCAAGAAAATCTGGCAACTTCCGGATACCACCGGGCTCAAGCACGAAGCCATCATGGTGGGCGGACGAAGCCCCTTTGACAGTGCCATCCGGCTTGTTGGCGCGAAACTTGTCCTCGTCGAAAAGCCCGACGACATCGCGAATGCGATCAATGCGAACACGGCGATGATTTACACGACCGATTTGGGAGACAAGCTCGCACGCGAGGCGTCTATCGCCAAAGATCGTGGCGTGCCTCTCTTGTTGGATGACGCCGCCGGCATTCCGCCCATCGACAACATCAAGCTGTACGCGAAAATGAAGCTTGATCTCTACACCTTTTCGGGTGGAAAAGGTTTGCGCGGTCCGCAGTGCAGCGGTGTGCTCCTTGGCCGCAAGGACCTGATTGAGGCCGCATTACGCAATTGCAGCCCCTTTGAAGGAGCCGTCTGCCGTCCCATGAAGGTCGGCAAAGAAGAGATCATCGGCTGCCTGACGGCGATCGAAACCTGGCTCAAGGTCGATCCAAAAAAGCTTTACGAAGAATGGCACGCTCGCGTCGACCGCATCGGCAAACTCGTCGAAACGGTCCCCGGCGTCAAGACTTTGATCTACATCCCTGACGATGGAAACCGTTACCCAACGTTGCGTGTGACGTGGGACGAGGCAGCCTTCGGGCTCACTGTCAGCGACTGCGTGAAAAAACTGCACGACAGCGATCCTGTGATCGAGGCACTAAGTATTGACAATCCCAGCATGGTTTCCGCGGTACAGGAAGGCGACGACAAACCCAAGCCCAATCCCAAGGAAGTGAAAGAACAAAACCGCCTGGAGCTGGTATCGATGACCATTCAACCTGGCGAAGAAATGATCGTCGGCCAGCGGCTTCGCTCCATTCTCAGCGCTGCACGGAAAGGCAAAGCCGCATGACGCGCTGTTCATGCGCTTTGTGCGTTTTGCTCCTCGCCGCAGCGTGCGTGGACATCGCGAAGGCGCAGCCGCGACCCGTCGTCACAAACGGTCAGGCACCGGCCAGCGCCTCCGGCTCAGCTGGCTTCGACGGCGACGGCTACGTCTATGTTGCGGGACAAAGCGCTCGCCGTGCGGACGGTTCAGTGTCCGAGAAATTCTCGGAGCAGGTCCAGCAATCCCTCGACAACGTAAAATCCGTCATGCAAGCCGCGGGATTGACCATGGACTATGTCGTTTACGTCCAAGTCTATCTGCAGGACGTTTCTCACTATGCGGAATTGAACCAGGTATTCGCGGCTTATTTCCCAAAAGATCCGCCCGCGCGCGCTGTTCTTGGAGTTGCACGCAACCCGCAGTCTCCCGTGCAGATCAACGCGGTTGCGGTACGCGATTTGACCGGCAGGCGTTCGATTTCGCCGAAAGGGCTGCCATCCAACAAGGCGTTTTCAGCGGGACTACTGACCCACGACCGATTGTTCATCTCCACGATGCCTGGTCTCGACCCGACAAACGGCAATGTTCCTTCTAAGCCGGGCGATCAGGTGGATACAGCTCTCGATCGCCTCACGTTGGTTTTGCAAGCGGCTGGTCTCACCGCGGCGAACATGGTCTTTGTCAATCCGTATCTCACGTCGGATATATCGATGCGCATCATGAACGAACACTATGCTCGGCGATTTGAGTTCGGCAATACGCCTGCTCGCGCCACCATCGAAGTGTCGGCGTTACCTGAAGGCGCACACATCGCTTACACGGGCATCGCTGTTCGCGATTTGACTCATCGCCGCGCGATTCGCCCCAAAAACATGCCTCCGAGTCCAACTGCAAGCCCTTGCGTATTTGCCGGCGACACGCTGTACTGCTCCGCAAAAAGCGGATTCATTCCCGGACCCAACGGCGGAATCTACATGGCGGAAACGGCCGACCAGACGCGCCAGACTATGCGCAATCTTCTGGACAATCTTGAGGAAGCTGAGATGAACTTCGATCAGGTCGTCTCCACAACGATCTATCTCGATGACCTCGCTGAGTCCGCGGCCTTTCGCGATATCTATAAGAAATACTTCAAAGGTTCGCTGCCGGCCGAAACAACTCTGCAACAGCTTTCGCCGGGCGATCGAAAGGCCGATGCCGAAGGGCAGTACCCGACGCTGGAGCAAATGTCGCTCATCGCCGTACGCGCTCCTTCGACCGCGCACTGACCCTGATCGCTCCAACCAAGTACATGCTTTCAATCTGTAGTCGATATTCGACTCGCCACCTCCACCATTCTTTCTCACTAAATCTAAGGATATTATGCGGGACGCTGGAATGGTGTACCGCGTTGTTGCACCTCCGCGGAAACTGAGGGGATGCCATGAAGCAAGACAGTGAAATGAACCGTCGCGAATTTCTTCACAAGAGCGCAGCGGTGGCGGCAGCTAGCGCCGCAATGGCAGACACTGCGTTGTCGTACAGCCGCATCGCGGGCGCGAACGATCGCATCTCAATTGGACACATCGGCATCGGCACGCGCGGGAAAGAGCTCGATGGTATGACGGCTGAGCTCAAGAACTCGAAGAACGTGGAGATGACCGCGGTTTGCGATTTGTGGACCGGAAACCTGGAGCGCGCAGTTGCCACCAACCAGAAATACTACGGGCAAGCACCCCGCGCCGTCCGGCATATCGAGGAACTACTGGGGCTAAAAGACCTGGACGCGGTGATTATCTCGACGCCAGAACATTCTCACTCACTGCTGCTGAAGATGGTGGCGGAGTCAGGCAAAGATGCCTACTGCGAAAAGCCGATGGGCAATGTCCTGGCGGAAGTGAAGGCTGCGCGGGACACGGTGCTGGCAAAGAATTTGATTGTTCAAATCGGGACGCAGCACCGCAGTGAGCCCTACCAGGTGGCGGTGCACGACCTCATCCGCAGCGGTGCGCTGGGCGAAGTAACAAAGTACGAGATCGCTTGGAATTATCACGGGCCACGATGGCGCGGGCGCCACGAAGTCAAAGAAATTCGCGAGCAGGACACCGACTGGCGCGCGTGGCTAATGAACAAACCTTACCGGCCCTTTGATCCGCAGCTTTATTTTGAATACCGGCTCTACCGGGATTTTTCCAGCGGGATTGCAGATCAGTGGATGAGCCACGGAATCGATCTGGTGCATTACTTTATGGATGAAACGTTCCCAGAATCGGTGGTGGCCAACGGAGGTATTTTTGCGTGGCATGACGGCCGGGAAAACCCGGATACGTTTCAAGCGCTATTGACCTACCCCCAGGGATTTCTGGTGAGCTACTCGACGAGCTTTGGAAATGACGCCACCGGATATAGCCGCATCATGGGCAAGAAGGCTACTCTCTACAACACCGGAGGAGAGGGCAGTCCGCGTTGGCGAATCGTTGAAGAAGTCGGCAATCATGAAAGCGACAGTCACGTAGAGGAAAAGCGCAAGGCCAGGGACATTTTGCGGCCCGGAGACACAACTCTGCCGCCGACAGAGATTCCCGACGAAGACCTCTCGCACATCACCAACTGGTTCGACTGTTTGCGCTCAAGGAAGCAGCCGAATGCTACCGTGCGCCACGGCTTTTCGCATTCAGTGGCTTGTATGATGGCGGCAAAGTCTTACTGGAGCGGCAAGAAAATCTACTTCGACCGCCACACGGAAACGATCGTGGAGGAAGCGCCAAAGTGCCATTCACATGGCGGTTCGGCACCATCAGGAATGGCTTGACTCGCGAGGGGAAAATCGTAAGTATTAGAAAGCAATCGCAAGAAATCGCAATCTATGAGTAAAGGCCGCGTTACCGAAACAAAACGCCACGAAGGGTCCGGTCGACAAGGTATGAGTCTCTCTCCAGGGAAGCGAGCACGACTCGAGCGAGTGTCCAACCTTGCAGGCGTCATCGCGGCGCTTGCGATTGATCAGCGCAACGTCTTGCGAAATCTGCTGGCAAAGGCGAAGCGCACGACACCGGAGGAGATCCCGTCCGGGATGCTCGAGGAATTCAAAGAGGCGGTTAGCCGTATCTTGACCCCGCATGCGAGTGCGATCCTTCTTGATCCCGAATATGGCCTACCTGCGGCGAGGCAAAGGGCGAAGACCTCCGGTCTTTTGCTGGCGTACGAACAGACGGGCTATGACGCAACTGTTCCCGGCCGGCTTCCCCGTTTGCTGGATGAATGGTCGGTGAGGCGACTGAAGGACGCTGGCGCGGACAGCGTCAAAGTTTTGCTGTACTACTCGCCATTTAGCTCGCCCAAGGTTAATAACACAAAACACGCCTGGGTAGAACGCATTGGCGCGGAATGCGCCGGTCTCGATGTGCCGTATTTTTTGGAGCTGGTGGTCTATCACGACGAGATGGATGAAAAGAGCCTGGAGTTTGCGCGCATCAAGCCGGAGACGGTGGTCGGCGGTCTGGCGGAATTTTCCAAGCCACAGTATGGCGTGGATGTTTTCAAAGTCGGCTTAGCCGTCAACATGGCGTTTGTTGGCGACAGCGGCGGAAATTTTGCGTACACCAGGGAAGAAGCGAAAAAGCATTTGAGACATGCCGGAGAGGCAGCCCTGAAGCCGTTCATTTACCTGTCGGAAGGAGTAAGCAACAAGACATTCGACGACGGATTAGCGCTCGCGGCCGAGGCGGGAGTTCGATTCTCGGGCGTACTCTGCGGCCGCGCGACGTGGAAGGACGGAGTTGAGATCTACGCGACGCAAGGCCGGTCGGCTCTTGAACAATGGCTAAGCGGAGAAGGCGTAGAAAATATTCGCCGCGTGAATGAGCGACTCCGCGCAGCCTATCCGTGGACAGCGCTGCATGGGAATCAGACCACAGCGGGGTCCGCGCGTTAGCGCTGTGGACCATCCATGTTTCTATGCGTCAGCGCAAATCCCGCCATTGATAAGAGGATTCGCGTGGCCAAATTCCGGGCGGGCGCCGTGAACCGGGCGAAGGACGTGATTCCCGAGCCGGGAGGCAAGGCAGCACACGTAGCTCTGGCGTTGCGAGCGCTAGGTGCGAGGCCGCGGTGGATTGGGTTTGCTGGTGGAGCGACAGGCGATTATCTGGTCCGCGGATTAGAAAGCTTGGAAATTTCCGCGTTAGCCGTTCCTGTTCCCCCTCCGACGCGCGAGAACCTAGCGATTGTGGACGACACGGGAACCGTTACCGAGCTCTTGGAGCCCGGCGGGCCCATTTCTCCTAAAGAGGTTGGCTTGTTCCGAAAGGCCTGCGAGAAAGAATTTGCGCGAGGAAGAAGTGCGTTGACCGTGATCTTGTCGGGAAGTTTGCCTCCCGGAGCACCGACAAGTTTGTACGCCGACTTGGTCTTTGCGGCGCGCGACCGAGGCTGCCGGGTGATTCTTGATACCAGCGGCGAAGGATTGCGATTAGGTGTAAAAGCGGGACCTGACCTGGTGAAGCCAAATCGGGAGGAAGCAGAGGCGCTCACTGGGATCGCTATTAAAAACCACTCGTCAGCT
>Ga0075434_100001809_pt1 | contig 18491 bp, 17 predicted proteins | sample RhiMethybrSRZTD3_FD_75298 | JGI IMG/M metagenome (GOLD analysis project Ga0075434, IMG submission 75298) | Populus rhizosphere microbial communities from Tennessee, USA - Rhizosphere MetaG P. TD hybrid SRZTD3 | ecosystem: Host-associated > Plants > Roots > Rhizosphere > Soil | place: USA... | reverse complement strand
GATCGCGCGCGTCCGGCGGCGATAGATCGCGAGCAGTACTGCAACCACGAAGACACGAAGTCACGAAGACGCACGAAGAAAACCCGTTAAGGGAAACCCTTAAAAGATCTTCTTCGTGTAGCTTCGTGTCTTCGGTTTTCGTGGTCGTACTACTGGAGCATTAGACACGAAGTCACGAAGACGCACGAAGAAAACCCTTAATGGATCTTCTTCGTGTATCTTCGTGGTTCTTCGTGTTTTCGTGGTTGCCGTACTGTGCGCTAGAGGTTACTGCGTCGACGTCGTTCTCTTGATCGTCACGCGCGCGATCTTGCCGACGCCGCTCTCGGCGAGCCACAGGTTGCCCGACTTGTCGATATCCATGTTGCGCACCGTGCCGCCGCCGCCCGGAATCGCGAAGGTCTGGAACTTCTTCGTCTCCGGGTTGAACCGCACGAGCACGTTCTTCGCATCGTCGCCCGTCTCGACGTACCAGATCGCGCCGTCGGACGTGACGTCGATCGCGTACGGCCGCGAGTCCTCGCCGCCGGGCGACTTGAACTCCTCGACCTTGCGCGTCTTCGGATCGAGGTGGCCGAGATATCCGCGTCCGTAATCGCCGTACCAGACGGTGTCGTCCTTCGCGACCGCGATGCGGCGCGGCCGCGCGGCCGGATCGGGCAGCGGGTACTCGGTGATCTTCATCGTCTTCGGATCGATGCTGCCGATCTTGTTCGAGTTGAACTCGTCGAAGTACGCGATCTCCTTCGAATCGGTTTTGATGCCGTAGGGGCGCGCGTTCGCGGTCGGCGGCGACACCAGCTTGATGTTGCCGTTTGGCGCCTTCGGATCGAGGCTGCCGACGAAGTTGCCCGCCTGCACGGTGAACAACAGCGTGCCGTCCTTCAGGAACACGATCGTGTGCGGATCGCGCGCTTTCGGGTCGGGCATCTTGTATTCGGTGACCTTCCCGGTTTTCGCGTCCACCTTGCCGATGAGGCCGGCGGAGTTGCCGCTGTACCAGATGTTGCCGTCTCTATCCGGCTGCAGGCCGTGCGGTCCTGAGTTCGGCGTCGGCAGCGCGAACTCCTTGAACTGCTGCGTCGATGGATCGAAGCGGCCGATGACGTTCGCCCGCTGGCCGGTGTACCAGACGGAGCCATCGGGCGCGACGGCGGGATCGTGCGGATACGGCGGCTTGCTCGGCGTCAGCCATTCGTCGATCTTCACGTCGACCGTCGCGTCGATGGCGGGCCGCGCGTGCACGACCGCGATCAGCGCAGCGGCGACAGCGAACAGGCACAATGCTTTCGCGCGCATAATGTCCTCCAGATGCGTCGAATTCTAATCCCGCTCGCGGTGCTTCTGATCAGCTGTCCGCTCGCGGCGCTCGCATTCAAGGAAGGGCCGTATCCGAACGTCACCGGCGGGTTCGGCGAGCAATCATGTCACCTGTGCCATCTCGACAACGCGGTGAACGCGCCCGGAGGAACGCTCGAGGTCACAGGCGTGCCGGCGACGTACGCAGCGGGCCGGACGTATCCGATCGACGTGACGCTGTCGCGTCAGGAAATGCGGCGCGGCGGATTCGAGATCGCCGCGCGGTTCGCGTCAGGGAAGCTGAAAGGGAAACAGGCGGGCGAGTGGCGCCTGACCGACGAACGGATGCAGCTCATTCCAGGGGCGGCCGACCATTCGCTCACCTTCGTGCAGCACAACCTGCTCGGATCGCGCGTCGTTTCGACCGGTATGAACACGTGGAGGATCGACTGGACCGCTCCGCCCGTCGCATCCGCGCCGATTCAATTCAACGTCGCCGCGAACGCCTCGAACAACGACGACTCGCCGCTCGGCGACTACATTTATCTCAAAGCAATTCGAAGTGCGCCAACGCGGTGACGCATAATTCAGAATTCAGAATTCAGAATTCAGAATTCAGAATTTGGAATTTGGAATGCGTACGCATTCCAAATTCCAAATTCCAAATTCCAAATTCTTACGGCTGTCGACTCAGCCCGCCGGGTTGCGTGCCGGCGATGAACGCTTCGGTGATGGAATCGGGCGCGTCCGACGGCAGAATGGCGCCGGTCGACTTGTCGACCGACAGAAAGACGATGTTGCCGGGCGCGGCGAACTGCGGCGGGTTGTCCTTGTCGGGACGCATGTCGATGTAGTTCTGCATGAACTCCAGCCACATCGGCAGCGCGGCGAGCGCGCCCTGCTCCGCGGTGCCAAGCGATTTGCGCTTGTCGTCGAATCCAATCCACACGCCCACCGTGATGTCCGGATCGAATCCGACGAACCACGCGTCGGTGTTCTCGTCGACCGTGCCGGTCTTGCCGGCCAGCGGCCATTTCGCCGCGAGCGACGCGCCGCGCGCGCCGGTGCCGCGCGGGCTCAGGACGCCGCGCAGCATGTTCGTCATCACGAACGCCGTGTCGGCGCGGACCACGTCGGTCGGCTCGCCCCGGTTTTCCTCGAGCAGGTTGCCGTCGCGGTTCTTCACGCTGAGCACGAAGTACGGCTTCATGCGCACGCCCTGATTCGGGAACGTCGTGTACGCGCTCGTGAGGTCGAGCAGGGTCGCGTCGCCCGCGCCGAGCGCAATCGGCAGGTACGGCGGGAAGTCCTCCTCGAAGCCGAACCGCCTGGCGTAATCGAGGACGTTTTTCGGGCCGAGCGTGTCCATCACCTTGATCGCGGGGATGTTCCGCGACTCCTCCAGTGCGTAGCGCAGCGTAATCGGACCGAGGAAGCCGTGATCGTAGTTGTGCGGGCTGTACATCTGCCCGTTGCCCGCGGGGTATGTGACCGGCGCGTCGACGATGATCGATGACGGTGTGAAGCCGCGATCGATCGCAGCTGTGTACACGATCGGCTTGAACGTCGATCCGAGCTGCCGGTACGCCTGCACCGCGCGATTGAACTTGCTGCGCGCGAAGCTCCAGCCGCCGACCATCGCTTCGATCTGCCCCGTGTGGTTGTCGATCGCGAGCAGCGCCGCTTCCGCGATCGGTGTCTGCTCGAGCGAAACGACCGCCGTCTGCGCCACCGGGTCGGTCTTCGTGATCGCGACGTCGATCAGATCCCCGGCCTTGAACAGATCGGCGGCAGACGTCCGCCGCGTCCACGCGTAGCCGGCCCGCTCCAGGTCGGCGTGATAGCTGCCGATTCGCAGGCGTGCGGCGCCCGTTTTCGGCGCCGTCACGACGACCGCCGGTACGACGTCGCCGACCGCGATCGGCCGCGTCCACCGTTCGTCCTTGAATCCCTCAATCGTGTGTTTCTCGGCGAGCACGTTGCGCGTCGGCTTCCGCCAGCCGTGGCGTTTGTCGTAGGTGCGCAGGCCGTGCTCGATCGTCCTGTTCGCCAGCTCCTGCAGCCTGGGATCGAGCGTCGTCGTCACCGACAGTCCGTTTTCGTACAGGACCTTCGCGCCGTACTGGCGCTCGAGGTGCTTTCGGACTTCTTCGACGAAGAACGGCGCGATGCCCGGCGGCTGATTCGGCTGCCCGCGCGTGACGATCGGCTTCGCCTTGGCCTCGTCGGCCTGCTTCTGCGTGATGTAGTGCTCGTCGGCCATCCGCTGCAGGACGATGTTTCGCCGCGCCGTCGCGCGCTTCATGTCGACGAACGGACTCTGGCGCTCCGGCAGCTGGAACAATCCGGCGACGAGCGCCGCTTCCTCGAGCGTCAGCTGCTTGTTGGTCTTGTTGAAGTACAGCCGCGAGGCGGCCTCGATCCCGTACGCGCCGTGACCGAGATACATCTGATTGCAGTAGATCGTGAAGATCTCGCGCTTCGTGTAGCGCTTCTCGATCTGCACCGCGAGGATCGCTTCACGCACCTTGCGCTCGAACGATTTCTCGTTGGTGAGGCCGAACTGCTCCTTCAGATTCCGCGCGAGCTGCTGCGTGAGCGTGCTCGCGCCCTGCGCGCGGCGCCGCTCCATGATGTCGGTGAGCGCGGCGACGATGACGCGCCAGACGTTCACGCCGAAGTGGCGATCGAACTCGGCGTCTTCGGTGGCGATGATTGCGTTGTGCAGGTACGGGTTGATGTCGTCGTAGCCGACGACGACCCGGCGCTGCGTGGCGAACTCTCCGATGACTTGTCCGTTCGACGCGAGCACGCGGGTGATCGTGCTCGGAGCGTAGTTGTCGAGCGCCGAGACCTGCGGCAGGTCGCCCGCGTACGCGAAGAGCACGCCGCTGAGGATGCCGAGCATCGCCGCGATGATGAAGAGCGCAGCGATCCCGGCGTTGCGCGCGATCCGTATTACGTAATGCGCCACGGAATTTGGAATTTGGAATTCAGAATTTGGAATTCGTACGCATTCCAAATTCCAAATTCCAAATTCCTAATTGTATTATCGTCTATGTCCGCCGTGCCCTTCACCACCGCCTGAACGCTGCGTCGCGGTTCCCGATGACGACGCGCCGGCGGGAGGGCTCCGCTGCGGCGCCGCGTGCGGCGGCGGCGCAGCCTGAGGCGGCGGTGGCGCGACCGGCGCGACGCGCTGCGGCGGCGTGTAGCGCGGCTGCACCTGGGGTGTGTATCGCGGTTGTGCGTACCCGGGCTGCACTTGTGGCACGTAGCCGGGCTGCACCTGCGGCGCGTGTCGCGGCTGCACTTGCGGCGTCAGCGTTTGGGGCGGCCGCATGGGCTGGACCGGCTGCACGGGAAGCACACGCTGCGCGGGATTGCTCCGCTGCGGCATCGGCGTCACGGTGCGCGGAACCGCGACACCCGTCCAACCGCGATCGGTTCCTTGCGTGCGCTCGTCGACGATGGATCGACGATCCTGATTGGCGGGTCGTTCGAACCGCGGCGCAACGCGCCCTTCGGATGCCGACGATCGCGGGACTGCGATGCCGGACACGACGCCTGCATCACGGCCTCGCGTCGCAAAAGTGCGATCGCGGCGTGGAAGGGGCGGCGTGTCGTGCGCGACGAACGTCGTGCGCGGGGAAATCGTATAGGGCGCGACAGCGTAGCGTGGAACGTAATGTCCGCGCGCGCCGAAGTAGGAGCGCGGAAACACCGTCCATCCGTTCCATCCGTGCCCGTATCCGACCGACAGCGCAAACACCGGACGATTGTCGAAGCCGAGCGGGCACCAGCTCACGTAATCGACCGCCGTGCCCCACGACACCCACGCGGGCGCGAACGTTCGCCCCGGAATCCAGAACCAGGCGCCGCGCGCGTAGCCCCAGCGGCCGTAGTGATGCGTCGGCCACGCCCACACGTCGCTCCCAATCCACGTCCAGCCGTACGGCCCGACGGCATCCCAGTACCCGTAGTAATAAGGACGCCACGCCGCGGCGACGCGCGGATACCAGACGTATCCGTACGGCGACGAGTACTGCCACGCGCCGTACTGATCGAACGTCGACGCGTATGTCTGAAGTCCCTGCGGCAGATAGTCGGAAGACTGCGCGGTAACCGGCTCGGCCTCGAGGCGGTCGACTTCGCCGGCCAGCACGCGTACGCGCGTGTCGGTGATCATCTCGATCTCCGAGCGCGCGCCGACTTCCATGCCCGTGCCGTCGGGGAATCGAATCTCGACCCGGCCGTCATCCGTGCGCAAACGATCGCCGGCGATGAGCGGCATATTCACCACAGCGACCTGCTGATCCCCGTCGCGATCGAGCGTGGCAGTTCCCTCGACCACCGCGATGTACGCCGGCGCGGGCTGTGTCCGTGTTACCTGCGCGTGTGCGACGGAACCGAATCCAACAAGGAGCAGAGCTGAACCGAACACGACGCGGCAGATAAACTTTCGATGGGGCAGCATAAACACGCCCGTGGCGAAGGCAGAACTGGCTGGCAACTTCATTATAACACGGGAGTTACGGCCCGTCGCTTCGTCATTTTGACAGGAGTCGACTCAAATTTTATAGTTGGATCATTATCAGAGGTAACTAGATGAGCAAAATCATCGGCATCGACTTGGGCACCACGAACTCGGTTGTCGCCGTCATGGAAGGCGGCGAACCAGTGGTCATCACCAATCCGGAAGGTGGCCGTCTCACTCCCTCGGTCGTCGCGTTCACCAAGACGGGCGAGCGGCTCGTGGGCCAGGTCGCCAAGCGCCAGGCCGTCACCAACCCCGAGAACACGGTCTTCTCGATCAAGCGGTTCATGGGGCGGAAGTACGACGAGGTGTCGGAGGAAATGAAGATGGTGCCGTACCAGGTCGTGCGCGCCAGCAACGGCGACGCGCGCGTCCTCGCGAACGGCAAGGAATACTCGCCGCCCGAAATCTCCGCGATGATCCTGCAGAAGCTGAAGCAGGCGGCCGAGGAGTATCTGGGCCAGCCGGTGACCCGCGCCGTCATCACCGTGCCCGCCTACTTCAACGATGCCCAGCGGCAGGCGACGAAGGACGCCGGTCAAATCGCGGGCCTCGAAGTCATGCGCATCGTCAACGAGCCGACCGCGGCGGCGCTGGCGTACGGTCTCGATAAAAAGAAAGACGAGACGATCGCCGTGTACGACTTCGGCGGCGGCACGTTCGACATCTCGATCCTCGAAGTGGGCGAGGGTGTCGTCGAAGTGAAGGCGACCAACGGCGACACGCACCTTGGCGGCGACAACCTCGATCAGCGCGTCATCGACTGGATCATCGCCGAGTTCAAGAAGAGCGAGGGGATCGATCTCGGCAAGGATCGCATGGCGCTGCAGCGTCTGAAGGAAGCGGCGGAGAAGGCGAAGATGGAGCTTTCCACGGTCATGGAGACCGACATCAACCTGCCGTTCATCACCGCCGATCAGACCGGACCCAAACACCTGCAGATGAAGCTGACGCGCGCGAAGTTCGAGCAGCTCGTCGACGATCTTCTGCAGAAGACGGTTGGACCGACCAAACAGGCGCTCACCGACGCCGGCGTCGATCGATCGAAGATCGACGAGGTGGTGCTCGTCGGCGGCTCGACGCGCATTCCGAAAGTTCAGCAGATCGTCAAGGAGCTGTTCGCCAAGGAGCCGCACAAAGGCGTGAACCCTGACGAAGTCGTCGCCGTCGGCGCGGCGGTGCAGGCGGGCGTGCTCGCGGGCGACGTGAAGGATCTGCTGCTCCTCGACGTGACGCCGCTGTCGCTCGGCATTGAAACCATGGGCGGCGTCATGACGACGCTCATCCCGCGCAATACGACGATCCCGACACGCAAAAGCGAGATCTTCTCGACGGCGTCCGACAACCAGACGAGCGTCGAGGTGCACGTGCTGCAGGGCGAGCGCTCGATGGCGCGCGACAACCGCACGCTCGGCAAGTTCCATCTCATCGGTCTGCCGCCGGCGCCGCGTGGCGTGCCGCAGATCGAGGTCACGTTCGACATCGACGCGAACGGGATTGTGAACGTTCAGGCCAAGGATCTCGGCACCGGCAAGGAACAGAAGATCACGATCACCGCGTCGAGCGGCCTCAGCAAGGACGAAGTCCAGCGGATGACGAAGGACGCCGAAACGCACGCCGACGAAGACAAGAAGCGGCGCGAGGAGATCGAGCTGCGCAATCGGGCGGACCAGTCGGTGTACGGCGCCGAGCGCATGCTGAAGGACACCGGCGACAAGTTGAGCGCGAGCGAGAAGTCGGCGATCGAGAGCGCGATGGAATCGGTGAAGAAGGCGATGGCGGGATCGGATTCGGCGGCGATCCAGCGCGCGCTCGACGAGCTCACCGCTGCGCAGCACAAGGCGGCCGAGTCGCTGTACCGCCAGCAGGCGTCCGGCGCCGCCGGCGGCGGCGGCCCCACCGGCGGAGCCGGCGCGTCGTCCGAGTCGGGAGGCGGCCAGTCGGCGGAGCAGAAGAGCGGCGACGTCATCGACGCCGAAGTCGTGGATGAAAAATAGCATTGCGGATTGCGGATTGCGGATTGCGGATTGATTGAAGATTGAAGGATTGGCCGGATTGCGGATTCATCGATGATTCAATCCGCAATGAATCCGCAATCCACAAATCACCAATCCGCAATAAATCCGCAATCCGCAATCCTCAATCCGCAATATGGATTTCTACGTCGTCCTGGGGTTGGAGCGCGGCGCGACGCTTGACGACATCAAGCGCGCGTACAAGAGGCTCGCGCGCAAATTCCATCCCGACATCAACCCGGGCGACCGCATGGCGGCGGCGCAGTTCCGGCAGATCGCCGAGGCGTACGAGACGCTCAGCGATCCCGATCGCCGCCGCCGCTACGACACGACCGGCCACTCCGGCAACGCCGCGGAGGGGCAATCGTACGGGTTCGAAGGGTTCGACTTCACCGTCAGCGTGCACGGTCCCGACGCGTCCACCTTCGGCGATCTGTTCGCCGACGTCTTTCAGCAGCGCGGATCGCAGCGGCCGCCGCACGAGCCGCAGCGCGGCGTCGATCTGCATCAGACGATTGCGGTCACGTTCGAGGAGGCGATTCGGGGCGGCGAGCGCGCGATCACGGTGACGCGGCAGGAGCACTGCCGCGCGTGCAAGGGGCTCGGCCGCCTCCACGTCTCGGAGACGCGCTGCCCGCACTGTCAGGGCGGCGTCATCAAATCGGTGCGCGGCCACATGGTGTTCACCCGGCCGTGCGCGCACTGCAACGGAACCGGCCGGCAACGCGACACGCGGTGTCCGGCGTGCGCGGGACAGCAGGTCGAGACGCGGACCGAGCCGCTGACGATCAACCTGCCGCCCGGACTCGCCGACGGCGCGCGCATTCGCATTCCGGGCAAAGGCCACGTCGGACGCAACGGCGGCGCGGTCGGCGATCTCTACATCATCGTGCACGTACAGCCGCATCCGCTGTTTCGCCGCGACGGCGACGATCTGCATGTCACCGTCCCGATCGCGATACACGAAGCGGCCCTCGGCGCGAAGGTGGACGTCCCGTCGATCGACGGCCCTGCGCGCGTGCGAGTACCGCCGGGCACACAGTCGGGTCAGCGCTTCCGCCTGCGCGAGCGTGGCGCGCCCTCGCCGCGCGACGGCAAGCGCGGCGATCTCGTCGTCGAAGTCCGGCTCGTCCTGCCAAAGGTGCTCGACGAGCGATCGAAGGAGCTGCTGCGCGAGTTCGGAAAGATCAATTCCGAGGATGTGCGAAAGAGAGAACACCCAATCTGAGATGGCGCTTCGATGAAGAAACCCAGTGGGAAGGCCTACTACATGATCAGCGCGGTGGCGCAGAAGTACAACATCCACCCGCAGACGCTGAGATTGTACGAGCGCGAAGGGCTGCTGAAGCCGTCGCGCACGGAAGGCAACACGCGCCTGTACTCGGAAGAAGATCTCGAGCAGCTGGAGACCATTCTGTCACTCACCCGAGATCTCGGCGTGAACCTCGCGGGTGTCGAGATCATCCTGAACATGCGCCGCAAGATCGAGCAGATGCAGCACGAGGTGAACGAGTTCATGGAGTACGTGAAACGCGAGATGGCGCGGGGCATCGACGACTGGGAGCAGCGCCTCTCGACGGCTCTCGTGAAATCTTCGCCGACCGATCTCGTGCGCGCGACGCCGCCGGCCAAGGGTGCTGGTGACAACGTAAAAGTCAAGAGCTGAGTTGCTCAGGCGCTCTTTCGCCTCTCCGTCGGTTCACCGTTTCAGTTTTCAGCCTCACCGTTCGACCGTTGTTGTATGCTTTTGCGCGTGTCGAGGCGCGACGAAGACGGGAGCACGCTGAGTGCCTACCTTCGAGGCATCGCCAAGCTTCCGCGCCTGACGCCGGACGAAGAGCGATCGCTCGGCACGCGCATTCAGCAGATGCAGGACGAAGCCGCCATCCGGCAGCTCGTCGAAGCGAACCTGCGCTTCGTGGTCTCGTACGCGAAGCGGTATCGCGGTCTCGGCGTCTCGTTCCTGGATCTCATCCACGAAGGCAATCTGGGCCTCATCGAAGCCGCGCGGCGTTTCGATCCGAACCGCAACGTGAAGTTCATCACTTACGCGGTCTGGTGGATCCGCGAGGCGATGATGCACGCGCTCGCCGACCAGACGCGCGCCTTCTCGTTTCCGCCGAAGCTGTTCGCCGTTCTCCACAACGCGCACGAGGACGTATCGCTGAACGATCCGATCGGCGGCGCCGCGGGCGACGGCACGCGCGAGCTGGTCGACATGATCGCGCAGGACCTCGTCCCGGTCGAGCAGGCGCTCATCGATCAATCCGCGCTCGACGATCTCGCGGAAGCGCTGCGCGAGCTGAGTCGGAAGGAGTTCGAGGTGATGCGGCTCCGCTTCGGCCTCGAAGACGACGAGCCGTGCACGCTGCAGGAGATCGGCGACAAGCTCCATCTGTCGCGCGAGCGGGTCCGCCAGATCGAATCGCGCGCCAAGGACAAACTGCGCCGCTCCGTCAAGCTGCGCTCGCGGTTGAACTGATACAATCCGGCGATGCCCTGTCCGCTATGCGACGACACCGGCTGGAAGCCTGTAGATACGACAGGCTCAGGGCAGGGAGTCCGCCGCGTCGTCCGCTGCGAGTGCTGGCGTGATCAGATCGGACAGCAGCGGCTCGCCGACGCGAACATTCCCAAACGCTATCAGCACTGCACGCTCCAGAATTTCCTGGCCTACAACGAATCGCTCGAAGGCGCGGTGCACAAGGCCGCACGCGTCGTCGACTCGTTTCCCGTCGTCACGAAGGGACTGCTGTTCGAAGGACAGCCGGGCGTCGGCAAGACGCACCTTGCGGTCGCGGTCCTGAAGCAGGTGGTGCAGACCTCCCGCGCGCGCGGCGTGTTCTACGACACGCGCGATCTGCTGCGCGTCATCCGCAGCACGTACGATCCGTCCATCCACACGACCGAGCTCGAGGTTCTGCGGCCGGTGATGACGGCGGATCTGCTCGTGCTCGATGACCTTGGCGCGGAGAAAACATCCGAGTGGGTCGAAGAGACGATGAATCTGATCGTCAACACGCGGTACAACGAGCGGCGGCTGACGATCTTCACCTCCAACTACGCGGACATTCCCGACGAGACCGAGCCGAACTCCCTGCTGTTTCGCATCGGCGCCCGCATGCGCTCGCGCCTCCACGAGATGTGCGAGTTCGTCGTGCTCGACGGCGCGGATTATCGCGAGCGCCCCGACAACGCCGGCGCCGACGATCTCATCGCGCTGTGGAAGATGCGCAGAAAGACCACGTCGCTCCCCTCGCCGCGCGGCGGCCGCCAGGCCCGCGCGCAGCTGAAGGAATCCGCTCGCGACACCCGCGCCGATCTCAAATGGCCCGGAGGCAGGGCTGGCAGCTAGAACTGCAGGTATACGTGCAGCCGCTCGGGGTATACGTTCACATTCCTTTTTGTGCCGCCATCTGCAACTACTGCAATTTCAATCGAGGTCTGTTCGACGCATCGCTGAAGGCGCGGTACGTCGACGCGCTCGTGACGGAGATCGGACGGGCAGGAGGGGCGGGACGGGAAACGGGTGCGGCGGACACGATTTATTTCGGGGGCGGCACACCGTCGCTGCTCGAAGCCGACGACGTCGCGCGGATCGTTGCGGCGTGTGAATCGTCGTTCGATGTCGCGGCGGACCGCGAGGTCACTCTCGAAGCGAATCCCGAGACCGTCAGCGAGACTCGCCTCGCCGCGTTTCGCGACGCGGGCGTCAATCGTCTGAGTTTCGGTGTCCAATCCTTCCGCGAGGACGAGCTCCGTCGTTTGTCACGACTCCACACCGCCGATCGTGCCCGTTGCGCGGTGGCGGAAGCGCGCGCGGCCGGCTTCGACAACGTCAGCCTCGATTTGATGATGTGGCTGCCCGAGCAGCGGGTGAGTGACTGGCTCGAATCGGTCGACTCGGCGATCGCGCTCGAGCCGGAGCACCTGTCCTTGTATCTGCTCGAGGTGTATCCGAACGCGCCGCTGAAGGAGGACATGGCTCGCGCACGCTGGTCGCAGGCGCCCGACGATGATGCCGCGACGATGTACGTGACGGCGATGGAGCGGCTCGAGGCAGCCGGGCTCCTGCAGTACGAGATCTCCAACGTGGCGCGCGAAGGTCGGCGGTCGCGCCACAACCTGAAATACTGGACCGACGGCGAGTGGCTGGGATTTGGATGCGGCGCGCACTCGACGCGCGACGGCGTGCGCTCGAAGAATGTCGCATCCACCGAGGACTACATCGTCCGCGTCTCAGGACAGCAATCGACTGTCGTGGAAGCGCGGCGGTTGCCGGCCGCAGAGCGTCTCGGCGACGCGCTGTTCACCGGCCTGCGGCTTGCGGACGGCGTGGATCTCGACTCGATCGCCGCGCGATATGACGTGGATGTCTGGAGCTGCTACGGCGCCGAGCTGCAGCGGTTCGTCGACGCCGGGTACCTGATCCGCGACGGGGCGAATCTGAGGCTGACCCGATCCGGAATGCTGATTGCTCACGAAGTGATGACGGTTTTTGTGTAGCCCTAAGTACGCTAAAGTAACGCCCTTTCGCGAAGGAGGCCGCGATGTTTCGAAAGGCCGCGCCGGTTGGTATCAGCCGGCTGGGATGGATCGTTCTTGGATTGATTGTCAGCTTGTCGACTGCGTCGTCTGCGCAGCAGCCACCGGCCGGTCAGCCGCCTGCGGGTCAGCCGCCTGCGGGTCAGCCGACCACGACGCAGCCACCGTCCGGACAGCCGGCGCAGCAGGCGCAGCAGGCGCCGACCAAACGCGTGTTCGCCAGTGACGCCGGAATGGTGCTGAACTTCATCAAGCCTGACAAGACGGGGGACTTCGAGGCCGTAGTCGCGAAGTTGAAAGAGGCGCTGAACAAGAGCGACAAACCGGAACGCAAGTCACAGGCGAAGAGCTGGAAGGTGTTCAAGTCGCCCGACCCCGCCGCCGGCGGCAACGTGCTCTACGTGTTCGTCATCGATCCATCGGTGAAGGACGCGGACTACACGGTGTCGACGATTCTCGCCGAAGCGTTCCCGCAGGAAGTGAACGCGCTGTACAAGCAGTACGCCGAGTCGTACGCGTCTGGCCAGAACTTCGTGAACCTGCAGCTCGTTGCGGATCTCGGCAAGTAACCCACGATCGCGGCGGAGCACCGAACGACCGATCCGCTCCGCCGCGTCCGCTTCAGAACTTCAGATTCAATCCCGCGTAGATGCGGTGCGCCGGCGAGTAGAGCGCGCCGCTTCCGAGCTTGAACACGCGATAGTCGACGCGTACCCGCAGCGGTCCGACGAGCGTCACTTTCACGCCCCCTCCCGTATTGAGCGCGAAGTTCGTGTCGGTGTGCGCGCCGAGCGCCTCGTGATACAAGCCGCCGCCCGTGGTGAAGTACGGCTGAATGCCGAGCGGCGCGACCGGCGTCTGCAGCAGGAGGTTGCCGCTGCCGGTCGTCAGCGACGGGGCGAGTGAGGTCGGGTCGTCGGGCGTATACGAGAACTCGCCCTCGAACCCGATGATCAGCAGGCCGGCGCCCACGGCAAAGCCGCGAACGGCGCGGTTGTCCGGCGTCGTGTTCACGCCCAGAAAACCGGTGATGTCCGCTCGAGCTGTCGAAGCCATGAGGACGAATGCCGCCGCAAACCAGACTCGTTTCATAGCCTGATCGTACCATCCTGCCGCCTTCGCCCCTGCGGCGCTTCGGCGCGCCAAGGCGAGTACAATAAAGGGTCCGTGAAATCGCACCATTACAGCCAGCACGCCGCGGCGCTGCGGACCGAACTCGGCAGCGCGCTGCCGCGTGAGGTCCTGCAGCGGCTGCACCGGAAGACCGCGGCGCGGCACCTGGCCATTGCGGTGCGGCAGTTCGCGATTCTCGGGCTGTGCACCTGGGCGCTGGTCGCCATCTCGAACCCGCTCGTCTGGATTCCGCTCGTGTTCGTGCAGGGCTTCACCGTATTCAACTTCACCGTCCTGCTGCACGAGGTCGTGCACCATACGATCTTCGAGCACCGGAACCCGCGCGCGGAGCGGATCCTCGGCTGGCTGTACGCGGTCCCGAGCGGCATCTCGGCGAGCCAGTTCACGCGCTGGCATCTCGATCATCACGCGGAGCTCGGATCGGACGAGGACGATCCGAAGCGTCATCATCTCTCGCCGAAGGTGAACGCGCGCTGGTACAAGCTGCTCTACGCGTCGCCGGCACTCTTTCCGATTTATTTCCGCGCCGCGCGCAAGGAAAACGCAACCTATCCCGCGCCGCTGCAGAAGCAGATCGCGTTCGAGCGGAAGGTCTCGATCGTGGCGCACCTGTCGGTGCTCGCCGTCCTCTGGATCGCGTTCGGATTCGCGGCCGCGCTGCGCGCGTACGTCATCCCGGTCTTCTTCATCTTCCCGATCGCGTTCACGCTGAACCGTCTCGGCCAGCACTACGACATCGATCCGTCGGATCCCGGGAAGTGGGGCACGCTGATGCGCGGCCACTGGTTCTGGGACTTCGCGTTCATCAACTCCAACTACCATCTCGAGCACCACTACTTCGCCGGCGTGCCGTTCTACCATCTGCCGGCGCTGCAGCGCGCGCTCGTCCCGTTCTACGAGCGGCACGGAATGCGGTGGCAGAACTACTCCGGTCTTCTGCGCGGCTGGATCATCGAGAACCGCGCGCCGCACACCGATTGGTCGAAGGCACTCGGAGTTCGGAATTCGGAATTCAGAATGCGTACGGTTCGACGCTGAGTACGCAGTCTGAATTCTGAATGCCTCATTCTGAATTCCGTCATGCTACAGTTTTAGAGTTCATGGACTTCCGACCGACGGAAGAGCAGGTACTGCTGCGGCGCACGGTGCGCGAGTTCGCGGAGACCGAGATCCGGCCCTACGTCCGCGAGTGGGATCAGGCGCAGCACTTTCCGACCGAGCTGATGCCCAAGCTCGCGTCGCTCGGCCTGCTCGGCATCCAGTTCCCCGAACAGTACGGCGGCGCGGCGATGTCAGCCATCGACTACTGCATCTGCATCGAGGAACTGGCGCGCGTCGATCCCGGCGTCGCGCTGTCGGTCGCGGCGCACAACGGCCTGTGCTCGTCGCACATCTTCTCCTTCGGGAACGACGCGCAGAAGCAGAAGTACCTCGTCCCGCTCGCGCGCGGCGAGAAGATCGGCGCCTGGGGACTCACCGAATCAACCTCGGGGAGCGACGCGGCCGGCATGCGGACCACGGCAACGCGCGCCGGCGCATGCTGGGTGATCAACGGATCGAAGACGTTCACCACGCACGGCCGCGTCGGCGACGTGATGGTGGTGATGGCGGTCACGAACCGATCCCTCGGCACCAAGGGCATCTCCGCCTTCATCGTCGAACGCGGCACGCCGGGGATGACGCCCGGCAAGAAGGAAGACAAGCTCGGCATGCGCGCGAGCGACACGAGCGAGGTGCTGTTCGAGCAGTGCCGCATTCCGGCCGATCAGCTGCTCGGCGACGAAGGACGCGGATTCATCGACACGATGCAGGTGCTCGACGCCGGCCGCATCGGCATCGCCGCGCTCGCGGTCGGTCTCGCGCAGGGCGCATATGAAGCCGCGCTCGCGTACTCGCGCGAGCGCAAGGCGTTCGGCAAGAGCATCAGCAGCTTCCAGGCGATTCAGTGGAAGCTCGCCGACGCCGCGACGAAAATCGAAGCGGCACGCCTGCTCACCTATCGCGCCGCGTACCTCAAACAGCAGGGCGCACGGACGACGCTCGAGTCGTCGATGGCGAAGCTGTATGCGAGCGAGATTGCCGTGCGGGTCGCCGACGACTGCGTCCAGATTCACGGCGGCTACGGCTTCGTGAAGGACTATCCCGCCGAGAAATACTTCCGCGACGTCAAGCTGACCACGATCGGCGAAGGGACGAGCGAGATCCAGCGACTGGTCATCGCCCGTCAGCTGCTCGCGCGGTGACTCCGCCGCTGGCCGATCGCGTGCTTGCCGGCGACCCGCGCGCGATCGCCCGCGCCATCTCGCTCATCGAAGACGAAGATCCATCGAGCGGCGATCTGGTGCGCGCCATCTTCGGCCGGACCGGCCGCGCGTATCTCATCGGCGTCACCGGCCCGCCCGGCGCCGGCAAGAGCACGCTGGTCGATCGACTGACGTTCGAGCTGCGGAAGACCGGCGTGACGCTCGGGGTCATCGCCGTCGATCCGACGAGCCCGTTCAGCGGCGGCGCGGTGCTCGGCGATCGCCTGCGGATGCAGGCGCACGCGCAGGACGAAGGCGTGTTCATCCGCAGCATGGCGACGCGCGGTCATCTGGGCGGCCTCGCGCGGGCGACGGGCGACGCCGCACTCGTGCTCGACGCGGCCGGCAAGGACATCATCATCATCGAAACCGTCGGCGTCGGACAGGACGAAGTGGATATCATCCGCACGGCGGATGTCTCGATCGTCACGCTCGTCCCCGGCACCGGCGACGAGGTGCAGGCGCTCAAGGCCGGCATCATGGAGATTGCCGACATCTTCGTCGTGAACAAGTCCGATCGCGAGGGCGCCGATCGTCTCGTATCGGCGGTCGAAGCCAATCTGGCGCTGCAGACCTACGGCGAGGACGAGTGGCGGCCGCCAATTCTGAAAACGATGGCAACCGCCGGCAAAGGCGTGGCGGAGCTCGTCGACGCGATTCAGCGCTTCCGCGAGCATTCGGCGCGGACGCAGGCGGCGCGCCGGCGCACGCGCAGCGAGTACCGCCTGCGCGAGCTCATCTCACAGCGCTTCATGGATCATCTCGAGCGCGACGTGCTCGCACCGAACGAGCTGACGGCGATCGTCGATCGGATTGCCGAGCGGAAGCTGGATCCGTACACGGCCGCGAGCGACCTGCTGGCGCGCGCGGCGGGCGGCGCGGTACGCAGATGATCGCGGGATTGGGACCTGCATGAAAGCGACGCTGGATCACATAGGCATTGCCGTGAAGGATCTCCAGGCCGCGCTCGCGTTCTATCGCGACGCGCTCGGCCTCGAGATCGAGGGCGAGGAAGAGGTCGCGTCGCAGCTTGTGCGCGCGCACTTCGTTCCGGTCGGGGAGAGCCGGCTCGAGCTGCTCGAAGCGACGGCGCCCGAGTCGCCCATCGCCAGGCACATCGACAAGCGCGGTCCCGGCCTTCATCACATCACGCTGCGCGTCGACGACATCGCCGGTGCGCTCGCCCGGCTCAGAGCGCGCGGCGTCCGGCTGATCGACGAGCAGCCGCGGCCCGGCGCCGAAGGATCGCTGATCGCGTTCGTGCATCCGGCGAGCACCGGCGGCGTGCTCGTCGAACTGAAGCAGAGTCGTTCATGACACCGACGATTGGGATCATCGGCGGCAGCGGCCTGTACGACATGGCCGAGCTGACCGATCGGGAAGAGAAAAAAATCACGACGCCGTTCGGCGATCCATCCGGACCGTACGTCGTGGGCACGCTGCGCGGCCGGCGCGTCGCGTTTCTCGCGCGCCACGGCGTCGGCCACCGCATTCTCCCTTCCGAGCTGAACTTTCGAGCGAACATCTACGGCTTCAAGGTGCTCGGCGTCGAGCGAATCCTGTCCGCGAGCGCCGTCGGCAGCCTGAAGGAGGAGTACAAACCGCTCGACATTCTCGTGCCCGATCAGTTCTTCGATCGCACCAAGGGACGCATCAGCACGTTCTTCGGCCGCGGTCTCGTCGCCCACATCGCGTTCGCGCATCCCGTCTGTCCCGATCTCTCGACGATTGCGGCCGACGCCGCGGAAGCGGTCGGCGCGAAGGTTCATCGCGGCGGCACCTACGTGAACATGGAGGGGCCGCAGTTCTCGACGCTCGCCGAGTCGCGGTTGTATCGTTCCTGGGGCATGGACGTCATCGGGATGACCAACCTGCAGGAAGCCAAGCTCGCGCGCGAAGCGGAGCTCTGCTACGCGACGCTCGCGCTCGTCACCGACTACGACTGCTGGCATCCGGATCACGATTCGGTGACCGTGGATCTCATCATCGGGCACCTGCTGCAGAACGCCGCCACCGCGCAGAAGACGATCGCCGAGGCTGTCGGCCGCCTGGGCGATGCGCGCACGTGCGCGTGCAAGGACGCGCTCGCGACCGCCATCATCACGCAGGCGCCGCTGGTGCCCGAGCAGACGAAGAAGGAACTCGCGCCCATCATCGGGAAGTACATGAAATAGTTATGAGAATCGTCGTCACCGGATCGATTGCGTTCGACTACCTGATGTCGTTTCCCGGGAAGTTCACGGATCACTTCCTGCCCGAGCACATGGACCGCGTCAGTCTCAGCTTTCTCGTCGACTCCATGGACAAGCGGCGCGGCGGCTGCGGGCCGAACATCGCCTACACGCTCGCGCTCCTCGGCGAGACGCCGCTCCTGATGGCGACGGCAGGCGAGGACTTCGGCGAGTACCGGCAGTGGCTCGAGGCCGCCGGCGTCGACACGTTTCACGTGAAGCAGGTGTCGGGAAAATTCTGCGCGTCGTTTTTCTGCAGCACCGACGTCGACAACAACCAGATCGCGTCGTTCTATACGGGCGCGATGGCGGACGCCGGACAGCTCTCGTTCCGCACTGTGAAAGACGCCGGTCTCGCGATCATCTCGCCGAACGATCCCGGCGCGATGGTGCAGTATGCCGAGGAGTGCCGGACGCTCGATATCCC
>Ga0075434_100001805_pt1 | contig 18512 bp, 15 predicted proteins | sample RhiMethybrSRZTD3_FD_75298 | JGI IMG/M metagenome (GOLD analysis project Ga0075434, IMG submission 75298) | Populus rhizosphere microbial communities from Tennessee, USA - Rhizosphere MetaG P. TD hybrid SRZTD3 | ecosystem: Host-associated > Plants > Roots > Rhizosphere > Soil | place: USA... | reverse complement strand
TCGAGGTTGACCTCACGGTCCCGCGGCGCCGGGATCTTGTGGTCGAGGGCTACGAATATCGCAAGCTCTGTTTCGTCGATGCAGGTTTTGCCGCGCGTTACAAGTTGTTGCGCAATGGCAAACGACAGATCGTCAACCTCGTTCTGCCGGGGGACGTGGTGGGGTTGCCCGGCAGCTTCCTTGAAAAGGCGCGCTATTCGGTGCTGGCCCTCACGGATCTGAGGATGCAGGTCTGTCCCATCCAGGATTACGTCCAGCTTTGCTACCGGCGCCCGCAATTCGGGTTGGCCTTGAGTTGGCTGGCGATTCACGAGGCCATTGTCTGTGCCGAGCACGTGATCGACACCGGCCGGCGCACACCGGTTGAGCGGTTAGCGCATTTTCTGTTGGAAATGCATTCGCGTCTGGAAATGGTCGGGCTCGCAGCAGAAGCGAGCTTTGAGTCTCCGCTATCGCAGGAGGTGATGAGCGACGCGCTCGGTCTCAGCACGCCCCACCTCAATCGAACGCTTGCCAAGCTGCGCTCCGAGGGCCTGATCAAGGTGAGCAATCACCAGATCGTTCTCGTCGACATTCCTCGGCTCGAGATGCTCGGTCATTTTCAGCCACTGAACCTCACCCGCGTCCCGCCCGGACCCAGCACGCCGGATTGCCCGTAGCGCGCAATGCGTCCTCCACGCTGCCCGTTGCGAGGGTCGCTTAGTCGGTGAGGTCGCTCGCCCATCCTGGGGATTGCTGCGCTGACCCATTGAGCTTGGGAGAAATCGGGTCAAGACCGTCGCTTGACTGCGCTCCGGCAATTGGGAAGTTGGAAGGCGGCAACGACCAGCGTTCGAAGCCGTCCGCATTATCTCGGTGGTCGCTGCAATTTAAAGTAGTAAACGAGCCACAACTCCAAGCCGGCAAGGTAGATACAAATAAGACCCGCCGCGACATGGATTTTCGTGGCGGCGTGCGGCAGGCCCAACACCCATGGGGCCGCAAGCATCCAGACCCCGACCGCGAGTGCCAGCCATTCCTCCCAATCGACGAAGGTGATCATGGCCGCTGCGGACAAGCTCATCACAAGCAGTCCACTCCCCCATGCATCGAGGCGTGCGGGGTTATAGGTGAAGGCAAAGAGCCAGGGCGACACGAATACGAAGGCTCCGAGCACCAGCTTGTAGACGTCGAGAGTGCATTCTTTGCGCCAGTTGATCATGGCATTCTCCTCGATAGCGCACGCGGGTAGCTCGCATTTTATGTCCAGCGCTGCCTCCGAAAGTCTCTTAAGCTCTTCATGCTTGCGGTCGGTCGTCTCAATGGAAACGGGGCACGCTTTCGAAGGTGTGGAATGGCGGCGGCGAGGGAAGCGTCCATTCGAGGGTCGTCGCGCCTGGCCCCCATGGGTTGTCGCCTACTCGCCTGCGCGGCATGACGTAGGCGTAGAGCATGCCCAACACGAAGACGAGCGTGCCTACCGCGGTGATATAGGCGCCGACGGAGGACCACCAGTTCCAATAGGAGAAGGCTTCGGGGTAGTCGACGTATCGACGCGGCATGCCCGCGAGGCCCAGGAAGTGCTGAGGGAAGAACAGCACGTTGGTGCCGATGAAGGTGAGCCAGAAGTGGAGTTTGCCGAGAGCCTCATTGTACATGTAGCCGGTCATTTTCGGGAACCAGTAGTACCAGCCCGCGAAGATGGCGAAGACTGCACCGAGCGACATCACGTAGTGGAAATGCGCGACGATATAGTAGGTATCGGTCAGAACACGATCGACGCCGGCATTGGCGATCATCACGCCGGTGACGCCACCGATCGTGAACATGAAGATGAAGCCCAACGCCCATAGCATCGGCACGCGGAACTGGATCGAGCCGCCCCACATGGTCGCGATCCAGGAGAAGACCTTCACGCCGGTCGGCACGGCGATCACCATGGTGGCGAACGTGAAGTAAGCCTGAGCGTCAACACCCATGCCCGCCACATACATGTGGTGGGCCCAGACGATAAAGCCGATGAAACCGATCGCCACCATGGCGTAGACCATGCCGAGATAGCCGAAGATCGGCCTCTTTGAGAAGGTGGACACGACTTGGCTGACGATACCGAAGCCCGGCAGGATGAGGATGTAGACCTCCGGGTGACCGAAGAACCAGAACAGGTGTTGGTAGAGCAGCGGGTCGCCGCCGCCGGCGGGATTGAAAAAGGTGGTGCCAAAATTGCGGTCCGTCAGCAGCATGGTAAGCGCGCCTGCAAGCACTGGCAACGCGAGTAGCAGGAGAAAGGCGGTGACCAGGATGCTCCACACGAACAGCGGCATCTTGTGCAGCGTCATGCCGGGGGCGCGCATATTGAAGATGGTGGTAATGAAGTTGATGGCACCGAGGATCGAGGAGGCGCCGGCTATGTGGAGGGAGAGGATGGTGAAATCCACCGCGGGCCCAACATGCCCGCTTGTCGACAGGGGCGCGTAGAGCGTCCACCCGGCGCCCGCACCGTCCATGCCTGCCGGGCCCTCCACGAACAGCGATGTGACGAGAAGCGCGAACGAGGCTGGAAGCAGCCAGAAAGAAATGTTGTTCATGCGCGGGAACGCCATATCGGGCGCGCCGATCATCAATGGCACGAACCAGTTACCAAATCCGCCGATGAGGGCAGGCATGATCGTGAAAAAGATCATGATGAGGGCGTGCCCAGCGACGACGACGTTATAGGTGTGGCCATTGGCAAAGATCTGCAGGCCGGGCTCTTGCAGCTCCATGCGCATTAGAATTGAGAGCACTCCACCGATGAGCCCTGCCACTAAGGCAAAGGTCAAGTACATGGTGCCGATGTCTTTGTGGTTTGTGGAATAGAGCCACCGCGTCCAACCTGCGGGCCTATCATGGAGCCCATCCACGGCCGTGGTCGACATAACCGTCGTTTCCGCTTTTCGAGGAATTGTGCTTGAGCGAACGGAAGCGAAGGCGAGGCGTTCCCGGGCGCTACGCGACGTAAATTGTCGCAGCGGAGCGAGAACCCTCCCTGGATTGGGTGGATAAACCGCCCCATCACATGGAGACGGCACCGGGCACGTTACCGATCAACCCCTCGATGATCAGATGGTCGATTGGCCCTCGAAGAAAGCAGGGCCGTCGCTGGGACGGCCCTGGGAGAACCCTGGAGATCCCAGTTACTTTTTGACCTTCAAGTCTGCGCAGGCCTTCGTAAACTGGTCTTTGGTCCACGTCTTTGCGTATTCGGCCTTGTACCCGCTCTTGCACTGCTCCGAAGTTGGCGTATTAGCTGCCATGGCCGAAGTGGAAACGGCAAGCGCCAAGACGGTTGCGAACAAAACTCGCATGTTTACTCTCCCTGGTGTTTCCCGGTGTGACGGACAACAAGGAAGTCTCAATTGCATCTGGCAGTTCCGGAATTGCCAATTTGCCGCATGCAGCAGAACCTCTTCGGAACGGTATCTCATGCGCTTGGGCGACGGCGATTTATGCTTGAGAATTATGCGTGAGAATTATACGCAAGATTAAGAACTCGCCTGCGATGAGACGAACGTCGGCGCGACGCCGCTCGGAGCCAGCGTTTTCCAAGCGCCGGTGACGCGACAGCCAAGAAGATTCATCAGGCGGCTTCAGCGCTGCGTTGCGGCAGGGGCCGGCGTGGTTGCAGATGACTTCGTGCGCGGCTCTCTTGCGTGCCCCACTTGCCGCTTCAGATAGGCGATGTTGTTTGGGGTAATGGCGATGAGTTCCCAGTCGTCTTCGCCCAATTCATCGAGCAGACCGATATCATCGCCGCCGCGTGGGATGTAGTTGAGGTTGATTTTTTCGCATTCGAATGCCGGCATGGCGATGTACGCGAACCATCAAGTGCCTGCCCCAGGGTTGGCGAGAGTACGAGCGCCGAGGACGGGACACCCTATGCGGATCGCTTCACGCGACCGCTGATGGGCTGAGCATACCAAGCATATCTGGTCATTGGGGCCCGCGGGCGCAAGATCACGCATCCTAATGAGCCGGAGCAAAGGCCGTTGAACAGTTTGTCCGCGTCCGCACGCGCTCTCCCTGTGAGGATGAAGCGCCAGCGGACCCAAGATTGGCATGGAGCCAAACCCGTGATCGCGGTCACCCTGCCCTCTTCATCCCCGGATGAACCGGATCGCGCCCGATCTTCCGTGTCGATGATGATGAACTTGCGATGCACATGGATCGGCGTCGCCCCTTGACGCTCATTCGTCAATCGGCGTCCCTGCGTCTCAATAGATAGTCGAGCCCGCCGACGCGATACCATCGATACCCCCAACCCTCGATGAGGAGGTGATGCTTTCCATCGTCGCTTAGCTCGCTGTGCTCGGTGCCGAGCAAATTGATGAGGAGGTCGCCGTGCTCCCCTTGCACGCCCGTTGAGAAAGCAATTTCATGTGGTTCGGCATCGAAATTGTGCACAAACACGACCGAGTTGTTGCGCCAATCGTAGCGCGTCACGAGAACCGCGGCGTCGCGCATCGGGATTACAACAAAATCGCCCCAGCCGACCTCCGGAACCTCTTTGCGCATGCGGATGATGCGTTCAGTCCAATTGAGCAACGAGTCTGGGAAACGCCGTTGAATGGCTGCGTTGATATGCTGGTAGCCATAAGGGCCACGGCCAATCACGGGGGCAATCGGCCTGTCGTGCTTGGTGAAGCCGCCGTGTGGCTCATCTGACCACTGCATCGGCGTGCGTGCACTTTCGCGCTCCTTCAGTGACAGATCATCGCCCATACCGATTTCGTCGCCGTAGCGGATCACAGGTGTGCCAGGCAGCGTGAACAGCAAGCTGTAGGCAAGTTCGATACGCCGACGGTCGCCTCCCAGCATCGGCGCAAGCCGGCGACGGATGCCGCGATCGTAAAGTTGCATGTTCGGGTCCGCAGCGAATGCCTCGAAGACCTTCTGTCGTTGACCCTTCGTCAGTCGTCCGAGGTCGAGCTCGTCGTGATTGCGAAGGAATTGCGCCCATTGGGCAGTCGACGGGCGCGGCTTCGTTGCTTTCATAGCCTTGATCAACGGCCGCGTGTCTGAGGAGGCCAATGCGTAGAAGAGGTTCTGGTTGACCTGGAAATTGAACATCATGTGCATGCGGTCGCCATCATCACCGAAGTATTCCAAGTCGGTATCGGGGAGAACATTTGCTTCGGCCAGCAAGATGCAATCACCTTGGCGCCATTGCAGGAACTCACGGAAAGAGCGCAGCATGTCGTATTGCTCTACCGGCTTGCTGACGTCGGGCCCCTTGGTGGCGATAACAAAGGGCACCGCATCCATACGGAAGCCGGAAACGCCAAGCTGAATCCAGAAGCCCATGATCTTTAGGATTTCGGCTTGGACCTCGGGATGGGAGGTATTGAGATCAGGTTGAAACTCGTAGAACCGATGGAAGTAATAGGCCCGTGCCTGTTCATCCCAGCTCCAGGTCGACTTCTGCACGCCCGGAAACACCATGCCGGTTTTGGCGCTGCGCGGCTTCTTTTTCGACCAGACGTACCAATCGCGGTACTTTGAGTGCGGATCGCGGCGTGCCTCTTTGAACCAGGGGTGCTGATCGGAGGTATGGTTCACGACGAGGTCGACGAGCACGCGGATGCCCCGCTGCTTTGCACCATGGGTGAAGTCGACAAAGTCGCCGAGCGTCCCGTAGCGCTGATCGACGCTGTAGTAGTCGGCGATGTCGTAGCCGTCGTCGCGATGCGGAGAAGTCTGGAAGGGCATCAGCCATATGGCCGTGACGCCCAGGCCATGAAGATAGTCGAGGCGCCGTTCCAGTCCACGGAAGTCGCCTATGCCATCGCCGTTGGCATCCATGTAGGTGCCGACAGACAGGCAATAGATTATGGCGTTCTTGTACCAAAGATCGCTGATCATGCGGCACGCTCTGAGTCGGGTGAGGCTCCAACAATGACGCCCTCGTCGGACTGCAGGACCAGGGGATTGGAGGTGTCTGGCGACTGGCGGGTCGTCGAGAGAAGAACGCGGCTCCCTGGCCAAGGTGGGAGCCGCACCGCTTTTGGCTTGCTGTCGAAGTTGAGCGCGACCTGAAATCGCTGGTCGCCTTTCACCCGCTCGTAGCACAGGACGTTGTCGCCGACTGAAAGAGGGAGATACGCGCCTTGCGTGAGCGCGGGGCTCGCCCGCCGCAGCATGATCAGTCGTCGGTAGAGGGTAAGGATCGAGGCTGGGTCCTCTCGTTCCACCGCAACGTTGATCCGTGCATGGTCGGCCGCAACGGGAAGCCAGGGCAAAGCGCTGCTGAAGCCTGCAAGGTTCGACCGGTCCCACTGCATTGGCGTGCGTTGTGGATCACGACCAAGGCCGAGCCCAGGTTCTTTTCGCTCCCATGGATCTTGTACGGCTTCGAATGGTATCGGCACGTCTCGCATACCGATTTCATCGCCGTAGTACAAAGTCGGTGTTCCCCGCAAAGTCAGTAAAAGCATCGCCGCAACGCGGGCTTGGTGGATACCGATGCGTGTGGCGATGCGACTGTGATCGTGATTGCCAAGCACCCAATTGGGCCACGCTCCGACAGGCAAGGCCAGTTCATACTCCGTGATCAACGCCGCGATGGAGGAAGCTCTCCAAGCCGTAAACAGCAGTTGGAAATTGAAAGGCAGGTGAATTCCTGCAAGGCCCTCCCCGTAGTAGGACACGAGCCGCTGCAGCGGGAGATAGATTTCGCCGATCAGGACCCGGTCAGGATAGGCTTCCACCACATCTCGCATCTCGCTCACGACGTCGGCGATTTCGGGTTGATCGGCCGAATAGATTTGTAGGTAGCGATTGATATCCGGTTGCCCAGGTGCATAGGCAGGGTTGGGTGGGTTGTCGCGGAACGCCGCATCCTTGATGAGGTGCCAAAGAACATCGATACGAAATCCATCAACGCCGAGGTCGAGCCAGAAGCGCATTACGCAATAGAGTGCGGCTCGCACCTGCGGATTGCGCCAATTGAGGTCAGGCTGTTCCTTTAGGAAGGCGTGGTAATAGTACTGGCTGGTCCCTGCATCCCATTCCCATGCACTACCGCCGAAATTGCTCATCCAATTGTTAGGAGGTGCACGGTCGGCTTTAGCGTCGCGCCAGATGTACCACTCGCGTTTGCTGCTTGTGGGGGACGCGCGGCTATCAACGAACCAGGGATGGCGATCTGAGGTATGGTTGGGAACGAGGTCGAGGATCACCCTGATGGCACGCCGATGCGCTTCATCCAGAAGTCGCATGAAGCAAGCGAGTTCTCCAAAAACTGGGGCAATGTCGCAATAGTTCGTGATGTCATAGCCGAAATCGGCCATCGGGGACGGATAAATCGGGGAAATCCAGATCGCGTCGACCTGGAGCCAAGCGAGATAATCCAATCGCTCAATGATGCCCTCAAGGTCACCAATCCCGTCGCCGTTCGTGTCGAGGAACGACCGCGGATAGATTTGATAGATGACCCCGTGCTTCCACCAGCTGGCGGCCAATACCAAATGGTCCTCGTGCGGGTTGCCTCCGATCACAATGCTTTGGTGACCTCTTCGTTCCCGTCACCGCTGCTAAGGCGTGGTGGCATGCACCCTTTCGCGGCCCTGCAGGCCCAGCGCGGCGACGCGAGCTTCGGGGGGCGTGCCCCAAGCGCGGAGCGCCGCTGGGGTTTGCGAAATTGCAACGGTCGCAGCCGCGGATCATCGCGCGCCCGCTTTGGCAGAGAGAGAGCCAGCCGCCAACGGCCTTAATCGACGAACCGGCGGATGACCTTCAAGAGCTGGATGGGACTATAGGGCTTGGTGACGTAGTGGTCGCAGCCCGATGCGCGTGCCTTCTCTTCATCGCCCTTCATTGCGAAAGAGCTGATGGCAATGATCGGGGTCGCCTTGAGATTGGGGTGGGCCTTGATCTGTCGAGTGGCCTCATAGCCATCCATCAGTGGGAGTTGGATGTCCATGAGGATGAGGTCCGGCCGCCCGGATTTGGCCTTCTCGACCCCGTCCCGACCATCGGCGGCTTCGCTCACAGCGTACCCCGAACCAGTCAGGAGCGTGCGCAGTACGTCGCGCAGATCAATTTGGTCCTCAATCACCAGGATATGTTTGCTCATTGTGTGCTCTTCTCTTGGGCGCGGACTGGCAGCTCCATCTGAAACGTCGAACCGCGCCCGACCTTCGACTCAACCCAAATGCGCCCACCATGCATCTCGATGATTTGCTTGGCGATGGCAAGGCCAAGTCCAGTGCCGCCCTTCCTTTTTGTGTTGGAACTGTCCACCTGGTGGAATTGCTCAAAGATGCGCGACTGGTGCTCCTCGGGAATGCCTGGCCCAGTGTCGGTCACACTGACCGCAAAGTGACCGTTGATGGTTTTGGCGCTCACGCGTACCTCGCCGGCGTCGGTGAACTTGATAGCATTCCCAACGAGGTTGAGGAGAACCTGGGTCAAGCGCTGCTCGTCACCCATGCCGATCGGCAAGGAATCGGCGACCTCGGTTTTGAGGGCGAGCTTCTTGTTCTGAGCTAGGGATTCCGTGGCCGCGCGCACGGTCTCGACCACGGTTTTGAACGCGTATTCCGAAAGGCTCAGACTGAACTGGCCGGACTCGATTTTGGCGATGTCGAGCACGGTGTTGATGAGGCCCAAGAGGTGGTTCCCGTTGGAGTGAATGCGGGTGAGTGCGTCGATGCATTTCTCGGGCAGGGACCCGTAGAAACCCTCTTCCATCAGCTCCACATATCCCAGGATCGCCGCCAGCGGGGTTCTGAGCTCGTGGCTCATGGTAGCGACGAACTGCGACTTGTGCCGGCTTGCCAGTTCGAGCTCGCCAGACTTCTCCTCGATTTTGCGGTAGAGCCGTGCGTTTTGCAGCGCGATTGCCGACTGATTGGCGAAGGACTGCAGCAGGGCCACCGTTTCAGGCGCGAAGGTGCCGACGTGCATGCGCCGGACGGCCAGCGCACCGATCACCTCGCCTTGCAGGATCAAGGGTACGGCAAGCAGCGAGCGCACGCCCGCCCTGATATGCGTCGCATAGAGTGGGTGCGGCGTCGCTTGGGTGAGGTCGGCGATCTGCACCGCCTCGCGGCGCACGGCGCAACCGCCGACCACGCTCTCGCCGAGATGGATCGGCCGTTGACGCACGGCCTCGATCAGCTCTTCACTCATGTTGTGTCCGGCCTGCAGCTCAAACCACGCACGCGCCTTATTGAACACATAGATGGCGCCTCCGCCGGCGTCGGCCATTGTGCAGGCGTGCTCAAGGATTCTCTGCAGCACCACCTTGACTTCAAGCGAAGAGCCGACCGTTTGACCGACGGCGCTCAGTGCCTTGAGCTCTGAAACGGTGCGCGCCAGGTCATGCGTCCTGGCCTCAACCTCTTCGAACAGGCGCACATTCTGGATGGCGATGCCCGCCTGATCGGCAAACGTGGTGCTGAGCTCAATCTGACGCTCGCTGAACGGTCTTGGCGTCGTGCGTATCAGCATGAGGATGCCAACTACGCTACCCTCACGCAGCAGCGGAACCCCTATTCCTGCGCGAACGCCGAGGAACCTCGTCGCGTTGTTGAACTCCGCATCGGCCAACACGTCGGCGACGTGGATTGTGCGCCCTTCCAGGATGGTGCGCCCAAACAGAGATGCACGATCCGGCCCTGGGTTGTAGCTATTGAGGTGGTCGATCTGCTCTTGAGTGAGACCGAAAGTAGCAACTACCGGATAAACCTCGCCCTCACGGCTGCGGATGAGCGCGATATCCGCCTCGCAAAGCTCTGCGGCCATGTGAGCAAGTGTGTCGAGCACGGGCTGGAGATCGAATTTCGAGCGGCTGATGACGCTGAGGAGCTCGTTCGCAGCCGTTTGATATCTCAGTGTCTCCGACAGTTCGCGCGTGCGCGCCTGCACCTCCTCAAACAAGCGGGCGTTCTCCAACGCGATACCCGATTGGTCGGCAAAGCTCTGCGTGAGGTTGACTACGGCCTTGGAGAATTCACCTGGCCGATTGCGCTGCAGCACGAGCGTACCAAGCGGGCCTTTGCTGCCGAAAAGCGGTAAGATGAGCACGGCGCGCAAACCGGTTGCCACCGCGATATCGCGCAGCGGACTGCCCGGCTTCATGTCGACATCGGCGAGCTGGACCGGTTCGCGCTTTTGGATGACTTCGCCGCTGCTCGTCGCTTCAGCCGGGATGTGCATCCCGCGAATGCGCTCAACCACGGTGTCTTCTAGTCCCCACGTCTCCTCGAGCCGGAGCGTACTATCCTGCGCATGGTAACGGAAGATGAGGCCGAGATCGGTGCCGGAGAGCATGACGGCGCGGGCGACGATGGTTTTGAGTACGGACTTGAGGTCGAGGGTGGAGCTGACCGCCCGGCCGACCTCGCCCAGCGCTGTGAGGTCACGGTTGCGCGCCTGCACTTCCTCAAAGAGACGCGCGGTGTTGATGGCAATCACCGCCTGGTCAGCGAAAGCCATCAAGAGCTCGACTTGTCGTACAGAGAACGGACGTACGACCATGCGGCGGATGAGGATGGCTCCGATGGCCACATCGCCTTGCAGAAGCGGTGCGGCAAGTGTGGATCTGTGACCGAACTCTCTCGCGAATGCGGCCCCGCGCGGAAACTCTTTCTGCTCCGCCTGCAAATCGTCAACTTGAACAACGCTACGATCGATTACAGCCCGACCTGCAATCCAGTCCCGACCGATTGGGCGCGATGTTCCAAGCGGCCATTGAGGAGCAGCGCCGTAGCGGGCTAGAGATCTGAGGTTGTCGCCCTCGAGTTGCAAAATCTCCACGTCTCTAACATCGATTAGCTTGGCGGCACTTTTCGCAATCGTTTCCAATATCCCCGTGACATCCGAGGTGGAGCGAGAAATTGCGTGCAAGATCTCGTTGGCGGCCACCTGCTGCTGACGCGCTTGCACGAGCTCGCTCTCGAGCTCTTCCACCTTGCGCAGAAGGTCCTGTCCTGTAGGGTTTGTTGAGGCGTGGGAAGACATGATCGGTTGCTCAACACCCTATCTTCAGGACAGGCGGGGCTTCGAGGTCGATCCCCCCGAAACCGGCCTCTCTCGGAAGTTGCGTAACGGACACTATACCGTCAGTGTCCCGACGGTAATCCGTATTTGCCGCATCTACCCGCTCGCGGCCGGCACGACAGAAGTGCCTGATTTCAGTATCCGCGGGCTGACGCCGTGGGCGGGCGGAAGCTGGTAAACTTGCGGGTGCCTGCCGGAAGATAGAAATCCAAGCTTTGTATGCGCGCGATCCATGCCATGAATTTGGCTGGCTTGGCTGTGAAGTTGTGGCTCCCGCGCCCATCCCCCAAGGGAACGCAACGGGGCGAGCGCTGCGTGCAAAGCGGGCGCTTGGAAAGTGGGGCACATGGGGAAAAGGGGGCGCTGTGGCAAAGGGAGCGCGGCGAGGCCAGCGCGCGAGCCAATGGTCGACAGAACCAAGCGCGCCTTCTAGCCCACGTTCCCCGCGCTTGCAAAGGCGATCGACCAGCATCGCAGCCTTGGCAGCGCGTGTGCCGTGGGTTGACCGGCCTTGATCCTTGCGGCGCGTGTCGCGGGATGGCCCATGCAATAACTGCCGCGCTGCTCAAGCAGCCGGCACAATGGAGGATCCTATGTAGCCGAGGTCATGCGGAGGACCCGTGATATACGATGTGGCTGCACTGGATCATTTCGTGCCTAGCAGCAACACGCCTGAGAGAGGCAAGATGAAGAACGATCCGCGCTTTCAACCTTTCGATGCATTGTTGACGCCGAGATTTGCCGATGTTGCGACGTTTCTGCGAGCGCGGCGAATGGAAATCAGCTCGCAGATCGACATCGCGCTCATAGGCGTGCCGTTCGATTTGGGTGTGAACTTTCGATCGGGTGCGCGCCACGGGCCAGCTGCGGTGCGTGAGGCGTCGCGGATTATCAGACAGGTCCATCCCACCAGCGGGATTGCCCCATTCCGATTGTGCAACGTGGCGGACGTCGGTGATGCACCCGTAAATGCGCTCGATCCTGCCGGCAGCATCGGACTCATTGAAGCGTCTATCCGGCGCGTTCATGACGCCGGTGCGATCCCGATCGCAATCGGGGGTGATCATACCGTACCATTGCCCATTCTGCGGGTTATTGCCGGCAAGGGACCGGTTGGCGTCGTTCAGTTCGATGCCCACCCCGATACGCTCGACGAAGTCCTGGGAACGAAGATCAACCATGCAACGACGTTCCGCCGCGGCGTGGAGGAAGGTCTCATTGATCCGCAACGCATGCTTCAGATCGGCCTCCGGGGCAGCCGCTTCAGCGAAGACGATGCGATCTGGGGGAAGAAGGCAGGCATGCGGGTGATCACCATCGAGGAATATGAAGCGATCGGGCGCGACGCGGTCATACGCGAGATCGATCGCGTACTTGGGGACGGTCCCGCCTACATCACTTTCGACATAGATGGCCTGGATGCAGCGTACGCCATGGGCACAGGAGTGCCGGAAGTTGGCGGCTATTCCGTACGCGATGCGCAGATGATGATCCGCAGCCTGCAAGGCAAGAACCTGGTCGGGGCCGACATCTGTGAGGTCGCACCGATGTTTGACCCGACAGGTCAGACGGCTTTGAACGCGGCAAACCTGCTATTTGAAATAACCTGCGTCGTCGCCGATAGTCGCGCGCGTCTGGGCGGCTAAGCGAGGCCGCGAACGTCACCCAAGCCCCGAACCGATTTTGCTGCACTGCATGAGGAGCTAGCACGCGAGCGGGCGCGGCACCAACACCACAGCGGCACACCAATTCCGTCTGATTTCTGAGGGACTTCCCGCGCGGTGGGTGCACAGGCACGCTTGCGCCGTCCTGGTCTCAAATCCGCAAACGTTCCTCTAGAACTTGGTGGAGTGTGGCATGAGTTTTGCGTACACTCTTTGCCGACAACTCTGGCGAGTTCTGCTGCTGGTAGGCTCATGCAAGCCGCGATGGAAGCCGATATCGAGCGCGCCACCGCCGCTTTGGGCGCGCCCTCGCCGCACGTTTTCATCGTGCTCGGCCTTAATGCGGTCGCCAGCATGATCGACATGTTTGGGTTTGCTGGCGCTGCGCATCCGTCTTGGCGGCGCCACGCCGTTCGCGCGGGTGCCCCGAGTGCCCATAAGCTCACCGCTTAAGGAGACCGCTTTCCGCCGCATCTTATGCCAATCCCATCATCAGGTACTCAACCGCTTACCACGATGGGGGGTCAACTGCCCAACCGCAATGACAGGAGGAGGCTCATGAAACGCGCAAATGCTCTTGCCGGTATGGTGCTGGTGCTGTCGCTCGGGGGTATCTCTGCCGCGGTCGATGCCGCGGAGTGCCCGAAGGGTAAGATCAAGATCTATACGAGCTGGCCGTTGCAGGGCGCCATGCTTCCGGAAGGAACCGGAATGAAGAATGGCGTGGAACTCGCGTTGATCCAGAACAAGAACGAAGCTGCGGGCTACTGCCTGGAGGTGATCAACCTCGATGATGCTTCGCCGCAGACGGGCAAGTGGGACGGTGCTGTGGAGGCTGAGAATGCCAACAAGGCCGTGGCCGACCCCGACGCCATGGTCTACATCGGGACCTATAACTCAGGCGCCGCCAAGGTCTCGATGGCCATCACACAGCGCGCCAACATGGCCCAGGTCACTCCGGCCAACACCTATCCGGGGCTGACCAAGAAGCAAGGCGCCGCGCCAGGCGAGCCCGAGATCTATCGTCCGAAGGGGATCGTCAGCTTCTTCCGGGTACCGCCTGCAGATGACATCCAGGGCACCGTGGGCGCGAACTGGGCGAAAAAGCTAGGCCATAAGAAGGTCTACATCCTCAATGACCAGGAGCTTTACGGCAAGGGCATCGCCGATGTGTTCGAGACCGAAGCCAAGAAGCTCGGCCTTGAGGTCCTAGGCAACGAAGGCATCGATTATAAGCAACCCGACCAGAAACCTGTTCTCACGAAGATCCGGGCGTCTGGTGCCGACCTGGTCTACATGGGGGCAGTGGTTGAGACCGGCGCCCAGACGGTTATCCGGCAGATGAAGGATCTTGGGATGCTGTCACCCAAGGTCGCCTTCATGGGCCCCGATGGTCTCTTTGAGCAGGAGCTGCTCAAGGCAGCAACATGTGACGCTGCCATAGGCGTTGACATGCGCATCACCTTCGCCAGCAAACCCTTTGAGCAAATGACTGGCAAGGGTGCAGAAATCTACAAGCTCTACAAGGACCGCTACAAGATTGAACCGACCTCCTACGCCCTCTATTCCTGGGAGGCCGGACAGGTGGTCATTGATGCAATCAAGCGCGCCGACGCAAAAGACCGCGAGAAGATTAGGGCTGCCATAGCCGCCACCAAGGATTTTGATGGCCTCAACGGCAAGTGGAGCTTTGATGCAAACGGCGATACCAGCATGGATGTGATGTCCGGCTTCAAGGTGGTCAAAGCCGACAACCCCGTCGGCTGCAAGTACGAATTCGCAGAAGTCCTCAAGTAGTGTGCTGGCGAGGGGACGGGCTCAAGTAAGCCCGTTCCCTCTTCGGGGGAAATCGCATGTGACGAAGGGCCAATTCTCGATCAGCACTTTGGACGGCCCAAGCCCAGTTCGGGCCCAGTTCGGGCCCAGTTCGGGCCCAGTTCAGGCTAGGTCGTGCAATCACGCGAATTCTCTTGGCAAGATTACGCGTGGGCCTCACCCAATGATCCACTGCTCCCGCTTCGGCAATCGCCGCAATTAGAGCTCTCATGCACTGGTCCGAGCTGATCATCCAACAGACCATGAACGGTCTCACCCGCGGCGCGATTTTTGCGCTCATCGCGTTGGGCTACACGATGGTCTACGGGATCATCGAATTGATCAATTTTGCCCACGGCGACATTTTCATGTTGGGCCTTATGGTCTCGCTCACCCTGTTCGCCGCTCTCGGCCTCGCGCACACGCTGGGGCCATGGGAACTGCTGGCCTTCCTGCCACTGATCCTCCTCTTCACCATGCTCGTCACCGGGCTCCTCAACCTCGCAGTGGATCGGATCGCCTATCGACCGCTACGGCGCGCTCCGCGGCTGGTTCCGCTGATCTCCGCAATCGGCGTCTCGTTCATGCTGGAGAACTTGACTCTGGTCTGGAAGGGACCTTACGTCCTCTCCTACCCCGACATAGTCCCGAGCTTCGACATCATTCGAGACGTTTTCCATTTGGAGAGCGAGATCTATGTGACGAGCAAGGATCTCCTCGTCATCGGGGTCACTATCCCGCTGATTTTTGGCCTGCATTTTTTCGTCACGCGAACCTTCTGGGGCAAGGCGATGCGCGCTACCGCCCAGGACCCGGAGACGGCCGCAGCGATGGGCATCGACGTCGAGCGCGTGATCATGCTGACTTTCTTTATCGGCGGTGCCTTGGCGGGCGCCGCGGGCATGGTCCATGGGCTCTACTACAACATCGGCCAGTGGTGGATGGGCTACCAAGCCGGACTTAGGGCCTTTACCGCCGCGGTATTAGGCGGGATCGGGAACATGCCCGGGGCGGCGCTTGGAGGATTTGTGATCGGCCTCCTCTCCACCTGGAGCGACCAATACATTTCTGCGAGGTGGACCAACGCCGTCGTCTTCTCCATTCTGATCCTCGTCCTGGTCTTCCGGCCGCACGGGCTCCTGGGCGAGCCGGCCCCCGAGAAGCACTAGCGGCATGGCCGTGGCAGCTCTCCCTTCGCCTTTGTCCCACCGCCTTCGCACCGGGTTCAGTGCTGCCCTCGTTGCTGTCTTGCTCGTCGCCTACCCATTTGCCGATCAGGCCTTGGGCACGGGTACGCTCTACGCCTTCACCGATGCGATGATTTATGTCCTCCTGGCGCTGGGATTGAACATCGTGGTGGGCTTCGCCGGCCTCCTTGACCTTGGCTATGCCGCCTTCTTCGCCATCGGCGCTTACACCATGGGACTGTTCAACTCTCCACTCATGGGGTTCGAGTGGGGCTTCTGGAAGGTGATCTGGCTGAGCGCCGTCGTGTCGGCCGTCTTTGGTGTGGCGATCGGCGTTCCCACCCTTCGCGTGCGCGGAGACTACCTCGCCATCATCACGCTGGCCTTCGGTGAAATCATTCCGGTCGCCATTCGAAACCTCGGCGACATCACGATCGAGATTGGCAAGTGGCGGCCGGTCTATCGCCTCAATCTCACGGGAGGCGAGAACGGCATCAATCCAATCGGGCAGCCGTATCTTCCCGGTGTGCCGTTCGAGACCAGCCCGATCCCCTGGTACTTCCTCATTCTGATCATTGGCGCAATGTCGGTCTGGGCGATGAACCGATTGCACCAGTCGCGCCTTGGCCGGGCCTGGATGGCGATCCGCGAAGACGAGACCGCGGCCGCCTGCATGGGTGTTGACCCCGTCAAATCCAAACTCCTGGCCTTCGCGTTGGGGGCGACCTTTTCGGGCTTTGCCGGCTCCGTGTACGCGGCCAAACTTCAAGCCATCACGCCAGGCGCCTTCGAATTCAACGTCTCGATCATGTTGCTGTGCATGGTGATCCTCGGGGGTATGGGATCGATCCGCGGGGTCATTGCCGGAGGGATTGTCATTACCCTCTTTGATCGGATCTTACTTGCGCAACTCACCCAGTGGGTGCGAGCCCTTGGCAGCGCCCTGGGGATCGATGCGTTGACGACAGTCGACTTCACGGTCTGGCGGTGGTTCTTCTTCGGGTTTGGGCTGGTCGTCATGATGATCCTCAAGCCGGGCGGCCTGATCGAAGCCAGGCGGTCGCGCCAAGTGACCGTGGGTGACGAACGAGGCGAAGATGAACTCGGGCGGGAGGATGCGGCCCAGCGCTCGGCCGTGCCCGCGGACCTTGAGGTGCTTTCCTGGCTTCGCGAGGCAACGACTGGCGCTGCACCGCGCGATACCCAGAGGCGCAACGACCTCCTGCAGGCGAAGGCGATTAGCAAGCGCTTCGATGGCCTCGCTGCCCTGACCGAAATTGACTTCGCGATTGGGGCAGGAACGATCGCGGGTCTCATCGGTCCCAATGGCGCCGGGAAGACTACCCTTTTCAATATCATTACCGGCCTCATCAAGCCGACTTCAGGCGAGCTCCTGTTCGACGGGCGCAGCATAGCTGGGCTTCGCCCCAATCGCATCGCTGAGCGCGGCATTGCCCGGACGTTTCAGTCCATTCGTCTCTTTCCGACCATGACCGCACTTGAGAACATCCTGGTGGGAGAACACTGCCGTCTGCATGGGACGGTGCTGGCAGCGGTCATCCGTCCCCCCTGGGTTCTAAGGGAAGAGCGCATCGCCCGTGAGCGCGCCCGTGAGCTCCTTGCCTTCGTGGGGCTCGAAGGAAAAGCCGATACGCTTGCCAGCAACTTCCCCTACGGGGATCAGCGACGTCTTGAGATTGCGCGCGCTCTCGCGACCCGCCCAAGGCTACTGCTGCTCGACGAGCCGACCGCAGGGATGAACTCGCGCGAAACCGATGACTTGGCGGAGTTTCTCGGCCGGCTGAGGCGGGAGCTGGGCCTGACAATTCTTCTCATCGAGCACCACATGGAGGTCGTCATGGGGATCTGCGACCGTGTCACGGTCCTCGACCATGGGGTCAAAATCGCTGAGGGCGCGCCGGGTCAGGTGCAGCGCGATCGCAAGGTCATCGAAGCGTACCTCGGCAAGGGCTACGAACCGGATCTAGACAGTGCTTGAGGTTCTGGACGTCCATACCAGCTACGGAAAGATCCGGGCGCTGAAGGGCATCTCGCTCAATGTGGAGCGGGGGGAGATCGTCACCCTGATTGGCTCCAATGGGGCGGGAAAGACGACGGCCTTGAAGACGATCATCGGTACACTCAAGCCGCTTCGTGGTGAAATCCGCTTTGATGGCAAGCGGATCGACCGTCTCTCAACCGACAAGGTGGTGCGCATGGGGATCGCGCAATCCCCTGAAGGCCGGCGCATCTTCGCCCGCATGAGCGTACTGGAAAATCTCGAGCTCGGCGCCTTTGCCCGCGCCGACAAGCACAACGTCGCGGCCGACATGGGGAGGGTTCTCGCCCTCTTTCCCCGCCTGAATGAGCGGCTCCGCCAGAAAGGCGGCACCCTCTCAGGTGGCGAGCAGCAAATGCTCGCGATGGGGCGGGCGCTGATGGCCAGCCCAAAACTGCTGCTCCTCGACGAACCGTCCATGGGCCTTTCTCCCATTCTGGTCGAGACAATCTTTGAGACGATCCGCAACATCCGCCAACAAGGGACGACGATACTTCTGGTGGAGCAGAACGCCCGCATGGCGCTTCAGATCTCCGACCGCGGCTATGTCATTCAGGCAGGATACATCGTGCTCCATGATCGGGCCGACGACCTGTTGAAGAGCGACCTGGTGCGCAAGTCCTACTTGGGCGAGAAGATTGCGTAATCCGGGATGCGGCAGCGCCGATCTTGATTGCGGTTGGTTCCGCATTGGCGGGGCCCCCAATGCCGTGACGGAGGAGGCCATTCACCTCATCATCTTCATTGCGCTCCGCAGGACTGTGA
>Ga0075434_100001804_pt1 | contig 18514 bp, 20 predicted proteins | sample RhiMethybrSRZTD3_FD_75298 | JGI IMG/M metagenome (GOLD analysis project Ga0075434, IMG submission 75298) | Populus rhizosphere microbial communities from Tennessee, USA - Rhizosphere MetaG P. TD hybrid SRZTD3 | ecosystem: Host-associated > Plants > Roots > Rhizosphere > Soil | place: USA... | reverse complement strand
GCGGACTTCGAGTACGAGTTCCAGATGGCCTTGATGAATCGCCACCTCGCCCCGGGGCTCGAAACCGTGTTCATGGTCCCATCGCTCGATACGACGTACATCAGTTCGAGCCTCGTCCGAGAGGTCGCCCGCTTCGGCGGCGACGTGAGTGGGCTGGTGCACCCGGTCATCGCGGCCGCATTGAGGTCCAAGTCGCAGAGGTAGCCCTCGTCATGATCGTAGCGCCTTCGCCGATAGCGGGTTCTTTCGTCGACCGGTTGCGTGCGCGCGCCGCCCGGCATCCTCGCCGCATCGTCTTTCCCGAGACCGCTGACCCTCGCGTGCGAACGGCGGTCGAGCTTCTCACGCGGGAGCGAATCGTCGAGCCGGTGGTCGTGCTCGACCCCAAGGCTCCCGAAACACACAGCGCCGTCCACGCGCTCGGGGTGGAAACCATCGACCCGCTCCGGGATCCGCGGCGTGAACGAACGATCGCAGACCTCCTCGATCGACGAGCGAAAAAGGGTCTCACCGAGGACGCAGCTGCGACGTACGCATCGCACCCGCTGTTCTTCGCCGACGGGCTCGTGCGCCGCGGTGACGCGGACGGTTGCGTCGCCGGATGCGTCTACACCACCGGGGACGTGCTGCGCGCGGCGCTCTGGCTCATTGGGCCGGGGGTCGGCGTAGAGACGGTGTCCAGCGCGTTCTACATGGTGACGTCGCCGTTTCGTGGCGACGAGGGCGAGGTGCTGACGTTCACCGATTGCGCAGTGATTCCGTATCCGACGGCCGAGCAGCTCGCGGACATCGCGCTCGCTGCCGCCGCCGACCGACGGCGCATCGTAGGCGACGAGCCCTCTCTGGCCATGCTATCTTTCTCGACGGCGGGCAGCGCCCAGGGTGCGTCAGTCGATTTGGTGAGGAAGGCCCTGCAAATACTGCGAGCAAAATCCCCGGCGCTCCTTGTGGACGGAGAATTGCAAGGCGATGCGGCGCTGATTCCGGCCGTCGGGAATCGGAAGGCTCCACGGAGTTCCGTGGCCGGGCGCGCGAACGTTCTCGTGTTCCCGTCTTTGGACGCCGGCAACATTGCCTACAAGCTGGTCGAACGCGTGGGGCGCGCCACGGCGATCGGGCCAATTGTTCAGGGCCTCGCTCGACCGTGCAGCGACCTTTCGCGTGGAGCCTCGGCGGATGACATTGTCAACGTGGCTGCCATCACCGCGCTGCAGGCGGCTGACGGCGCCACCACGGAGCTTGAGCCGAATGGGAGAATTTGAGACATGAGCTTCTCGATCAAGAAGCAGGGAGAGATTTGCGTGGTTGATGTCGAAGGCCAGCTCATCGTCGGAAACCGGCAAGAGCTGAAGCAGAAGGTCCTCGACGAGCTCGAGAAGGGCGAGAAGAAGTTCCTGATCGACTTCAGCCAGACCGGGTACATCGACAGCTCGGGATTGGGCGTGCTCGTGTCCCTGTCCAAGAAGATTCGTGAGCAGGGCGGCGAGCTTCGTCTCGCGAATCTCAATGACGATCTCAAGACCCTCTTCGAGCTGACCAAGCTCGACACGCTGTTCCAGATCGCCGACACCCGCGAGCGGGCACTGGAAAGCTTCTGAAACGTTCGACCGCGTTCGGCGGTCCTTACTCGGGACTTCAGGCGCAGCGAGGCAGTACTAGCCCCGCTGCGCCTCATTCCATGACCCATCGTAAATGACTGCTGACCGCGACAGCGGAGAGCACCGCCGCGACACACAAGTTCACGTTGCCTTCGACAGGCTCATACCGAGCGACGTCCGCGAGATTGAACCGATTGTCGAAGAGGTGACTCGCGAGTGTCGCGAGCTTTCGCTCTCGGCGCGGCAGTGTGCACTGAACGTCCCCGTGGCCCTGACGGAAGCCCTGAGCAACGCGATTCTGCGCGGCAACCGCGGGATGCCGGACAAACACGTTCGCGTACGGGCAGTCGTGAGTGACAGCGCGTTGGTGCTCGAGGTCGCTGATGAGGGCGGCGGGTTCGACCTCGACGCGTGCACCGTGGACCCCACCGGCCCCGGGAATCTCGAACGCGAGGACGGCAGAGGGCTCTTCCTCATGCGCTCACTGATGGATCGCGTCGAACGCTACGAAGCGGACGCGCGAAACGTGGTTCGACTGACGCTGCACCGTTCGTGAAAGAGCTCGGCCCGATTCTCGCCGCGTTCACCGAGGCCACGCAATGCGCGGCCGTCGTGTGGATGCAACCACAGGCCGGAGGTCCCCTCACCGCCGCGGTGGGGAATCCGTCCGGCGACGCGCCAGCCATCGTCGAGCTGATTCCCGCTGGCGGCTCCCCGGTCGAGGTGCACACGCCGAATGGCAACATGCTGGTGGCGTCGCTCCCCGGCCCGCGACGGGCGTGGCTGGCCTTGGGGCCGTGCGCCAATCGCGTCGCGCCGTCGAGCGGGTGGCTGAAGTTCCTGCTTCCCGTCGTCACGCACTATCTGCAGGCGTCGCTCGAGGTCGAGCACGCGGCGAACGAGCTCGCGGAGCGCTACGAGGAGATCAATCTCCTGTACACGACGAGTGAGATCCTTGGCCGCACGGTGTCGCTGGAAGAGGCAGCGAAAACCATTCTCCACGAGATCTCCGAAACTGTCGGCGCTCGACGCGCTTCGATCCTGGTGCACGAGCCGTCGACCGACACGCTGCAGGTCGTGGCGGCGCTCGGTGTGGCCGGCGGCACCGCCCCGGCGATCGAGGTCAGCGACGAGTGCAGTGTGTCGGCCACGGTGTTCCGGTCACGTCGGTCGATGATCGCCGAGAATGGCAAGATGCTGTGCGATCAGGAGCAGCTCTATCGCAACGGCGAAATGCTTTCCGTCCCCATCATGTGGACCGGCCCGGACGGGAGCCGCCCGCTCGGCGTCGTGAACCTGTCGGAGCGCCGCTCCGGTCAGCCGTTTTCCGCGGGTGACCAAAAGCTCGTGGAGGCGATAGCGACGCAGATCGGCACGGCAATCCAGAACGCGCGACTCGTTAGGGCGTCCATCGATCAGCAGCGCCTCACGTACGAGATGAGCCTCGCGCACGACCTGCAGATGAAGCTGCTGCCCGCCACGTCGGTCGTCGCGCCGGAGGCGGAAGTGGCGGCGCGCGTGCTTCCGGCCGAGAGCGTTGGGGGAGACTTCTATCATCTGTTCCGCTTGGGCGGCCGCCGCACCGGCGTGATGATCGGTGACGTCTCGAGCCACGGCTATCGCGCGGCCCTGATCATGGCGCTGGCGATGAGCGCCTCGGCCATTCACGCGCAAACGACGGGCGATGCGGCCGAGACGTTGAGCGCCCTCCTCGCGTCGCTCCGTGACGAGCTCGAGTCGACGGAGATGTTCATCACGGTGTTCTATGGCGTCATCGACCCGACAGCCGGCGTGCTGCGCTACGCGAACACGGGGCATCCCCACGCATTCATCATCTCGGCGGACGGCACGGTGTCACGGCTCCCCGCGCTGGATCCCCCGTTAGGCATGACGACCGGTCGTCCCGACGGCGCCTCGCGGGCGTGGCGGCGTGGCTCGGACCTGCTCCTGCTGTTCACCGACGGCGTGACCGATGCACGCAACGACGCCGGTGTGCGGCTCGGTGAGCAACCGGTGATCGACCTCGTCGCGCAGCACCGCCACGAGCCTACCGCGACCATCCTCGAGCGCGTGTTCGATGCGCTGCGTGCGCACGTGGGCGACTCGGTGCGTCCCGACGACCTCGCGGTCGTGATCGTGCGCAATTAATTGATCCGTGCTGCGCCCCGTTGCTCCGTTCGGGGTCAGACTCCGATTTCATCATTCGAACGCCGAAGCGTCGTGCGCGAACGCGGGACTGGACGCGAGAGCAGGGAAGGCAGCCTTTTGCCACGGGCCCGGAAACGGCTCGGGCAGCATTTCCTCGTCGATCGCACCGTACTCGAGCGAATCGCCGACGCTCTCGGGCCTAACGCGAACGACGTCGTTGTCGAGATCGGTCCAGGCCGCGGCGCGCTGACCGACCTGCTCTCGCGCCGTGCCCGACGCGTGATCGCGATCGAGATCGATCGCGATCTGGTCCCGTACCTTCGCGACCGCTATCGCGACGCGGGCAACGTGGAGGTCATCGAGCGCGACGTGCTGGACGTGGACCTGGGCGCCGTCGCCGGGCCGGAGTTCCTCCTGGCGGGCAACGTACCGTACTACATCACGACTCCCATTCTCTTTCACGCGCTGGAACCGCCGCGTCCGGCGCGCGCCGTGTATCTCGTGCAGCGCGAAGTTGCCGAGCGCATCGCGGCCCCGCCCGGGTCGCGAACGTACGGCGCGCTGTCCGTGAACGTGCAGGGCGTTGCGCGCGCCGAGCTCGTGGGCCGTGTTCCCGCGGGAGCGTTTCGTCCACCGCCGTCGGTGGAGTCCGCGATCGTGCGCCTAACGCCCCGGCCGGATCCCGTCGTCGAGCAGTCGCTCGAGCCCGACTTCCGGGCGCTGGTCCAGGATGCGTTCGGACTTCGACGAAAGCAGATGCGTCGTGTGGTGCGGACTGTGGCGCATCTGGGCGTCGACGCTGCGGATCAGGTGCTCGCGGCGGCATCGATCGACCCCGAATGTCGTCCCGAGACGCTATCGCCGGGGGATTTCGCGCGCCTGCTTCACGCGATCAGCGGTCGCGGTTCGTGAGCGCGAACGACAACCCCTCGAGCTCCATGGCCATGTTCACGTTCTTGAGCGTCACCTCCGAGGGCACCTGGAGCTGAATCGGCGCGAAGTTGAGCAGGGCCCGCATGCCGGCGGCGACCAGGCGATCCACCACGCTCTGCGCCTCGTCCGCTGGCGTGGTCAGCACAGCGATGTCGGGATGATCCTTCGCGATGTCCCGCTCGATATCCGACATATCGCGGACCGTCAGCGTATCCCATCGCGTTCCGATCTTTTTCGGGTCGCGGTCGTAGACCGCCGTCACGTGGAAGCCGCGCTGCCGAAAGCCGCGATACTGTGCGAGGGCTGTTCCGATCTTCCCGGCTCCGACGATGATCACTTGCCAGTCGCGCCGGAGCCCGAGGATCTCGCGAAGAGACTCGGTGAGCTCGGGCACCGAGTAACCGAGTCCGCGTTTGCCGAACGAGCCAAAGAACGAAAGGTCCTTTCGGACCTGCGCGGAGGTGGTCCCTCCGCGCCGTGCCAGCTCGTCGCTGGAGATCGTGACGAGGCCGCGCTCCGTGGACTCCTCGAGGAATCTCAGGTAAAGCGAAAGTCGTCGGACGGTCGAGTCGGCGATACGTCTCACGGGCAAGCGGCTTGTGAAATCATTCACAAGTTATCGGTGAGAGCGCCAATCGGGAATAGGTCGCGATACCGAACAAATCCCACATTACGGGCCTGGGAGACCTATATTGCCGCCCATGACGTCAGGCGTTCGGATCCGGCCGGCAGAACAGATCCTCGTGTCGCGCGCGCGCGACTTCCTCGCGGCAGGTCCGTCGGACGCCGTCGACCTGATCGCGCACGTGTGTCAGCTCCCGCGACCACCCAGATTCGTCGCGGATCACATGGCGATGGCGCTGCTCGCGGCGTGGGAGGAGTTCGCGCACGACGGGGAAGGTCGTTGGAGCCTCGTGCCGGACGTGACCGGCAGGTCGTGGATGGGCGGTACCGATGCATCGTCCGAGACCGGCGTGGGCTCGCTCGATCCGGCGCTCCGCCGGCCGCTGGCGATACGAAGCACTCACAGCGCTCCGAGCGCTCCATCGGGCGACCAGCTGGCCGATCTGTCGTATGTCGTCGTCGACGTCGAAACCACGGGCGGGAGCTCGTTCGGCCCGGATCGCATCACCGAGATCGCCGCCGTCATCATCGAACACGGTAAGATCTCCCGTGTCTACGAGACGCTCGTGAATCCGCAGCGACCCATTCCGCCCATGGTCACGCGCCTCACGAACATCACGTGGGACATGGTGAAGCACATGCCGACCTTTCGCGAGATCGTCCCGCAGGTTGCGGATGCGATTCGTGGCCATGTCTTCGTCGCGCACAACGCGGGGTTCGACTGGCGATTCGTCACCAGTGAGATCGCCCGTGCGACGGGCGAGCGCATGGAAGGACGGCGCCTCTGCACGGTGAAGATGGCGCGCCGGCTTCTGCCACAGCTTCATCGGCGATCACTCGACTATCTTGCGCGTCACTACAACGTCGAGATCACCGCGAGGCACCGGGCTGGTGGCGATGCTGTGGCCACGGCCCGAGTATTCTTACGTATGCTCCGTGAGGCTCGGGACCGCGGCTGCATGACGTGGCCGGACCTCGAGGCGCTCCTGCGCGAGGTACCGCGTGGCCGCCGCCGGCGCCGCCGAAGCGCCATGCCGCGGTTCACCGACCGGGACACGACCGCCTAACGATACTCGAGAGTCCTTCGCATGACGACCGCACTCGCCCCACTCGTCGACACCCTCACCGTAGGGTCGCTGCGCGTTCACACGATTCAGGCTGGCGGGCAGAAGCTCGACGGGGGCGCGATGTTCGGCGTCGTGCCAAAGCCGCTGTGGGAACGGCGCATCCCGGCCGACGAGCGCAATCGCATCCAGCTGGGCATGCGATGCCTGGTGATCGAGCACGAATCCACGGTCATCGTGGTCGACACCGGAGCGGGGAACAAGGAGACCGGGAAATTTCACGACATCTACGGGCTCGAGAACGCCGGTGCGAACGGCCGCACCCTCCTGGAGGATGGTCTCGCGTCGCTCGGCGTTAGGCCCGAGGATGTCGGGATCGTGATCGATACACACCTCCATTTCGATCACGCCGGTGGCAACACGTTCATCGAGGGCGCGTCCGAGCCCCGCCTCACGTTCCCCAACGCCCGCTACGTCGTGCAGCGTGGCGAGTACGTCTACGCCACGCACACGAACGAACGGACGGCTGGCAGCTATTTCCCGCACAACTTCGCGCCGATCGTGGCTCAGGACCGGTTCGATTTCGTCGACGGTGAGCGGGAGATCGTCCGCGGCGTCCGGGTGATCCCAACGCCGGGCCACACGCCGTTCCACCAGTCGGTGCTGATCGAATCCAACGGGGAGCTCGCGTTCTATCCGGCCGACCTGGTGCCCACCGCGTCGCACCTGCCGCTGGCGTGGGTCATGGGCTATGACGTCGAGCCGCTGGTGACGCTCGAGACGAAGCGCGCGATGCTGACGAAGGCGGCCCGTGAGGGGTGGCTCGTGATCTTCGAGCACGACGCGACCGTGGCTTCGGGGAAGGTGAGGGTCGACGGAAAAGGGTTCGCACTCGACACCTGAGCGTCGATTCCCGATTCCCGATTCCGATTCCCGACGCCCTTGACGCCCCGTTAGGCCCCGTCTAAGTTTCGATTCCACAATACGGTAAGTAGAGCGAAGTCGCTCTCACCCTCTGGCCTCACGCGGTTAACGACCGGCGAGCGCTGCAGGAGTTCTCGAAGCACACCACCCCCGTCAATCTCACGGAAGGGTGGTGTTCGGCGGGCTCCTCGGGGGTCCGCATTTTTTTTGGTCCGAGTCCATTCACTCGACCACACTCTCTCTCGAGGAACTCGTTCTATTCAGGACAACACAAAGCGCGTCCGCGTCAATCGCCAGATCCGTATCAGCCCCCTCCGCGTCATCGCGGCGGACGGCAGTCAAATGGGAATTCTGGATCTGGATGCCGCGCTGGCGGCCGCACAGGAGCAGGGGCTGGATCTGGTCGAAGTAGCGCCTATGGCGCGACCTCCTGTCGTTCGAATCATGGACTACGGGAAGTTCAAGTTCGAACAGGCCAAGATGGCTCGCCAGGCCAAAAAGAAGCAGCACGTGATCCACCTCAAGGAGGTCAAGTACCGCCCGGGAATCGAGGATCACGACTTCGAGACGAAGACACGCCACGCCCGCCGCTTCCTGGGAGAGGGCAACAAGGTCAAGGTCACCCTCATGTTCCGCGGTCGTCAGATCGCGCACCCTGAGTTGGGCAAGGCCGTGGTCGATCGGGTCGCCTCCGATCTCGCCGATGTCGCGAAGATCGAGAGCGAGCCGAAGATGGAAGGCAAGTCGATGACGATGATTCTCACGCCGAAATGAGCGAGTGCGCGTTATGCCGAAAATGAAAAGCCATCGAGGCGCGAGGAAGCGCTTCTCCGTAACCGGATCTGGCAAGGTGAAGCGATACAAGGCGTACAAGAGCCACATCCTCACCAAGAAGACGTCCAAGCGGAAGCGGAACCTCCGTCGCTCCACCACGGTGGGTACGAACGGAGAAGCCAAGAACCTCAAGCGGCTGCTTCAGGCCTAAGGGAGGATTACAATGCCACGCGTCAAATCGAACGTCGTGCGCCTGAAGCGCAAAAAGAAAATCATGAAGGCCGCGCGCGGCGCCTTCGGCGCCCGCAGCAAGCTGTGGAGACCGGCCAAGGAAACCGTCGAGCGCGGCTGGCGTTACGCCTATCGCGACCGGCGTAACAAGAAGCGCGACTTCCGCCGCCTCTGGATCACGCGCATCAACGCCGCCGCTCATCAGAACGACATGAGCTATAGCGTGTTTATGAACGGCCTCAAGAAGGCCGGCATCGAGGTCGATCGGAAGATCCTCGCCGACCTGGCCGTGCACGATCCGGCCGCGTTTACGGCGCTCGTCGACAAGGCGCGGTCGGCGCTGAGCGCTGCGTAAACAACACGGGGACTGGGGACAGGGGACTGGGGACTCGGCGCCCCGCCTGGTGCCTGACGAGTAAGACGCGGCGGCAGCGTGACCTAACGTCACCGCTGCCGCCGCTCGCATCGAGTCGTGTCGATTCCCGATTCCCCATTTCCGATTCCCGACGATTGTGACCATTCAGGAATACCTCGACGAAGCCACGCGGCTCGAGCGCGAGCTCGAGGACCGGCTCGCGCAGATCGATGCCTCGACGCGCGTCGATGCGGTGAAGGGGCAGCTGCGTGACTGGCGCGCCCGGCTCGACCAGCTGCAGAAATCCATCACCACCGTACCGCCCGACGCCCGTCGCGACGCCGGGATCGCGCTCAATCGGGTTCGCAAAGGCTTCGAGGACGCGCTGGCCCGACGCGAGGCGGCAGGTCTGTCTCGCGGCGCGCATGCAGCCGCCGACCTCACGATGCCAGCCCGACGCCGCTGGCACGGCGGACGCCATCCCGTCACCCTCGTCATTCGTGAGATCGTCGAGATCTTCCGCGAGCTCGGCTTCACCGTCGCGCTAGGCCCCGAGGCCGAAACCGAGTGGTACAACTTCGGCGCGCTGAACTTCCCGGCGGATCACCCGGCGATGGACGCGCACGACACGCTCTACCTCGGTCCGGGCTCGCTCCTGCGCACGCATACGTCGCCCGTCCAGGTGCGCACGATGCAGCGCTGGGCGCCACCGATTCGCATTCTGGCACCGGGCAACGTCTACCGACGCGACTTCTTCGACCCATCGCACGCGCCGATGTTCTCACAGATCGAAGGCCTTTCGGTCGATGAAGGCGTCAGCTTCGTCGATCTCAAGGCGACGCTCAACCATTTCGCGCGCCGCTTCTTCGGCGCCGGACGCACGCGCTTCCGCCCGAGCTTCTTCCCGTTCACGGAACCGTCGGCCGAACTGGATGCGCAGTGCGGCGTGTGCGGCGGATCGGGATGCGCGACGTGTAAGGGCACCGGCTGGATCGAGATTCTCGGCAGCGGCATGGTCCATCCTGCCGTGCTCGAAGCCGCCGGGATCGACAGCGAACGGTACACGGGCTGGGCGTTCGGGATGGGACCGGCGCGAAGCGCGCTGTCACGCTACAGCATTCCCGACATCAGGCTTCTCTACGACTCGGACGTACGCTTCCTGGAGCAGATTGCCCGATGAACATCTCGTACAACTGGCTCAGGGACTTTGTCGACTTCGATCTCGCGCCAGCACGGCTGGCGGAGCTCATCACGTCGCGCGCGGCGACCGTCGACGCCGTCGAATCGCTTCGGCAGGATCTTCAACCGATCGTCGTCGCGCGAGTCGTCGAATGCGCTCCACATCCCGACAGCGACCATCTCTCGGTCACCAGGGTCGACACGGGGACCGGCGAGCTGCTCGACGTGGTGTGCGGCGCGCCTAACGTGCGTGCCGGCAAGCTCTATCCGTTCGCGAAGACCGGCACGAAGATGCCCGCCGGGTTTACCATCGAACGTCGCAAGATTCGCGGAGCCGTCTCGAACGGCATGCTCTGCTCGGCACGCGAGATCGGCCTCGGCGAGGAGCAGGATGGCATTCTCGAGCTCGATGTCGACGTCGTACCGGGCACGCCGTTGCTCGATGCGTTGCCGTCGCTCACAGATTCTCGAATCGTCGTCGATGTAGGCGCTAACCGTCCCGACCTCCTCTCGCACTTGGGCGTCGCACGGGAGGTGGCAGCCGCGCTGGGCAAGCAGGTCGACACCCCGCGAGCCCTGCACGATGGCGCTGCCGGGTTGCAGACCCACCCAGTGACCATCCAGTCCGATCCGCGGCAGGGAACAGCAGGCGGAGTCACCGTGTCCATCGAGGATCCGGACGGCTGCCCGCGGTACCTCGGCGCTGTCATCCGCGGCGTCCGCGTTGGCCCGAGTCCGAACTGGCTCGCTCGGCATCTGGAAGGCGCGGGCGTTCGGTCGATCAACAACATCGTCGACATCACGAACTTCATGCTCCTCGGCTTCGGTCAGCCGATGCATGCCTTTGACGCTCGAACGCTCGCCGGTCCGGCGATCGTCGTGAGGCGGGCGCGACAGGGAGAGAAGCTTGTCACGCTCGACGGCGTTGAACGCGTGCTGAACGACCACATGTGCGTGATCGCGGATGCCGAGCGTGCGCAGGCGCTGGCCGGGGTCATGGGTGGCCGCGACACCGAAGTAACGGGCGCAACCACCGACATTCTCCTCGAGGTCGCAGCGTTCAACCCGCGACGGGTGAGGCAGATGCGCCGCGCGCTGTCACTCTCTACGGAGGCCAGCTACCGCTTCGAGCGCGGTACCGATGCGGCTGCAGCGCCCCGCCGTCTGCAGGAGGCAGTCGCGCTGATCGTCGCGTTGGCCGGGGGCGTCGCGGAGGGTGCGGTGGACATCGAGCCCATTCGCGGCGAGCCGCGCCGATTGCTCGTTCGCGCATCGCGCGTGAAGCAGGTTCTCGGGGAGCCGATCCCGGCAAACCGAATCACGCAGCTGCTTCGAACGGTCGGCTTCTCGGCGGATGTCCGTCCCGGAACGGAGATGCTCGACGGCAACGAGGAGATCAACGTGACCGTTCCGACGTGGCGAGGTGATGTCGTGGCCGAGATCGATGTCGTCGAGGAGGTCGCGCGGCTCCATGGCTACGACAGCTTCTCGGACGAGCTTCGCCCCTTTCGCGTCGGTACCGTTCCCGATGCACCCGACTTCCTGCTCGAGACCGCGATTCAGGATGTACTCGCGGCGGAGGGACTGTTCGAGGTCCGCCCGCTTCCGTTCGTGGCCGGTGGCGACGAGACGCACGTGCGCGTCGCTAACCCGCTGGCCGAGAACGAGGCTCACCTTCGGACCTCGATTCTCGAATCGCTCTCGAGCCGGGCCGAATTCAACCTCTCGCACATGGAGGGCAACATTCGGCTGTTCGAGATCGGCGCCGTGTTCGCCCCGCGTGAAGGGGCGACACTGCCCATGGAGCGAAAAAGGGTTGGCATCCTCGTCATGGGCGACCGGCGACCGGCGCATTTCACCGAGCCGAAGCCGCCCCGTTATGACCACTGGGACGCTCGTGCTCTCGCAGAGCGATTGCTCGAGGTGGCGGCACCCGGTGCAGAGATGTCGATCGTACCGGCCGACGCGGCAGCGCAGGCGACAGGCGAGCTTTGGTCGATCGAGCTGAATGGAGCATCGCGCGGGGTCGTGCGAAAGCTCGCGCTCGACGCGCCGGTGTGGGCCGCGCCGGCGTACGGAATCGAGCTCGATCTCGGTGCGATAGAGTCGGCGGAGGTCGCGCCACCGGGCAAGTCGATCCACGGCCAAACCCCGATGCCGCCGCCGGTGAAGCACGTGCCATTCAAGCCACTTCCGTCGACACCGGCCGCGCCGATCGACCTCGCGTTGCTCGTACCGGACGCCGTCCGCGCAGCTGACGTGGAACGTGTGATCCGGAACAACGGTGGAGATTTGCTGGAGCGCCTGGTGCTGTTCGACGAATTCCGGGGCACAGGGCTGCCGACCGGAACGCGAAGCCTCGCGTGGCGATTGACGTTCCGCGATGCAACACGCACTCTACGCGACAAGGAGATCGAAGGCCGGACAAATAAGATTCTTCGCGCCCTCGAAGGAGAGCTCGGTGTCCGACAGCGCAGCGCCTGAATTCGCGTCGTTTCACGAGCTCGAACAGCTCGTGCACAGTCTCGGCGAGGAGCTCGCTGGGTTCCGGAAACGTGCACTCACGGCCGAGGCCCGGCTCAAGGCGCTCGAAGTCGCCAGCGGTCCCACCGACCTGTTCTCGCACGAGCGGCTTGCCGTTGCCGAACAGGAGAACGCCGAATTGAGGCGCCGGCTGTCCGCTGCAACGGAGCGGACGAACCAGGTCGTGGCCCAGCTCCGATTTTTGCGACAGCAGCATGAGCGCGCCGGGAGCGACCGATGAGCGAGAAACGGAGCCTGGTGAAAGTGACGATCGTGGGCCAGGAGCTCACGATCCGAAGCGACGCGACGCCCGAGCATACGCGCGAAGTGGCGGCGTACGTCGACAAGACGATTCGCGGGATCATGAACAGCGGCGCGGTCGTCGAGTCGAGCCGCGCATCGATCCTCGCGGCGCTCCAGATCACCGACGAGCTGTTTCGCGCGCGCAACGCGCAGCAGGAGCTCAACGCGTCCATGGACGCCCTGAGCTCCGAGGTGCGCCGATGGCTTCCCCCCGCAAAGCGGACGACATCGAGCGCCTGACGGCAGCGTTAGGGCGCGATTGCGCGCGAGCGCGGCAGGCGGTAGCTTCTCGCAGACGACCAGTCGAGCTGTAGGTCCAAGTACCCTTTGCAGTTAGACCGTCCCAGCCCGCGCCCTTCGCCGGTGCCGGCTCGGAAGGTCCCTGGATGGGGAGGCCGTCAGCTCGCAGTGGTTTCCCTCATCTCCTCGGCTTCGACGTCGAGGTGGAGCATAGATCGACATGAATCCCACGGCACTGAGTGCTGCGCTCGGCGTATTGCTCGTTATCGCCTCCGCAGCGTTTTTCTTTTTTGGCCGCCGCGCCGGTCGCACCGCAGAGCGCGAGACGCAGGCGATTGCGAAAGCCACAGCCGAACAGACAGCCCAGCGGATCGTCGGCGAAGCGGAGCGCGAGGCGGAATCGCTCCGCAAGAGCGCACTGATCTCGGGCAAGGAGGAGCTGATCAAGCTCCGTGAAAACTGGGAGGTCGAGGCTCGACGGCGCCGGGAGGAAGTCGAGCGGGAGGAGAAGCGTGTTCAGGATCGCGAAACGACGCTCGATCGGAAGTTCGACGTGCTCGAGCAGCGCGAGAAGGATGTCGGGCGGCGCGCTAGCGAGCTTGGTCGCAAGGAAAAGACGATTGCCGAGCGCGAACAGGACCTCGAGCGTCTGATTGGCGAAGAAAAACGACGACTGGAAGCGTTAGCAGGGATCTCGGCGGAGCAGGCGAAGGCCGAGCTGATTCATCGCCTCGAGGCGGAAGCGGAAGCCGACGCGGCGAACCGCCTTCGCGAGATCCGGGAGACCGCGCGCCGTAATGCCGAGCGCGAGGCGCGAAAGATCGTCGCGCTGGCGGTTCAACGGATTGCGGCCGAGCAAACGGCCGAGATCGCCGTATCCGCCGTGAGTCTCCCGAACGACGAAATGAAGGGCCGGATCATTGGCCGTGAGGGACGCAACATTCGGGCGTTCGAGCTCGCCACAGGTGTCGACGTCATCATCGACGACACCCCGGATACCGTCGTCGTGTCGTGCTTCGACCCCGTGCGCCGCGAGGTCGCGCGACTGGCGCTCGAGAAGCTCGTGTCCGACGGACGCATCCACCCCGGTCGCATCGAGGAAGTCGTCAACAAGGCCCGCCGCGAAGTCGATGCCGGGATCATCGAGACGGGCGAGCAGGCAGCGTACGAGACGGGAGTAACCGGGCTTCACCCGGAGCTCATCAAGCTCGTCGGCCGTATGAAGTGGCGGACGAGCTATGGTCAGAACATCCTCGCCCATTCCAAGGAAGTGTCCTTCCTCGCCGGCATCATGGCGGCGGAGCTGGGCCTCGACGTCGCGATGGCGAAGCGCGGGGCGCTATTGCACGACATCGGCAAGGTCCTCACGCACGAGCACGAAGGCACGCACGTGCAGCTTGGCGTCGAGGTAGCGACCAAGTATGGTGAGCACCCGCTCGTGGTGAACTGCATTGCGGCGCACCACGACGACGTGCCGCACGAGAGCGAGGTCTCGGTGCTCGTTCAGGCGGCGGACGCGATCTCCGGATCCCGCCCAGGCGCCCGTCGCGAGGCGTTCGAGACGTATGTGAAGCGGCTCGAGGGCCTCGAGCGCATTGCATCGAGCTATCGCGGCGTCGACAAGGTGTTCGCCATTCAGGCGGGGCGCGAGATTCGCGTGCTCGTGACGCCTGACGACGTCGACGACGTTCGCATGTCATCGTTGTCCGAGGAGATCGCTCGCCGAATCGAGGCGGAGCTCCAATACCCAGGGCAGATCAAGGTCGTGGTCATTCGCGAAACGCGGGCGGTGGATTTTGCGCGCTGAATCCCAGGTGGACGCGACTCGGAGCGAGGGCGCGGTGAGCGCTGTTTCGGAAACGTCGCACGGTGCGAACGGTGCGAAGCTCATCGATGGCGGGGCGGTCGGCCGCCTTGTCCGGCAGGATGTCGCCAGGGAAGTCGCGCGGCTGAAGGCGCTCGGCGTTACTCCCGGCTTGTCGGTCGTCCTCGTAGGCGAGGATCCGGCGAGCGCCGTGTACGTGCGCTCGAAGGGAAAGGCGTGTGACGAAGCCGGAATGCGCGGCGAAACGATTCGGCTCCCGGCGGAAACGAGTGAGGCCGCGCTGCTCGACGTGGTCGACCGCCTGAATGCGGACCCGCAAGTACACGGCATTCTGGTGCAGATGCCGCTGCCGCGTCACATGTCGGCCGACAAGGTCATTCGTCGGATTCGTCCCGAAAAGGACGTCGACGGGTTTCACCCGGTGAACGTGGGGAAGCTCAGCATCGGTGAGCGGGATGGCTTCGTGCCGTGTACGCCCGCTGGCGCGATCGAGCTGCTATTGCGAAGCGGCGTCGAGACCCGCGGGAAGGACGCGGTCATCGTTGGACGGAGCAATATCGTCGGCAAGCCGATGGCCGCGCTGTTGATGCAGGATGCGCCCGGCGGCAATGCGACGGTGACGGTTTGCCATAGCCGCACGGTTAATCTTGCGGGTCACGTGCGCCGCGCGGACATCGTCGTGGCGGCGATAGGCAAGCCGGAGATGATCACGGGAGACATGATCAAGCCAGGCGCAGTGGTGATCGACGTCGGGATCAACCGTGTCACGGATTCGTCCGTCCCCAAAGGCTATCGCATCGTCGGAGACGTCCACTTTGCGTCGGCGCGCGAGGTGGCATCGCTCATCACGCCCGTGCCCGGTGGCGTCGGCCCCATGACCATTGCAATGCTCATGCAGAACACCGTTCGCGCGGCGGCGCAACTCGCCGGCGTGTGACTGCCCGGCGTCGCGGGGGGCCGCCATCTGCATCGTTAGGTGAGCTGGAGCTCTTCGAGCGAGACGCCCCACCGCGGTCCAGGACGGAGTCACGATCGGCCGGGCGCGCCGCGCGGGCCGTTCCACCTCCGCCACCACGTGACGGGCGCGAGGTGCGAGAGCCGCCGCGTCGCGGCGGCTACATGGAAGACGCCATTCCGGGAGGATCTCCCGCCTCGGCAGTGTCCGTGATGGCGCTGACGGCTACGGCGCGCGACGTCCTCGAGGGCGCGTTCACGCCGCTCTGGGTGCGTGGCGAGGTCTCCGATTTCAAGGCGCACCGTAACGGGCACTGGTATTTCTGCCTCCGAGGCGAGGACGCGCAGCTCAAGTGCGTCGCCTGGTCGCGCGAGCGGCGGCGCATTCCGGCGCCGCCGGATGACGGCATGCAAGTCGTCGCGTTAGGCCAGCTCACGGTGTATCCCACGCGTGGCGAGATGCAGTTCTCCGTGACGCGCATGGAGGCCGAGGGCGATGGGCTGTGGCGTAAGGCGCTCGAGCTGACGCGGGCGCGCCTGCAGGCGGACGGCCTGCTCGACCCGTCCCGAAAGCGGGCGATTCCCCGGCTTCCGCGGCGCATCGCGGTCATCACGAGTCGGGATGGCGCGGCGCTTCGCGACGTGTTCGCGGTCGTGCAGCGCCGATGTCCAGCGGTGGAGGTCGTCCTTGTACCCGCCGTGGTGCAGGGGGACTCGGCGCCGGAGTCGCTCTGTTTTGCGCTCGATCAGGTGGCTCGTTGGGGCGACGCGGACGTCGTCATCATCGGGCGCGGCGGCGGTGCACGCGAGGACCTGTGGGCGTTCAACGACGAGCGCGTAGCGCGCGCGCTGGCGACCTGTCCGATCCCGACAATTTCCGCTGTCGGCCACGAGATCGATATGTCGATCTGCGATCTCGTTGCGGACCTGCGCGCGCCAACACCATCCGCTGCGGCGGAAGCCGCGGTACCGGTACAGGCGGAGCTCCGCGACCGGCTGCGCGCGTCGGCAGAGGCGCTGAGCGCGCTTACGCACGAGCGGGTGACGAGCGCCCAGGCCCGGGCGGCGGATGCCGCGCGCGGCATTGCTCGAGGCGCCTCGCGGCGCATTGAGCGGGGTCGCCTGCAACTCGAGTCGTCAGCCACGCGGCTGCACGCCCTGAGCCCTCTGGCGACGCTGGATCGTGGCTACGCGATTGTCCGCACCCCCGCCGGACAGACATTGCGGTCGGTCGATCGTCTGGAGGCCGGCGCGCTCGTCGAGCTGGTGTTGCGCGATGGTACGGCGGCCGCCACGGTCGACCGGGTGATGCCTAACGACCAACCCACGCTGACGTCGGCATCCGTGACGGAGGCGGAGCCGTGAGCTTCGAAGCCAGTATCGAGCGACTCGAGGCGATCGCCGCCAGGCTCGAGGACGACGAGCTCGACCTCGACACGGCGCTCACACTATTCCAGGAAGGCGTGGCCGAGCTCCGAGCCGCGTCGGCATTCCTGACGCGGGCCGAGACGCGACTCAAGCAGCTCAACGAAGCCGCCGACGGCGTATTCCGCATCGACGATCTTCGTGACTGACATCGCGACGTTGAGTCTCGCCGTCGATCGTGGTGCGATCGACGACACACTCGCGGAGTTCTGCGCCACGGAGCTCGGGGCTATCGAGCCGCGTGTGGCGGAGGCCATCCGGTACAGTCTCCTGGGCGGCGGAAAACGGTTGCGCGCGATGCTCGTCGCCGCGACGTACGAAGCCGTCGGGGGCAGGGGCGACTGTCGAATGCTCGCGTCGGCTGTCGAGGTCATTCACGCGTACTCGTTGGTGCACGATGACCTGCCCTGCATGGACGACGATGACGTTCGGCGCGGGCGCCCCACGGTGCACCGCGCGTTCGGCGTCGCGGTCGCGGCGTGCGCGGGGCTGGCGATGGTGCCGCTCGCGGTGCGATGTGCCTATCGCGGGGCGCTCACACTCGGGTTGCCGGCGACTGCCGCGGCGGACATTGTTCGGGAGCTCATGCGAGCGGCTGGAGCCGGGGGGATGATCGGCGGGCAGCTCCTCGACCTCGAGGCCGAGGGCGTCTCGCTTCCGCTCGACGAGCTGGAACAGGTGCATCGGGCGAAGACCGGCGCGTTGATCGTGGCCGCTGCACGTGCTGGCGCCCGCGGCGCTCGGGCGACCGATCGCGAGCTTGGCGCGGTCGAGCGCTACGGGTCGGCAATCGGCCTTGCTTTTCAGATCATGGATGATGTCCTCGACGTGACTGCCACGACCGACGAGCTTGGCAAGACTGCGGGGCGTGACGCCGCGCTTCGAAAGAGCACCTATCCCGCGCTGCTTGGCACGACCGGCGCAACCGAGCGCGCCGCCGCGCTCGTCGGCGACGCGCTGGACGCCTTGCGCGACGCGCGCATCCTCACGCCGGCGCTCGAGTCCATCGCGCAGTATGTCGTCGCGCGACGGTCGTGAGGCGTCATTGCGCGCAGATCGTGACCCTCAACCACCAATGATTCTTCTCGATACCCTGAAGTCGACTGCTGATCTGAAGCGGCTCAATCGCGAGGAGCTGGCAGCCCTCGCCGGCGAGATGCGGGCTCGTCTCATCGACGTCTGCTCGCGAACCGGTGGCCACATCGGGGCGGGCCTCGGCGTCGTCGAACTCACCATCGCGCTGCATTACGTGTTCGACACGCCCGTCGACCAGCTCGTGTGGGACGTCGGGCATCAGGGGTACCCGCACAAGATTCTCACTGGCCGCAACGAACGCATGGACACGTTGCGTCAGGAGGGTGGGATCTCCGGCTTCCTGAAGCGGGCCGAGAGTGACTACGACGTGTTCGGTGCG
>Ga0075434_100001802_pt1 | contig 18516 bp, 16 predicted proteins | sample RhiMethybrSRZTD3_FD_75298 | JGI IMG/M metagenome (GOLD analysis project Ga0075434, IMG submission 75298) | Populus rhizosphere microbial communities from Tennessee, USA - Rhizosphere MetaG P. TD hybrid SRZTD3 | ecosystem: Host-associated > Plants > Roots > Rhizosphere > Soil | place: USA... | reverse complement strand
GTGTGTTCATCTCGATGAAGTAGAACTCGCCTTCCTCGTACAGGAATTCCAGTGTTCCCGCGCCGCGATAGCCGACGGCCGCGCAGGCGGTGACGAGGCGCTCCGTCATCTCGACGCGTTGCTTCGCGGTGATGCCGGGTGCCGGCGATTCCTCGATGATCTTCTGGCGCCGGCGCTGCAGGGAACAGTCGCGCTCGCCGAGGCAGACGACGCTGCCGTAGCTGTCGCCCAGCACCTGGAATTCGATGTGCCGGGGCTTCTCGAGGAATTTCTCCATGTAAACCATGTCGTTGCCGAACGCGGCGAGCGCCTCGGTCTTGGCGACGTTGATCGCGTTCACGAGCGTCGCGTCGCTATGGACGACGCGCATGCCTCGCCCGCCGCCGCCACCGGAGGCCTTGATGATCACCGGGTAGCCAATCGCGCGGGCGATGCGGAAGCACTCTTCCTGGTCTTCGGGCAGAGGCCCGTCCGAGCCCGGGACGCAGGGCACGCCGTGCTCTTTCATCACCCGGATCGCCGAGACCTTATCGCCCATCTGGCGGATGGTCTCGCTCTTCGGGCCGATGAAGACGAAGCCGCTGTTCTCGACGCGCTCGGCGAAGTCGGCGTTCTCGGAAAGGAACCCGTAGCCTGGGTGGATGCCGACCGCGTCGGTCACCTCCGCCGCGCTGATGATCGCCGGCATGTTGAGGTAGCTTTCGCGGGAGTTGGGCGGGCCGATGCAGACGGTTTCGTCCGCGAGCAGCACGTGCTTCAGGTTCTGGTCGGCCGTCGAATGCACGGCGACCGTCTTGATGCCGAGCTCGCGGCAGGCGCGCAGGATGCGAAGCGCTATCTCGCCGCGATTGGCGATGACGACCTTGTCGAGCATCGCGGATTACTCGATGGCGAAGAGGGGCTGGCCGAACTCGACCGGCTCGCCGTTCTTGGCGAGCACCGCGGCGACCCGGCCGGCGCGCTCGCTTTCGATCTGGTTCATCATCTTCATCGCCTCGATGATGCAGAGCACCTGGCCGACCCGGACCTCCTGGCCGATTTCGACGAAGGGCTTCGCGCCGGGCGCTGGCGACGCGTAGAACGTGCCGACCATCGGCGCGGTCACCATGTTCTCGTTGCGCGGCGCCGGGGCGGGCTCGGCCACTGCCGGAGCGGCAGCGGGCGGAGCCGCGGGCGCGGCCGCGACGGGCGCGTGCATCGGAATCGTCTGAGTGACGCCCGGCGGGCCCTGCATGACGCGTGCGATGCGGACCGATTCCTCGCCCTCGGTGATCTCGATCTCGGCGAGGCCCGACTCCTCGAGCAGCTCAATGAGCTTCTTGATCTTGCGGATGTCCATACCTATCCCTTGGAAGCCGGATCGAGGCGGTCGAGCGCCGCCTGGAGCGCAAGCTCGTAGCCCTGCGCCCCGAGGCCGACGATGCTTCCCGCCGCGATGTCCGAAAAATAAGAGTGCCTGCGGAACGGCTCGCGCGCGTGCACGTTCGACAGGTGCACCTCGATGAACGGCACGGAGACCGCGAGGAGGGCATCGCGCAGCGCGATGCTCGTGTGCGTGAAGGCGCCGGGGTTGACGATCGCGTAGTCGACCGGCGTGGCGGCGAGCGCCTGGACGCGGTCAACGAGCTCGTGTTCGGCGTTGCTCTGAAAGCTATCCAGTTCTGCGCCCCGCTTCTTGGCGAGGGCCTTCAGGCGCTCCTCGATAGCCGCGAGCGTCACGTCGCCGTACCAGCCCGGCTCCCGGCGGCCGAGCAGATTCAGGTTGGGCCCATTGATGAGCAGGATCCGACGCATTGCCCGACGTCCCCTCCGTATCCCCGTCAGAGGCCGAGCCATTCAACCGGACATCCGGCAATTTGTCCAGAAAAGGCGTCAAACTGGCGCCTAACGGCGCCGATCTGCGGGCAATCAGCCGACTTTGGGGACTTCGGCCCGGATTCGGGCCTGCGCGGCCTTGAGGTCGATCTGGCCGGCATCGAGCGAGCGGACGACGGACAGGATGACGTCGGCCTGCGGCCTGTGTAACTCGCCGACGTGGAGGGCGACGATTCGTCCCGACCCATCGACGAACGCGGTGAACGGCAGGCCGATCGATTCCATGCCGAAGGCCCGGGCGGCATCGAGCCCGTCCTGTTCGCCGATGAGGACCGGATAGTTGACCGGCGTCGACTTGAGAAAGTCGAGGACGTCCTCGCGGAAATCGATCGCGATTCCGATCATCGCGAACCCGTCGAATGCCGGGTCGGCAACCAGCGCATTCAGCATCGGGATCTCACGGCGGCACGGCCCGCACCAGGTGGCCCAGAAGTTGATCACCTGGGGCTTTCCGTTCCATTCGGAGAGGCTACGCAATTTGCCGTCGCGGTCTGCGAGCGTCACCTCGGGTCGGCGATCAGGGACGACGGCCGGCGCAATCGCGGTCGACGCCGCAGCAGCAGGGGCCTCTGCGTGCCCGGTCCATGCTCGGCCCGCGAAGTAGGCGGCAACGCCGGCCACGGCCGCCAGCAGGAATACGAGGAGGTAGCGGCCCGCGCGGGTCATCGTCAGCACTCGCTCGCGAAGCGAGCGAGGTGCGATCTGAAGTCATCCGCCTTGACGTAGCCGACCAGCCGGAAAGCGCGGCACTCGCGTCCCTCCGCGCTGAAAAACGCCGTGGTCGGCGGGCCGTAGATGCCGAAGCGGCGGAACAGCGCCTGGTCGGCCTCGCTGTTGGCCGTGACATCGGCCTTCAGCAGCACGTAGTTCGCGAGCGCCTGGCGGACGGCCGGGACGGAGAACGTGTATTTCTCCATCTCCTTGCAGGAGACGCACCAGTCTGCGTAGAAGTCGAGCAAGACGGGCTTGCCGGCCGCTTTCGCGGCCTCGAGCTCGCGGTCGAGGTCTTCGACCGATGCGATCTTGCGAAACGGCAGTAAATCCGCAGCAGCGGATGTGCCGCCGGCGACACCCGGGATCGACGCGCCACGCAGCGGTTGCAGCGGATCCTGGCCGCCGGCCGCGGCGCCGATCATCATGAGGACGCCCCAGACGATCGACGCCAGGCCGAGGCCGCGCCCTACGATGGGCCAGGCATGGCCGTCTGGACTACGACGGCCGAAGCCGCCGAAATAATAGCCAGCGACAATCGCGAGAAGCGCCCAGAGCGCGAGCGTGACCGAGCCTGGGAGCACGCGTGAGAGCATCCATACCGCGACGGCCAGGAACAGGACGCCAAACAGGGCCTTCACGGTCGTCATCCAAGCGCCGGCATGCGGGAGGAAACGCCCTTCCGCGATGCCGACGAGCAGAAGCGGCGCGCCCATGCCGATCGCCATTGCAAACAGCGCGAGCGCGCCCCGCGGCACGTCCCCGCTTTGGCTGATGAATGCCAAAGCGCCGACGAGCGCGGGCGCGACGCAGGCCGTTACGACAAGGGCAGACAGCGCACCCATGATGGCCGTGCCGACATAGGTTCCCGATCGCTGCCGCCCCGACATCGCCGCGAGCCGCGTTTCGACCGCGGCCGGAATCTTGAGGTCGTAGAGCCCGAACATGGCCAGTGCGAGCACGACGAACAGCGCAGCAAAGGAAATGATGATCCAGGGCTGCTGGAAGAACGCTTGCGCCTGCTTTCCGGCGGCTGCGAAGACGGCACCGACGACGGCGTATGTCAGCGCCATGCCGAGCACGTAGGTGAGCGACAGGAAAAACGAGCGCTTGGGAGTCGCGGTGACCCCCTGGGTCGCGATGATTCCCGACAGAATCGGGATCATGGGCAGTACGCAGGGCGTGAAGGCGAGCAGGAGGCCGATGCCGAAGAACGTTGCCATGACGGCGAAAAGGTTGCCGCCGGCAATGAGGCTCGACAGCCGATCCTGCTCCGAGACCATCGGCGCGGTCCCGCCGGAAGCGGCGGATGCACGCTTGGCAAGCGTGCCCGGCGGCGGCATGTCGATCGCGATCGTCTTGGTGACCGGCGGGTAGCAGAGGCCGGCGTCGGCACAGCCCTGGTAGCTCACCTGGATCTCGAAGGACGATGCGTCGCCCGAGCGTGACACGGGCACCGTCGCGCTCAGCGCATCGTAGTAGACCTCGACGTCGCCGAAGAACTCGTCATGGTGCTTCTTGCCGTCAGGCATGGCGACCGCGCCGAGCGTGAAGCCGGGCGTTGCGGTCTTCACTGACACGCGGTGGCGATAGAGGTAGTAGCCCGGCGCGATCTGCCAGTCGAGCAGCACGCGATCGCCGCCGTCGGCAATGGCGGAGAACATGAAGGCCTGGTCGACGGGCAGAAACTGGTCTTCGTTGGAGGCCGGGCCCAGCAGGCCCTGGCTGGCCGCCAGGCCCGAAACGGTGAGCCCGAGGAGGGCGAGGAGCGTCCTGAATTTTTTCATGGCGGGCGAGAGGTTAGCGGCCTCGTTGGCGCTTGTCGCGACGGCTTGCCCGTTTTCGCGCCGGGAGCGCTGTTTTCGCACGACGCTAGTCGTTTAAACGCCTTAAGAATCAAGTAGATACGAATCCTTATCACTCAGCGCCCGAGAGTGCTTGAATTTGGGTCGCCGAGCCCTATCATTAGCACCCGTTCGGCGTGAGTGCTAACGAATTCCCAAGGAGTGTTGAACCATGAAGATCCGTCCGCTTCATGATCGCGTAATCGTCAAGCGCGAAGATGAAGAGCGCAAGTCCCCCGGCGGCATCGTGATCCCGGACACGGCCGCAGAGAAGCCTATCCGCGGAAAGATCGTCGCGGTCGGCAAGGGCAAGATTCTCGAAGACGGCAAGGTCCGTCCGCTCGACCTCAAGGTCGGCGACAAGATCCTGTTCGGCAAGTACGGCGGAACCGAAGTCAAGGTGGACGGCGAAGAGCTCCTCGTGATGCGCGAGGAAGACGTCATGGCCGTCATCGAAAAGTAATCCAGAGGAATACGAATCATGGCAGCCAAGGAAGTCCGTTTTTCAGACGACGCGCGCACCCGCATGGTACGCGGCGTCAACCTGCTCGCGAACGCCGTCAAGGCGACGCTGGGCCCGAAGGGTCGCAACGCCGTGCTCGAGAAGAGCTTCGGCGCCCCGACCGTCACCAAGGACGGCGTCTCCGTCGCCAAGGAAATCGAGCTGAAGGACAAGTTCGAGAACATGGGCGCGCAGATGGTCAAGGAAGTCGCGTCCTCGACCTCCGACGAGGCCGGTGACGGCACCACGACCGCGACCGTGCTCGCGCAGGCGATCATCCGCGAAGGCATGAAGGCCGTCGCCTCGGGCATCAACCCCATGGACGTCAAGCGCGGCGTCGACCTTGCGGTCGTTGCGGCGGTCGACGAGCTGAAGAAGCTCTCGAAGCCCTGCAAGGACTCGAAGGCGATCGCGCAGGTCGGCACGATCTCCGCGAACAGCGACGAGGCGATCGGCAAGAAGATTGCCGACGCGATGGAGAAGGTCGGCAAGGAAGGCGTGATCACGGTCGAGGAAGGCTCGGGTCTCGACAACGAGCTCGAGGTCGTCGAAGGCATGCAGTTCGACCGCGGCTACCTGTCGCCGTACTTCATCAACAACGCCCAGAACCAGACCAGCGAGCTCGAGGGCCCGTACATCCTGCTGTACGACAAGAAGATCTCGAACATCCGCGAGATGCTGCCGCTGCTCGAGGGCATCGCGAAGGCGGGCAAGCCCCTGCTCGTGGTCGCCGAGGACGTCGAGGGCGAGGCGCTCGCGACGCTCGTGGTGAACACGATCCGCGGCATCGTAAAGGTGTGCGCGGTCAAGGCGCCGGGCTTCGGCGACCGCCGCAAGGAAATGCTGAAGGACATTGCGATCCTGACGGGCGGCACCGTCATCGCCGAGGAAGTGGGCCTGTCGCTCGAGAAGGCGACGCTCAATGACCTCGGCCGCGCGAAGAAGATCGTCGCCGAGAAGGAGAACACGACGATCATCGACGGCGCTGGCAAGGCCGGCGACATCAAGGCGCGGGTCGACAACATCCGCCAGCAGATCGAGGACGCCACCTCCGACTACGACAAGGAAAAGCTCCAGGAGCGCGTGGCGAAGCTCTCGGGCGGCGTCGCCGTGATCAAGGTCGGCGCGGCCACCGAGGTCGAGATGAAGGAGAAGAAGGCCCGCCTCGAGGACGCGCTGCACGCCACACGTGCGGCAGTCGAGGAGGGCGTGGTCCCGGGCGGCGGCGTGGCGCTCGTTCGTGCGCAGAAGGCGCTCGACAAGCTCACGGGCATCAACGAGGACCAGAACGTCGGCATCCGCATCCTGTCGCGCGCCATCGAAGAGCCGCTGCGCCAGATCGTGCAGAACGCCGGTGAAGACGGCTCCGTCGTCCTCGCCAAGGTGCGCGAGAGCAAGGGTGCCCACGGCTACAACGCCGCGACCGGCGAGTACGGCGACCTGATCGAGATGGGCATCCTGGACCCGACCAAGGTCACGCGCCTGGCGCTCCAGAACGCCGCGTCCGTCGCCGGCCTCCTGCTCACCACCGAGGTGATGGTCGCCGAGGCTCCGAAGGAGGAGCACGAGCATCCCCCGATGCCGGGCGGCGGCATGGGCGGCATGGACATGTAAGGCCGACAGGCTTTACGTTCGATCGAAGGGCCCGGGAGGCGACTCCCGGGCCTTTTTGTTGGGCGCGTGCCGGACGCGCGTACGCACGGCCGACGACATGTGCGTGGCGAGTATCCGCCGCTTGGCGGACTCGTATTCGGCATCGCTGATCGCGCCCACTTCGCGCAGGCGGAAGTGCTCGCGCATCTCGTCCCGCAACTGCTTCGCGCGCGATCTACGCCGCGCGCGGAACGCGACATCCAGGTGTACCGCCAGTCGAGGCAGGAAAGTGCGCAGCGCGCGGAAAGTTCCGAGGTGGCCGGCGTGCGCCAGCAGCCGGGCCCGCCCGTGAGCGCTGACCAGCGCGAGCGTTTCGCGCGAGAGCTGATACGCAGCGAACATCGCGCACCCCCCGAGGCCGAACAGCGCAGCCGTGGCCGGGAGCCACTCGTGGCGCCACCACGGAGCCCGGCCGGATGCAATGGCGTGCGCACCGGCGATCGCCAGCGCCATGAACAGGGCGCCGGACGCCACCCAAGGCCATGCGAGCTGGCGCTCGCGGCGCGGCGCGGGGTCGACGAAGCGCAGGTCGATCACGTAGCGGGCGACGACCGAACCTGCGCGCATGATGCGCACCGACAGGAAGTAGTACTCGATCAGCGCGAGTTCGACGGAGCGACGACGGGCGTCGCGCAGCATCACCCGTGCGTGGATCCTGCGCGCGGTCTCGCGCGCGGGCACCACTCGCTCGTCCGACTCCAGGAGGATGTGCTCGGCCGCGTCCATGCGCGACACATCTTCCGACAATCCGCTGCGAGGCGCACGCCGCGCGACGCGGCGCGCTTACGTCAAACGGCCGTGTAAGACAGCCGCATGACATAGTCGGGATTGGACACGCGTGGCGCGGGGGTATCGGGCCGTGCGACGCCCGTCACGAATGAACTGCGACCCCGATCACACATCGCGGGATGAACTGAGAGAATAGTCGCACCGCGATTCAGTCAAGGGCAAAGCAGTCGAAAGGCTGCGACGCAAAGTCTCCGGTCTAAAGGGCGCGAGCCCCAGGATAGCGGGACCGCCGGAATCCGAGCCCTAGCGGGCCCGAATCGGTTGCTTTGCCCAGGTTTTTTTTGCGGGGCGAGTGATGCGAGAGGGCCATGCCATGCCGCTGATCATCCGTCTTTTCGTCGCCGTCTCCCTGGCGCTGTGCATCGGGATCGCGGTCGCGCGGGCCGACGAGGCCGACCGGCAGCAGATGAAGGGGCTCGACGAGCAGGTCCAGGACATCAAGACCGACGTGCTCGGCATCGCGGCGGAGCTGAACCAGCTGGAGGAGAAGCTGCTGTACCCGTCGGGCACGCAGCTCGCGGTGTTCGTGGCGCTCGCGCAAGGCGACGCGGTCCGGCTCGACGCGGTCCAGATCCAGATCGACGGACAGCCCGTCGCGCGCTACATCTACAGCTTCAAGGAGCTCGATGCGCTGCGCAAAGGCGGCGTGCAGCGCATCTACGTCGGCAACGTCGCGACCGGCACGCACACGCTCGAGGTGTCCGTCGGCGGCAAGCTCGAAGGCGGCGCCGATTACAGCGAGACCGGCCAGTTCAGCTTTGATAAGGGCGTGGGCCCGAAGCTCGTCGGGCTGACCGTTTCCGGACCGGGGTCGGGTCGCGACCCCATCGAGCTCGGGAACTGGTAGCGATGGCGCGCACGCCGCACCGCTGGCTCGCCCTCGGCGCCGCCGCCCTGCTCACGTCGAGCCCGTGCTGCGGCGCAGAGCTGCGCGACCTCTACTACGGCGAGGCCCTGTTCGAGGCCGACCAGGGCCGATTCTTCGACGCGCTCGTGCGGCTCGACACCGAGCTCGCCCAGCACTACGGGCTGGACGAGCCGGACCTAGACACGCTGACCTACCACGTCAACGGCGCCGAGTTCTCCGTCGGCGACTTCGAGCTGAACTACCGGATGCACAACCGCGCGGGCCGCGCGATCCGCAAGGTGCTCGAGGGCAACGTAGACGAGGCGGTGCGCAACGAGGCCGCTTTCCGGCTCGCGAGGATCCACTTCCAGAAGGACCAGCTCGAGGAAGCGCTGCACGCGCTCGCACGCATCCAGGGCGACGTGCCGGAGTCGATTCGCGACGATGTCGAGTTCCTGCGCGCCAACGTCTACCTGGCGAGTGGGCGGCCGCACGACGCGGTCGACGTGCTCCGGCACATGCCGGAGTCCGCCGACCTCGCCGGGTTCAGCGCGTACAACCTCGGCATCGCGCTGCTGCAGGACGGTGACGCCGCGGATGCGATCGAGCAGCTTGACCGGGCCGGGCAGATCAAGGCGCGCGAACGCGCGGACCTCGCGATCCGCGACAAGTCGAACCTGGTCCTCGGCACGATGCTGTTCGAGTCGGCCGATTTTGCGCGCGCCGAGCAGACGTTCGACCGGGTCCGCCTCGACGGGCCGTTTTCCAACCAGGCCCTGCTGCGCGCCGGGTGGGCCGAGGCGTCTGCCGGGCACTACGACCGCGCCCTGGTTCCGTGGGGGATCCTGGTCGAGCGCGAGCCCACGGATTCCGCCGTCCAGGAAGCCATGCTCGCCTACCCGCATGCCTATGCGGAGCTCGAAGCGCATGGCCGCGCCGCGATCCTTTACGGCCGCGCGCTCGAGTCCCTGGGCGGCGAGATCGGCAAGGTCGACGCGTCGATCGGGGCCATCCGCGACGGCGGTTTCCTGAAGGCGCTGACCCGCGAGGAGACGGTCCAGGACCGCAACTGGGTGGTGCGGCTACGGCAGCTGCCGGACACGCCTGAGACCTTCTACCTGACCGAGCTGATGGCGTCGCACGATTTCCAGACGGCGCTGCAGAACTACCTCGACCTCGAAGACCTTCGCGCGCGACTCGTCTCGTGGCGGACGAGCTTCGACGCGTTCGAGGACATCATCCGGTTGCGCGCGGCCAACTACGAGCCGATCCTGCCTGGCGTCGACGCCGAGTTCCGCGAGCTCGACTCCCAGATGCGGGTGCGGCTCGAGCAGCGCGAGCGCATCGCGTCGCGCTTGCATTCGATGCTGACCGCGCCGCGGCCCGAGTATCTCGCAACCGCGGACGAGCGCATCACGGCGGCCCGGCTCGACGCGATGGCCGCCCGCCTGCAGGCGGGCGGCGAAGCGACGACGGCCGACCTCGAGCGCGTGTCCCGGCTGCGCGGCGCCCTGACCTGGCGGCTCGAGACCGAGTACCACGCGCGCCTCACGGAGGCGTTCGAGCACCTGGCCGAGCTCGACGGCCACGTCAGCGTTCTCAAGGCGCGTTACGACTCGTTCGTCCGCAGCCGCCAGGCGGCGACCCACAGCTATGTCGGCTACGACGCGGGTATTGCGCGCCTGCGCGACCACGTCGACGCGGCACTGCAGCGCGTCACGATCGTGATGGCGCGCCAGGGCCATGCCATCGAGACGGTCGCCATCGACCAGCTCAGGGCGCGGCGCGAGCGCCTCGTGGCCCAGCAGACGCAGGCGCGCTACGCGGTCGCCGACAGCTACGACCGCGCGCGCGCGTTGCAGCCCGCCGGAACAGGACGATGAGGCGCGCCGCACTTCCGATCGCGATCGCGGCCGCGCTCGCGGCCGGGTGCGCCGCGCACCCGGAGAAGCGCACGCTCGCGGAGCTGCACACGATCGAGCCGGACGTCGCCGAGGTCCCGGTGACCGAGGGCCTCGAGCAGGCGATGCAGGGCTACCGCCGGTTCCTGGACGAGACCCCGGAGACCGAGCTGACGCCGGAGGCCATGCGGCGCCTCGCCGACCTGCAGATCGAGCAGCAGTTCGGCATTCATGACGGAGACGGCGCGATGCGCGAGATGGCGGCGCCGGAGCGCGCCGACCTCGCGGGCGATGCCGCTGCGCCGGGCATGCGGCCGGCGGGCGCCCGCGGGCCCGTGGAGTCCGAGCAGGAATTCGAGGCGCGCGCGTCTGCAGCCATTCTGCCGTCGCCCGAACGTGCCGCGCCGGCAGACCCATCGGCCGCGCTGCAGGCGATCGCACTGTATGACCGCCTGCTCACCGAATACCCCGCGTACGAGCACAGCGATCAGGTGCTGTACCAGAAGGCTCGCGCGTACGACGAGCTCGGGCGCACCGAAGAGGCGATGGAGACGATGCAGGGCCTGATCGCCGCCAACCCGCACTCGGTGCATTACGACGAGGTCCAGTTCCGGCGCGGCGAGTACTTCTTCACACGCAGGAAATTCGGCGACGCGGAAACGGCCTATACCGCGATCATCGGCCTCGGGCCCGACTCCTCCTACTACGAATTCGCGCTCTACAAGCTCGGCTGGACGCTCTACAAGCGGGAGTTCTACGACGAGGCGCAGCGCCGCTTCATGGCACTGCTCGACTACAAGGTCTCGACGGGCTACGACTTTGACGCGAAGCACGAGGAGGACGAGGAGCGGCGCGTGGCGGACACCTTCCGAGTCATCAGCCTCGGCTTCTCGAACCTCGGCGGGCCCGATGTGGTGCGCGAGTACTTCGCGGAGAACGGCCGCAGGGACTACGAAAACCGCATCTACGCCAACCTCGGCGAGTTCTACCTCGCAAAGCTTCGCTACGACGACGCGGCCAAGACCTACAAGGCATTCGTGGCGCTCAACCCGTACCACCGCTCGTCGCCGCATTTCAGCATGCGGGTGATCGAGATCTACGCCGAGGGCAAGTTCCCGAAGCTGGTGCTGGAGGCCAAGAAGGAGTTCGCGGCGACGTACGGCCTGCAGGCGGAGTACTGGCGCCACTTCGACCCGGCGCAGTCCCCCGAGGTGCTGAGCTACCTGAAGAGCAACCTGCGCGACCTCGCCGCGCACTACCATGCCCTGTACCAGAACGCGGAGCTCGCCGCCGACAAGCCGGCGAACTTCGCCGAGGCGCAGCGCTGGTACCGCGAGTTCCTCGCCTCCTTCCCGCAGGACCCGGACTCCGCGCCGATCAACTACCAGCTCGCGGACCTGCTGCTCGAGAACGGGGCCTTCGCCGAAGCCGCGCTCGAATACGAGCGGACGGCCTACGGCTACCCGGCGCACGAGAAGTCGGCGGCAGCCGGCTACGCCGCCATCTTCGCGCACCGGCAGAACCTCAAGGCCGTGGACGAGGCGCTGCGTGATGCGGCGCGGGCCGATACCGTCGCAAGCTCGCTGAAGTTCGCCGACGCGTTCCCCGACCACGAACAGGCTCCCCGCGTGCTCGGCGCGGCGGCGGACGACCTGTACGGGATGAAGGACTTCCGGCCGGCTGTCGCCGCGGCGCAGAAGCTGATCGACCGCTATCCGGGCGCCGAGACGGCGCTGCGGCGCGCGGCCTTCACCGTGGTCGCGCACTCGTCGCTCGAGCTCGGCGAGTATCCGCAGGCGGAGCAGGCTTACGGACAGGTGCTGGCGCTCACTCCCGCGGACGACAAGGAGCGGCAGGCGCTCGTCGACAACCTTGCGGCGGCGATCTACAAGCAGGGCGAGCAGGCGAGCGCGGCCCAGGACTATCGCGCGGCGGCCGACAACTTCCTGCGCGTCGGGAAAGCCGCGCCGGGCTCGCAGATCCGCGCGACCGCGGAGTACGACGCGGCCGCCGCGCTCGTGCGCCTGCAGGACTGGCCGGCAGCCGCCGCCGTGCTCGAAGCGTTCCGCACGAACTGGCCGGAGCATGAGCTCAGCCGCGAGGCCACCCGCGAGCTCGCGAACGCGTACCGCCAGAACGGCCAGCTGTCGCGCGCGGCCGGCGAATACGAGCGCGTCGCCTCGGAGACCTCCGATCCCGATACGCAGGGCGATGCGCTCCTTGTCGCAGGCGAACTCTACGAGAAGTCCGGCGCGACGGCGCAGGCGCTCGCGGCCTACCAGGCCTACGTCGACAAGTTCCCGCGGCCGCTCGATGCGGCCATCGAGACGCGCTTCAAGATTGCCGGCTTCCACCAGGCGGCGCACGACGACCCGCGTTACTTCGCGGAACTCGAGCAGATCGTGCGCAGCGACGCCGAGGGCGGAGCCGAGCGGACCGGCCGCACGCGCACGCTCGCGGCGCGCTCGGCCCTGGTCCTCTCGGAGCGGTCGTTCCGCGAGTTCGCGGCGTTCGAGCTCCGTCAGCCATTCGAGCAAAGCCTGCAGGAGAAGAAGCGGCTGATGGACGGCTCGGTGGACGACTTCGAGCGCCTGATCGACTACGGCATCGGCGAAGTGACCGCGGCGGCGACCTACTACCTCGCCGAGATCCAGATCGAGTTCAGCCGCTCGTTGATGTCGTCCGAGCGCCCGGCCGGGATGCCGGCGGCGGAACTCGCCGAGTACGAGCTCGCGCTGGAGGAAGAGGCATTCCCGTTCGAGGAGCAGGCGATCGCGATCCACGAAAAGAACCTGGAGCTCGTGCGCAAAGGCACCTTGAACGCCTGGACCGACAAGAGCCTCGCGAAGCTCGCCGAGCTCGTACCGGTGCGCTACGCGAAGTCCGAGCTGTCGAGCGGCTACCTCGGCTCGATCGGGCGCTACGCGTATGTCGCCCCGGCGGCACCGCAGTCGGCATCGGCCGCGCCGAATTCCGCGGAACTGCCGCAGACGACCCAAACGCACGCCGCAGGGAAAGCGGGGGAGGTGGCCCTTGCTGGCGAACGCTGAGATGCGCAGCGCTCTCCGTCCGGCGTTGCAGCTGGCCGCGGGCCTGCTCGCCTGCGCCTTTGCGGCGCAGGCGCCCGCCGCCAAGCGCCCGCCGAAGGTCGAGATCGTCCCCGACGCGACGGGATTCACCATCACGCAGGAGATCAGGATCAGCGGCGACGTGCGCGCGGACTACGACCAGGCGCTTCGCCTGTTGGCAGGGCAGCCGGCTGCGCCCGGTATCGCGCTCCTGGTCGGCGTCACCGAGAGCGCGCCGGATGCCATCGCGCCGCACATCGATCTCGGCATCGCGTACGCCCGGTCCGGTGACCTGGTCCGTGCCGAGGAGAGCTTCACCAAGGCGCTGGCCATCAACCCCGACCACCCGGTCGCCAACAACGAGCTCGGCATCATTTACCGCCGCCAGGGCCGGTTCGCCGAGGCTCGCGCGGCCTACGAGCGGGCGCTCGCGGTCGCCCCGACGTTCCACTTCGCGCACAGGAACCTGGCGATCCTCTGCGACCTGTACCTGATGGACACCGGCTGCGCGCTGACGCACTACGAGGCGTACAGCCGCGCGGTGCCGGACGACGATCAAGCCGTGAAATGGATCGCCGACCTCAAGGCCCGGTCGGGAACCTAGGAGGACGCATGTTGCGCCGGACGCTGATGGCCCCGCTGCTGCTTGCCTTTGCCGCCCATGCCGCGGACCACGCCGCCGCCGACAAGGCGGCGCCCGCGGCGAGCGAAGAAGCCGCGCCTGCCGCGCAGGTCGCCGCCGCCGCGCAGAAAGCGGGCCCTGCCGGCGACAAGACGCTGTCCGGCATATCGATCCTGGGGAACCAGGAGGCGCCGAAGGCGCTGGTGATCGTCCCGTGGAAGAGCTCGGAGATCGGCGACCCGCTCGGTCTCGACGAGAACCTCGACGGCTCCCGGCGTCCCGTCGACAAGGAAGTTTTCATGCGCGAGCTCGACTACTACGACATCCGGTCGGAATCGAAGTGACGCCGGCAAACGCTTCTTAAGGAGGACTCAAACCGTGGACATCTTCTACTCAATCGTCAATTTCTTCGTCCGGGGCGGGGCATTCATGTTCCCGATCCTGCTTGTCGCGGCGGTCGGAGCCGCAATCGCGATCGAGCGCTACATCACGCTCACGCGCGCCGGGGCAAGGAACCGGGCCGCCTGGGCGCGCGTCGAGCCGGCGCTGCTGCGCGGCGAATTCGACCGGGCACGTGAAATGACCAGCAAGGACGACACGGTCATCGCACGGCTGCTCTCGATCGGGCTCGCGCTGCAGGGCACGGTGCGCCGCCGCGACGACGTCGAAAAGGCCATGGAAGAGAGCATGATGGAGAGCATCCCGCTGCTCCAGAAGCGCACCCACTACCTGGCGACGTTCGCGAACCTCGCGACTCTGCTCGGCCTGCTCGGCACCGTCAGCGGCCTGATCCACGCGTTCGCCGCGGTCGCGACGGTGAACCCGGCGGAGAAGGCCAACCTGCTGTCGGCGTCCATCTCGGAGGCCATGAACTGCACGGCCTTCGGTCTCGTGACGGCCGTGCCGCTCCTGTTCCTGCACGCGCTGCTGCAGACCAAGACGACGGAGCTCATCGACGGCATCGAGACGGCGTCGGTCAAGTTCCTCAACGCGATGGCGGCCCGCGCGCACGCGCGCGTCAGCCATCTCGAGCTCGCGAAGGCGAGCTGAGGAACCCACATGCGCCACAGCAAAGCGCAGCGCGCGCGCAAGCCGTCGGAGCTGCTGCTCGTGCCGATGATCGACATCTTCACGGTGCTGGTCACGTTCCTGCTCATGACCGCGGTGTTCTCCCGCATCACGATCATGGAGCTTGACCTGCCGAGCGCGGCCGGCGGGGCGGTCGCGCCGGTGCCCGAGTTCCGGCTCGAGGTGATCCTGCGCGCGGGAGGCTTCGAGCTGACCAACGGCACGTCGGTCATCGCCGCGGTGCCGAAGGTCGACGGAAAGTACGACCTCGCCGCCCTCTCGGAGCTCGCGCAGTCGCTGAAGCGCGATCACCCGGAAAAGCACGACGCCTCGATCCTGCTCGAGCCAAAGGTTGAGTACGACGACCTGATCCAGGTGATGGACGCGATCCGCAGCGCCGAGAAGCCGACGGCCGTGGCCGGGGACGACGCGGCCGCCAGCCAGCCGGTGCTGGCCGACGCGCGCGCCGGGCGGATCGACCTGTTCACCGACATCGCACTGGGAGACGCGCCATGATCCGATGGAAGCGGGGCAGCCGGGACCATCACCTCCACCAGCGGGAGGACGCGGAGCTCAACCTGATTCCGCTGATCGACATCCTGTCGGTGATGGTCGCGTTCCTGCTCGTGTACTCGGTCGACGTCGAGGTCGTGCCGAACTCGAAGGGTGTCGAGATTCCGCAGTCGACCGCCAACGCGCTGCCGAACCAGTCGGTCGTGGTGATGATCACGCGCGACGACTTGTTCGTGCAGGGCGAGCAGGTGGCGACTATCGCCGAGATCGAGCGTCCGGAGACGCAGGTGATCACGCCGCTCCTCGCGGTGCTCGCGCGCCCGCTGGCGGGCGTCGAGGAGTCGGAACAAGAGTCGGCGCTGGCGTCCCGCGAGATCACGGTGGTCGCCGACAAGTCGCTGCCGTACGACGTCGTGAAAAAGGTCATGGCGACTTGCACCGCAGCGGCGTACGGGCGGATTTCGCTGGCCGTGATCGAGAAGGAAAAGCCGGCACCCGCCGGCCGCCTGACCTCCACATAAGGTGGTTTCATGGAATCCGAAGACATCCAGGAAAGCCAGGCGCTAGCGCCGCAGCTCGCCGAAGTTCGCGCCAAGCTCGACGGCCTGGTCGGAGAGCTGCGCGGCGCCGAGGCAGAGCTGGCGTCGCTTGCCCGCGAGCGCGAGCAGCACGCGCTGCTCGCCGACGCCTGCGGCGCGCTCGAGAAGCTGGGCGAGACCGGCGGAGCCGGACTCTTCTGGGGTGAGCGCGAGGCCGCGGCCGGGGACCAGCTGCGCCGTGCGCGCGGCCGGGCCGAGGCGTTCCAGAAGCGCATCGGCGGCATCGAAGACAGGCGCCGCACGCTCGTCGAGCAGATCCGCGAGCACGAATTCCAGGCCGGCCTGATCGAAGACGACCTGTTCGAAGCGCAGGAGGAAGAGGAGCTGCGCAAGCTCGACTGGATCATCGAGCGCGAGCTCAAGGAGCTGCCGGCGCGCGAGCTCGTGATGCCCTGGACGCGGCGAGGCGAGGACGACCGGCGCTACCGCAAGTCGCTCGCCGTTTCGCTCCTGGTCTGCCTGGCGCTCGCGGTTCTGTTTCCCCTGGTCAACATCCCGCTTCCCGACGCGGAAGACGTCGTGAGGCTCCCGGAGCGCGTCGTGCGCATGATGATCCAGGAGCGGCCGCGGCCGCCCGCGCCCGCGCGCGAAGAGCAGAAGCCCAAGCCCGAGGAGCAGAAGCTCGCGAAGCAGCCGCTCGAGAAGCCGAAGCCGGTCGTCAAGGACGACGTGCAACCGGAGGCCGTGGCCGCCGCGCCGCCGCAGCCGGAGCCCGAGCAAGGCATCCTGGCGTTCCGCGAGAAGCTCGCGTCGTTCAAGGAAGCACGCGTCAGCGATCGCATCGGGCTGCAGCCCGCCGTCGCCTCTGCGGACGAGACCGCGGCGGGGCGTCCCGAACGGTCGATGCTGACCAGCAACGCTCCCGGCTCGAGCGGCGGCATCAACCTCGCCGCGTTCAGCCGCAATGCCGGCACCGGCGGCGGCGCGGGCGGTGGCATGAAAGGCGTGCAGGTCGGGCGCGCGACGAGCTCGATCACGGGGGCCGGAAGCGGGGGCGGCGACCGGCCGCTCGCGCGCGGCGGGCCCGGGCTGTCGCGCACCGACGAGGAGATCCAGATCGTGTTCGACCGCTACAAGGCGGCGTTCTACCGGCTCTACAACCGGGAGTTGCGCAAGGACCCGACGTTGCGCGGTCAGATGGTGCTGCGCCTGACGATCGAGCCGGACGGCAGCGTATCGATGTGCATGCTGCAGTCGTCGGACATGGACGCACCGGAGCTCTCCGCCCAGGTGGTCGACCGCGTACGGACCATCAATTTCGGCAACAAGCCCGAGGTGCAGGCGCTGACGATCGTGTACCCGATCGACTTCCTGCCGGCCGCCTGAGGCGGCCGGCGATTTCATTGATCGCATGGACCTGCGGAGATAGCAGAGAACCTGAAAACCTAGTTTCGACGCGATTTTGACAAAGGCAAAGCCGCCGAAAGGCGGCGACGCAAAGTCACCGGTCTAACGGGCCCACGGGGGCCCCACGACGGCGGGACCGCCGGAATCCAGTCCACTGCATGGACTGCCTCGGTCCCCGTCGCGACGAATCGCTTGGCGAGAGGAACGAGGAAGCTCATGTTGTCCAGCGTCACGAAACGCACGACGGGCGGGGGCCGATGGATCGGCTCCCTGCTGCTTGCGGTCGCGTTCTGGCTGCTGGCCGCCGCCCCGGCGCGGGCGATCGATTGCGTCGCCGACGCCGCCGGCGTCATCGACGGTTTCGTCAATTACCCCGTCCCACCGCCCCAGATCAACATCGACGGCAACTGCACGATCCGGAACTATCCGGCGTCCAATCCGCTGACCAGCAACATCAGCTGGTTCGGAAACAACCCCACAAGCTGGTTGCTCATCATGGACAACGTCGTCCACACGGGCAACATGTCGTGCAATCTGCCTTCCCAGAACAACAAGATCTGGTTCGTCAACAGCTCCTCCAGTTCGGTCCAGGCGCACTGCCTGGACCTTCTGATCCCGGTCGAGAAGATCGACAAGCAGAATGTTCCGACGAACCGAACGACCGCCGCCATCGGCGTCCCGTTCACGTGGAGGCTCGTCATTCCGGTCCTGTTCGATCCGGGTACCGGAAACGTCATCGACAACCAGGGTAGCCTCAACGATCTGCACAGCATCACGGTCTGGGACGACCTCAATGCCACGGGCGTGGACCTGACCTATGTCAGCCACACGATCACCTGGCTCGATGACGGCACGCCGGTGCCGCACACGTTCTCCAACGTGGGCGGCGCGCTCACTTTCGACAACATCCCGATCGTCGAGGCCGGGCGGCAGATTGTCATCGCGCTCACGGTCGTGCTCGAGGACACCCCGGTCAATGCACCCGGCACGCAGTTCGTCAACACCGCAAGGTGGGATTTCGGTCGGCTGATCGGCGGAGTGTTCTACGAGCCGCTGCCCGGCGAGAACGGGATTTCGCCGCCGCTGACGATCGCCGCGCCCGAGCTGGTCGTGACCAAGACCGGGCCGGCGACGATGAACCTCGGCGTGTGGGGAGATTTCGTCGTCGACGTCGCGA
>Ga0075434_100001794_pt1 | contig 18549 bp, 19 predicted proteins | sample RhiMethybrSRZTD3_FD_75298 | JGI IMG/M metagenome (GOLD analysis project Ga0075434, IMG submission 75298) | Populus rhizosphere microbial communities from Tennessee, USA - Rhizosphere MetaG P. TD hybrid SRZTD3 | ecosystem: Host-associated > Plants > Roots > Rhizosphere > Soil | place: USA... | reverse complement strand
ACCGCGATCCGGGATCGGAAATCGAAAATCGCTCGGATTCCGGCGAACGTGCTGGCGAGAGCGCATCGAGTAAGCCGATGACCGGTCTGAGATTAAGGTGAATTGTCGCTCAGTCCATCACGCATCAGTCGGTACAAACGGAGAGGCGTGATGAAAAAGATATGTTGGTTTGTTTCGTTGATCGCTTTGATCGCCGCGGCTACAGCCGCTACCGCGGCGCAAACTAAGAAGGCCGCCCGAATCGGTCTTCTTAGTCCAGGCAATCTCCAGAGACAAACGCAGAATCCCCGTATGCAAGCATTTTTTCAGGGCCTGCGGGAACTAGGATGGGTAGAAGGAAAAAACCTCATCGTTGAGCGCCGTTTCGCAAATGACCAGCTTAGCCAGCTTTACGGACTAGCAATTGATCTCGCTGCTCTCAAGGTTGATGTCATCGTCACAGCAGCATTTCCGTCTGCCAAAGCAGCCAAAAACGCGACTAGCACAATTCCTATCGTTATTCTTGACCCTGGTGACCCTGTGGGGACTGGTCTGGTTGCGAGTTTGGCACGCCCCGGCGGCAACGTGACGGGCATCAGTTCAATTGCGCCAGATCTGGCCACCAAGCGCCTACAGCTACTCAAGGAAACTGCTACAAAGATCAGCCGAGTTGCCGTTTTTTTTAACAATGAAATTCCGCCCGCAGAGATTGCAATGAAAGAACTCGCGACTACCGCCGGGGCTTTGAAACTCGATCTACAGCCTGTGCCGGTACAAAATCCAAATGACTTCGACAAGGCCTTCGACTTAATTACTCAACAGCACGTTGATGGACTTATTGTATTCGCTGACCCGCTGACATTTTCCACCAGCGAAATAATCGTTAACTTTGCCAATGGCAGCCATCGACCTGCCTTGTACGCCGCGCAAGAATTTGTGGATACTGGCGGCCTCATGTCTTATGGACCTGGTTATCCGAATATGTTTCATCGCGGTGCTCACTTTGTGGACCGTATCCTGAAGGGTACTAAAGCGGCGGAGCTGCCTGTTGAGCAACCAATGCAGTTCGATTTTGTGATCAATCTAAAAACCGCCAACCAGATCGGCCTGACAATTCCACCGAATGTGCTGGCCAGAGCTGACAAAGTAATCCGATGACCGAACAATCAAAAACCTGTCCTGAGCTTCGTCGAAGGATCCAAAGCTTGTCCCGGACCGCGATCCGGGATCGGAAATCGAAAATCGCTCGGATTCCGGCGAACGTGCTGGCGCGGGCGGATAGAGTAATGCGGTGAGGTATGAGTCGTGGGGGGTAAGGCGATTGTCGACTATCTAAAATCAAAAATGCAAATCTAAAATCGGAAGATTCCACGAAAATATTGGGGCGCGAGCGGATTACGTCAACAAATATCGGTACCGAGGACTGAGCAATGAATCAGAGAAGTAATAACTCAACACTCATCTCTCGGCACTCAATCCTGGTCGTCGCGCTCTGCACAATGGTATTTGCGTTTTGCTATTCTGCATCGGCGCAGCAGGCGAAAAACATGCCCACTATAGGTTATCTCTCTGTCCTCTCGCCTTCTTCAGACTCCGCCCGCATCGGTGCACTCCGGCAAAGCCTCGCCGAATTGGGATATGTTGAAGGACGGACGATTACCATTCAGCCGCGCTATGCGGAAGGGAAATTGGACCAGCTCCCTAAATTGGCGGGAGAATTGGTCGGGTCAGATGTTGATATCATTGTTGCCGGTGGGTCCACCGCAATTCGAGCTGCGAAAAACGTCACGAAGCTGATTCCTATTATCATGGCGCACGGCAGTGATCCTGTGGAGCTTGGGTACGTTGCGAGCTTATCGCGCCCGGGAGGCAATATTACGGGATTGACTCACCTTGCGCCTGAACTAGGAGGTAAACGCCTGGAGTTGCTCAAAGATGTCGTCCCGAAACTTTCCCGTGTGGCAGTGCTCACCGATCCAGGAGCTGGCGGCCATGCGCCGCAGATGAAAGAACTGGTCACTGCTGCACCCGGGTTAGGATTAGAGCTTCGTCCAGTAGAAATTCGCTCCCCTACTGAATTGGAAAACGCGTTTTCCGTAATGAAAGCAGAGCGCGCGGATGCTTTTGTTGGGATACAAGTACCGACTTTAGACCGCCTTCGGGGCCGAATCGTGCAGCTTGCAGTGACACACAAGCTTCCGGCTATGTATCCCAATGAGGAATATGTGGAGAGTGGCGGCCTGATGTCTTACGCCGCAGATATTGTCTCTTTATTCAGTCGTTCGGCTGTTTACGTCGATAAGGTTTTAAAGGGCGCAAGACCCGCCGACCTGCCAGTGGAGCAACCGACAAAATTCGAGTTGCTCATCAATCTGAAAACCGCCAAACAGATCGGCCTCACGATCCCGCCCAACGTGCTGGCGCGGGCCGACCGGGTCATTAAGTAGTTAGGCATACGGGAAAGTGTCTCTGTGAAATAAGGAGATCACTCCATGAAGTCTACCACTGCACGTATATTTTCTTACCTGATTTGTACCCTTGGACTCTGGCTGCCCTCTGACGGGGTTTTTGGCCAGATCTACCATGTCAAGGAGATGAACACAGAGCAGATCAAAGCGCTGGATCGCGAGAAGACGGTCGTGATTCTTCCCGGGGGCATTCTCGAAGAGCACGGCCCGTACTTGCCGTCGTTTACGGATGGCTATAGAGATAAGCGGCTCACAGAAGCCCTCGCCAATGGGATTGTAGAGAAGCCCGGATGGAAAGTACTGGTCTTTCCTGTTATCCCCTTGGGCACCTACCCGGCCAACAACCTTGGCCAGAAATATGTATTCCCCGGCTCTTACACCGTTCGGCCTGCAACACTACGGGCTGTATTTATGGATCTGGCAACTGATTTAGGTGAGCAGGGGTTTCGCTGGGTCTTTGTTGTGCACTCACACCTGTCGCCGTCTAACAACCGCGCTCTCAATCAGGCGGGCGACTACTTTCACGACATCTATCGCGGACAGATGGTTCATCTGATGGCGCTCATCTCAGCGCAGCCTCGACAAACCGTGCGTAGTGAAGAGGAACAAAGAGAAGACGCCGCCGGAACACATGCGGGTGTGAGTGAAACGAACCATATTCTTTTCCTGCGGCCGGATCTGGTCAATCCCGCTTACAAGAATGCGCCGCCTCTTCCCGCTCGTGATCTGAAACAGCGCCAGGAGATCGCCAAAGCGAACGACTGGGCTGGGTATTGGGGTTCACCTCGGCTCGCGACAGCAGCGGCTGGGGCCGCATCGTTAAAACGCTTATCCTCCAGGTTGGTTGATCTTGCTCTCCAGATTTTGGACGGGTTTGATTACAGCCAGATGAAGCGCCTCGGTGACGAGATTACTCCGGCTGAGCCCAGTGTCGTTGGTAAAACCTTTACGCAGCACAATCAAGAAATTGACACTAGGGAGCGAGAATGGCTCAAGAAAAACGGAATCGAGTAGCCGTTCGCATGAAAAAGCTCGCTCTGTACGCTTGCCTTCGATCACCATCCACGCCATTCGGTATGTACGCTGAGTGCATCGGCCGTTCACGGCTTGCACTTGCACATTCCGCCCCGCTCACGAATCGTGCTACCGATGTAGCTATTGCAGCGGGGACAACTTAAATTAAGGAATTCCTCGCACACCAAAGAGGAGCCGGCGGCCGCATGACCGAATAAGCCCCAAGCGCTGCCATGGACGGTAGTGCTCGGGGCTCTCGTTGCTTTTCTCCCATGGACAAAACAGCATGGCAACGACATGTCTCGTTGGAGCGATGTCCCGGCAAGGTGATCATCGCAATCCGTGCTCAGAGGACGACCTATGATCAGCCGTTTTCGAGCTGTTGACGGCACCGTTCTGCGAAGATCATCCGCGCCGGGAACTGCGACCACACCGGCGCTTACAGTTCTCGCCCTAATCGCGTTCGCCGGCAATTCCCTGTTCTGCCGTTTGGCACTGGCAGAGCGGATCATCGACCCGGCGAGTTACACGGCGGTCAGGTTGATCACCGGAGCGATCGCTTTGTGGATAATCGTGGTTCTCCGCCCTAACCGATCTTTTGGAAAATCTGGCAGCAGCTGGATTTCGGCGGCAATGCTTTTTTTATACGCCGTGACCTTTTCCTTCGCTTACATAAGCTTGAGCGCCGGAACCGGAGCCTTGATCCTTTTCGCCGCCGTGCAAATCACTATGATCGCGGTTGGTCTCTATACGGGCGAAAGACCTGGGACATTTGAGTGGGTAGGATTATTGATCGCCATTGCTGGTCTGATCTATTTAGTGTCTCCCGGGGTTACGGCGCCATCAACCGCCGGTTCGGTGCTCATGGCCACCGCCGGAATCGCCTGGGGTATTTACTCCCTCAGAGGCCGCGGCGCCGGTGACCCTGTCCGGGTCACGACGGACAATTTTCTGCGCACGGTGCCTTTGGCCATCGTTATTGTCTTGTTGTCGTTACCGGTGTTGACCGTTACTCCGAGGGGTTTTCTCTGGGCGGCTTTATCTGGATCGATCACATCGGGAGTTGGCTATGTCCTGTGGTATGCAGCGCTGCCTCGTTTGACAGCGACACGAGCCGCCACACTCCAACTAGCGGTGCCGGTGCTCGCAGCGATTGGTGGCATCACCTTTTTGTCCGAAGCCGTTAGTTTGCGTCTAGTGATTTCAGCGGTAGTAATTTTGGGTGGCGTAGGCTTGGCGATCTGCCAGAAACGGAGGCGATAGCGGCAACAACACATCACAGCCGTCGTCCCAACTCAAATCCTAAAGTTTTCCGTGGAGTTTCCAGATCGTCGACTTGTGGTGCTCTGACCCGCTGCCGGGGCGAATCAAATCTGATACTCCCCCGAGCGGATTTACCACTCGCACCGGCGTTATCTGCCAGAAAAATATCGGTTTTCATTACGTTTGGACTGTGGCATATCCATTGCCGTAAGTAGGCACGGCCATGAACACGACAGTCTTTTGGCTGCTCGCGGTTTGGTTTTTTGCTTTCCTCTCACTTGCCGAGGCGCAGCAGCCGGCGAAAATTCCACGGATAGGATTTTTGGCTTCTGGTTCACCCTCAGCTTATGCCAGCCGCACCGAGGCATTCCGACAAGGTTTGCGCCAGCTCGGTTACGTCGAAGGAAAAACCATCGCAATCGAGTATCGTTACGCGGAAGGATTGACCAACCCGCTCCCCGACCTGGTTGCTGATCTGGTCCGAGTCAATGTTGAAATCATCGTTACGTCGAGTACACCAGCGACCCTAGCTCTAAAGAACGGGACCAAAACGATCCCGATCGTCTTTGTGGCTGTCAGTGATCCTGTTGGGTCCGGGCTTGTTGTCAGCCTCGCACGGCCGGGCGGGAATCTGACGGGTTTGTCGAACCAATTGGTGGACTTGGTCGGGAAAGAGCTGGAGCTGCTCAAGCAGGCTGTTCCAAAAATCGCGCGCGTGACAGTCCTTGGAAGTACGGCGAATCCAGACCGGGCAGAGTTGCGGAAACCGATAGAGGTTGTGGCGCGTTCGTTGGGTGTGCGGCTTCAAATCGTTGACATAGGAGAACCGAAGGATTTAGACGGCGCATTCTCACAGATGACTAAAGGTCGCGCTGACGCCGTCCTTCTGCGCGGCGGCGCTTTGTTAACTGATCAGCGAATACGGATCGCGGAGCTTGCCGCATTGAACAGCCTGCCGACAATACGTTGGGATCTCCCATTTGCAGAGGCCGGTGGTCTCATGTCGTATGGGCCAAGCTCTGCCGACATGTTTCGCCGCGCCGCTACCTTTGTCGACAAGATTTTGAAAGGTGCAAGGCCTGCTGACTTACCGATTGAACAACCGACAAAGTTCGAGCTGGTGATCAACCTCAAAACCGCGGAGCGAATCGGCCTCACCATTTCCCCTAATGTGCTGGCGCGAGCGGACAGGGTAATTCGGTGAAAGGTAGTAGTCACTGGTCAGTGGTTAGTCGCTAGGAAGGAGATCGAGGCATGAATACCGTCGCGCCGCGAGTCGTTTTTCGCATCACCTATCTCCTCTTGTTTAGGTTCATCATGTTAGCGACTCCGGCGTTTGCGCAGATTCATCAAGTAAAGGAGATGAACACAGAGCAGATTAAAGCGCTCGATCGTGAGAAGACGGTCGCTCTGCTTCCTGTAGGTATCCTCGAAGAGCATGGCCCGTATCTACCGTCGGGTACGGACGGCTATGCGGCTGAGCGGCGTTCCCAGGATCTAGCCAATGCAATCGTGGAAAAGCCGGGATGGAAAGTTCTGATCTTTCCGATTGTGCCTTTAGGTACTGCCCGGCTAACGTCGCCGGTCAAAAATACGCATTCCCAGGCTCTTACACCGTGCGCCCTTCGACCTTGCGAACTATCTTTATGGATCTCGGCACCGACTTAGGCGAACAGGGCTTTCGCTGGATCTTTATCGTCCACGCGCATGGCGGCCTGGATCACAACCGCTTTCTCAATCAGGCCGGTGACTACTTTCACGATACTTACGGCGGACACATGATTAACCTGAGGGCACTTCTCCGACCCGAGCTTCGATCAGACACACGCAGTGAAGAAGAACAACGTAATGATCATGCCGGCGCAGATGAGACGAGCACGATGCTTTATCTGCGTCCGGATCTGGTCAGTCCCGCCTACAGGAACGCGGAACCGCTCCCGGCTCGTGATCAGAAACACCGCATCGAGATCGCAAAGGCAAGTAACTGGCCTGGGTATTGGGGTTCACCAGGGTTTGCGAGCGCAGCCGCTGGGGCCGCGCAATGGAAGGCCAATTCCTCCAGATGGGTCGATCTTGCGCTCAAGATTTTGGACGGCTTTGGTTACCGACAGATGAAGCGGCTTGGGGTGACGAAAGTCGTTTCGGCGAGCCCATTGTCGGGCAACGCTTTCGGCAGCACAATCGGGGAATCGAAGTCAATCAGTAGAAGTGGCTCAAGAAAACCGGATTGAAATAATCCAAAACAGAAAACATATGAAAAGTAGTATTCATTAAATGTCCGTCAAGCAGCCGATCCGCCAACCAGATTGGCTTGACGATTCCCCCGGAACGTGGTGACGAGAGCAGACAGGGTTATCAAGTGATCTTTGTTAGGTCGTATTGGTTTGGAGTACTTATCCTGATTGGTCTGCTTGTAACTTGCTCCTCCGCAGGCGCGCAGCAGCCCAAAAAGATTCCACACATAGGATTTGTTTCTCCAGTCGATGTGCCGCATTACTTTCTCGCTTTCCGCCAGGGGCTGCGAGAGCTTGGATATACAGAAGGTCAAAACCTTTTCATCGAGTTCCGCTCTGCCAACGGAGTACCGAACCGTTTGCCCGAATTGGTCGCCGATCTCGTCCGTGCCAAAGTCGACCTCATCGTTGCTGCTTCGGGTGGTGCCGCTGTCGCTGCCAAAGATGGCACTAATGCAATTCCAATCGTGTTTGGAATGACTGGCGATCCTGTCGCAATGGGGCTCGTCAAGGGTCTAGCCCGGCCTGGCGGAAACGTTACAGGGTTGAGCACTCTCATCACCGAAACAAGCGGCAAACGGCTACAGTTGCTCAAGGAAATAACTAACGCATCACGAGTCGGTATACTCTCCTCGTCATCTAGCTCAGAAACCGGAGCGTCACTGAAAGACCTACAACCGACGGCTCGGTCGCTACATGTGGAGCTTTCGGTTGTAGATGTGCGGGATGAGAACGGCCTCGATAGCGCGTTTTCAGCGCTACGCAATGAACACGTGGGAGCACTTATTGTACTGACAGGTGCCCTGCTAACCCAGCATCGAAACCAGATTGTCCAACTTGCGGCCAACTCCCGGCTTCCAGCGATGTATGGAATCAGCGAATTCATGGATGTTGGCGGCCTTATGTTCTATGGAGCCAATCTTATGGAGGTATATCGCCGGGCGGCTATCTACGCAGATAAGATCCTAAAGGGCGCAAAACCCGCCGATGTGCCGGTGGAGCAACCAACCAAGTTCGAGCTGGTGATTAATCTCAAGACCGCCAAACAAATCGGCCTCACGATTCCACCGAATGTGCTGGCGCGCGCGGATAGAGTGATCAAGCAAGGAGGGACATAGACATCGCTTCGACGAAGGATGTTCTTCACCGCCACTTAAAAGTGTTTTGATGAGGGCGATCTTAACGGCATTTTATCCGACTATGCGCCGGATGCCGTGATGTTCACCCCGGACGGACCGCCCGGGGGAGCGGACGCAATGAGGCCGTTGTTTCAGACCATGATTGCGGAGTTTAAAAAACCTGGTGCATCATTCACCATGAACACAGCAGTGCGTTGAAGACGACTATGCTTGCATTGTGTGCGCCGGAGAGACTGCCGACAACATGTATGAGCTTGCCACGGACACATTCGTGGTGCGGGACGGCAAGATCGTGGCCCAGTCATTCACCGGCAAGATTACGCCCAAACGTTAGAGCACGCCTAGCGAATGCCACACGCGCGAATATACACAAGTGCGAGCGAAAGCAAACTATATTGTCAGCGGATAGTCCTACAAGCACACGGACAGGAATCAAACGCCGGAGCAAAGCCGAGAAAGAAAAACAGCGCCGAGCCTCACGTTTGGCGACCAACGATAAATGCTGGCAATTACTCTACAGTCGCGCCGGAAAACTTGACCGCCCTTGCCCATTTCGCCATTTCCGTCTTCATAAAAGCGGCGAGCTGGTCTGGGGTTGAGCCGATTGCCTCGATGTCTAATTGGCGTAAGCGTTCGTTCAGGTCCGGAGAGCGCATAACTTTCACGATTTCCGTATTGAGTCTCGTAATGATCTCCGTAGGCGTTGCGGCAGGAGCAAATACTGCCCACCAGGCAGTGGTTTCAAACCCTGGCACACCCGCTTCTGCAATGGTCGGAACATCGGGCAACGCCGCGGAACGCTTAGAGCTGCTCACCCCCAGCATCCTCAACTTGCCAGCTTTAACGTGTGAAAGCGTGGCCTGGATTGGGTCGAACATCGCCTGTATCTGCCCCCCAAGCAGATCGCTGATTGCTGGAGCACTTCCCTGATATGGAACATGCATAAGGTCGACTCGCGCCATATCCTTAAATAGCTCCCCAGTCAGATGACCTGGAGAGCCGGCGCCGGCCGAACCAAAGGTAATCTCGCCCCGTTTAGATTTAGCCAGAGCGATGAACTCATTAAGCGTCTTGGCCGGCAATGATGGGTGCACTACGAGCACAACAGCCGCCTGGGCGACGAGGGACACCGGTGCGAAATCCTTAACTGGATCAAAAGTTAGCTTTTTGTAAAGGCTCGCATTGATGGCATGCGTTCCAACTGTGCCCATCAGGAGGGTGTATCCATCAGCCGCAGATTTGACGACCGCATCCGCGCCGATGTTGCCCCCTGCCCCGCCGCGATTGTCGACGATGACCTGTTGCCCCAGATTTTTAGAAAGGCTCTGCGCGACAGGTCGAGCCACGATATCCGTAGGTCCACCAGGAGGAAATGGCACGACCAACCGAACTGGTCGATCAGGGTAAACGGCAAGAGCGCTCCCGAAAACCAGGGCGAGCAAGGTTATAGATAATATCTTGATTACAAGTTGCGATGCCGGCTTCATCTTTTTCTCCTTCAAGGTTGATCATTCGGCCGAACTGCCGATTTAAAAAATATAGATGATTCCATCCATCAGACGATTTCTATTCGGCCGTCGAGACAGTTTCGGCGCGGTAGGCGCCGCGTCCTTTTCCTAAGAAACTCCGGTTCTGCGAAGGGTTCCTCCCGCTTCTTCTAAAAGTCGTAGCCAGGAGCAGCAGTGGGAGCAGTGACGACGGCAATAGCGAGGAGTACCACCGCACACAGGATTGAGCACCACAGCTTTCTTCCTTACTCCTCGTTCAGCGCGTTTATTAGCACGCGGAAGGAAGCGAAGAAAAGCATTATTTTGCGACGGAAACGGGTGAGGAACATCCCACAGATGACGCAGAGCTATCATTAGACAAACGAGCAGGCATACCGTGAAACGAGTACTGCTATTTCTGTTTTTCAATTCATTTGTTTACGGCATCGGCATGACGCCACCTGCGATGGCCGATGATTCAAACAGGATAAGCAAGAAATTGTTTGGACTGTGGGTCAGGCAACTGGCGAATTTCAGATGTTCGGTTACATGAAACTGCTTCCTGAAGGAAAAAAGCTCTAATTTGTATTTTACGCGCGGCAGAGCAACTCCCTCTGCCGCGCTCTGCCGGGATCGCCAAAGGATTCGCCGCCCCAGATTTTAAAATCTCTGTGAGCCGGCGCCGATTCGCCTTGTTCAAGATTCCTCGTACAGTGCTTTTGGTCAACTACTTCGGAATTCCTACAACCGGCAGCGTTTTCGTTTTTCGCCCGCAAAGGGTATTTTCCCTTGCTAAAAATATGGCCCAATGACGGATCGCTGCTGGCCGATATGATTTTTCCAGGTGGCATGACCCTGGCTCGACTGGGCAGTGCTCATATGCAGATGGGTGAGCATCTTGACATCGTGACGGTTGCGCTAGCTATGACCGTGGTCGAGTGGTTCAAAACTCACGATTCGATTTCGCGCGTTCCAGATAGCAACTAGATCAAGACGTAGAGCGTGCTAAGGACCCCGATTATGATATTTCAATACAACGGGGCGGATCTTCTCCCTGAGCTCTATCATCACTGAACGCCACGGAGACCCGGCTCGCCATCATCGTGGACCTACTGAGAGCTGATGTAGGATTCAGTTTACGCCATATAGCGATCGGATCATCTGATCAGCTGGGACGATTTCTCCGCCGCCTGTGCGGCAGTTGCTAGGAGTCCCTCCGACTTTAATTCCTCGTGCAAAGGTTCCAAGTCCCGGGTCCGCAGAAGCGCGATCATAAGTATCCATACAACGATCAGAGCGACACAAGCGAAACGAAGGTACGTATACGAGCTAGCGGTGACGCAGATGGCAATGAGAATAATAAAGCCTGCCGTTGCATCTCCTGTCCTTTCAATCACCACGTCCAGAAAGGTCTTGACGGTTTTCTTTACGTTGCCCGACAGCGGCATATAGAGGCTCTCGATACCGCTGCGGTAAATGCTTTCGCGAAATGCCCCATCGGCCATTCGCGTCAGCACGACAGCAACAAGGCCCGGCCAGATTATTATGGCGAGAGATCCTATAAGAAGAGTTCCGGGGGTGACATAAAGACTCGGCTTGAGTGCGAGCGTGGTCAATTTTTCCTGTCAAAACTACCTGAATGAAGAATGTGGCAACGCTCAACCAACCGTAATAAGAGCTGAAAAAAACCGTGAGAGCCTCTGCTGAAGGATATGCTTGTTTAGCCGCAGACTTGAATTGAAAATCGAGTAGAGTCGATACGATGACTGAGACAAAGATTAGAATAGCGATTGTTTTAAGATATCTGGATCCGGCGAGTAGCTCACCTATATTAGAGGCGCGAGCTTCTCTCGGCTTGTCCGAGATCCCCAACTCGCTTTTGGAAATTTTCCCGACAATTCGAGGTTGCGCCCAGACAGGCCTCTCCTTTTTCGATGTCAAGAAATTGTGAAAGCTTGCGGGTCAGCTTCACCGATGATGATATTAACGTAATCGTTGCCGCGGGGAGAAGATCTGGCTAAATAGCGAGCCATCAGAAGGCTCAGGGGCTGCCCGCATCTCACAGAATGAAGGCGATCTCATGCTCCAAGGTCATACAACCGATTTCGTCAACGGCAGCTGCCTCTCGCCACGAAGACAACAGTTCTCCGCAGAACGTCTACCGCCATTTACGGCGCCCTTGTCGAGTCAGCAGGCTCGCGATCTCATCATGCGGCGTGGCGCCTCGGTCGCGCCGCTGATTTCGTCACTGCCGAGCATGTAGAACCGTGCAATTTACGCAATCTTCTGATTGTGGAAAGCTTTGATTTTGAATAATAAGCGCAACGGCCGAGATATGATTTACGCGCTTCGCAACTATCTTGCAGAACCACTGTTACTGCTGGATCCGCTGCTGCTCCCGTAACCGGTGGTGCCTTCCGGGTGATGTCCCGGAGCCGCGTATTCTGCGCCGGTGCTATTCCTCGTGCTGGAACTCGGCCTGTTTGTCGAATCGCTGCCGGTACCGGAAGCACTGACTGGACCTGAATCGTTGGTCGTGCCGGTGCGCGATGACATTCCCGTTGATGACCGCGTCGAACTCGTGTCTGACGAACAGCCCCACAACCCTAACCCTAAACTGCAGGAAATGATTGCCGCTCCTAAAAGATATTTGTGATCTCGCATTATGCCCCCTTTCGCTTTTTCGACCGTTGCGCTCATTCGGTATTGAGCAACGGGTATGCCAGCTAAAGAATAACGTACGCTTACGAGTTGGCAGCACTGAGTGTTGTGATCCGCTTATGAAATATCCCTTTCGCGTGTCAGGATTGGGCCGCGGGCACTCCGGTCCGTGTCAATATCCGGACGGCATGAAGAAGGACAAGTAGTCGCAGTCCGACATCAGCTATATGTTGTGCCGTTTACTCGCACAGCGAGAAGCGTTGGCGAAGGGTCAGGGCATGTCATCCGTATGCAACGACCATTCACAGCCTGCAGGTAAATTACGCCCCGATACAATTAAGAAACCGACGTAAGAATTGCAGCGCGGACAAAGGTCGAGCGAGCTAGCGGTCCATCAGATTGCTCAGAGATTTTTCCGGTGTAGTAATCGCTCGGAAAGCACTCTCACAATGAAGACGCTGTTGCTGCGAATGCGAGGTTCACGGTTGTGCCTAGCAGCAAACAGATCTGCAACAACACTGCGCTGAAAACAACCTCACCAAAATTGCGCACGGAAGCGAAGAGCGTACGGCATGACCGCGGTGGTTTATCGCTCGGCAAATCACATTTCGAGGCAAAATGCTCAACGGCTTAATGACCCCGTCCGTGTCTCTTTAGAGGCTCATTTTGGTACGCTGCCGGACGAATGCTCACCATCTGGTTTGCAATCTTGTCACCACATGCTCCGCATTGCGGACTTTTGCCATTTGATGGCGCATTCGCGTCAGGGGCATAGCCATTGCGGAAGTCAGGTTTCCTCGGTGAGTTATGCAGTTCCTTACAAGAACGCTGTTACGGCGCCATGTATTCTTGCTTGATCGAAGGCTAAGCGCATGGATATTGATCGGAGTAATAATATCGATGGCTCAAGGCTGCAGCGCAGTATTGGTTCCGGAAAACCCGGCGGTCGAACAACCGCAGGCCGCCACTCCGCGAATCGAGGCTCCATCTCCTACGCTTCCTCGGATATCGCCCGACCCGCCAGCACCTGAAGCAGAGGCATCGCCGCCGCCAAAATTCGTAGACACTGGCCTGGCATCGTGGTACGGAGCCAAACATCACGGCAAACGTACAGCCAGCGGAGAAATTTTCAACCAGACAAATTTCACCGCAGCGCATCAACGTTTGCCGTTGGGCAGCATCGTGAAGGTGACCAATTTGGAGAACGGAAAATCTGTCGATCTACGAATCAATGATCGTGGTCCGTACCAAAGAGGACGGATCATCGATGTTTCGCGCGCAGCGGCAACAGTTCTCGGGATGACGAGATCAGGACTAGCGCGGGTCCGAGTGGAATTGATCTCGTCACCTGAAGCGCTAGGCAGTTTACCAACAAGGAAATAAAATAAGTCTTAGACGACAATTACCCTTTTGCAAGCTTCCTACATGAGCGATAGTTGCCCGCTTTGCTGTCGTGATTTTCGTATTCACCGAACCCATTCTGGCGAGTGGTCGCGGATGAATTGACAAGCGTCGAACGCGTAGGTCTCAAGCTCCTCCGACAAGACTAGTTGTATGACCCACGAAAGTTCCAGCCCGTCGCGGATTGATTCCTTAAGCCACTGACGATCATGCCTCTCCCGTAGACACCGGTGTCCGATCATGACTGGGCCGCAACAGCGTATTGGCGTAACTACTAATGATCGCGAAACTGTATAGCGGTTTGCCAGTCTCTTGAGCGGTCCCGGAGCCCGGAAGCAAACGCTCACGGCTCTTGAACTGAAATCCACATCAAGATTTTTCGGTTTCCCTCGCTGCGCCACCCGCAAAAGCCGTTGGCCGGAATCAGACGGCGTCTTTTCTGTACGGCTTGTTTGCAGCCGGCGATTCGAGCAGCGTTTCAGATCGCGTTCATTATCTGACGGCCCATGCTCGCGTCCCGGCACTAGGGCTTTCATGATCTTCCCGTCAACGACCGGCACCTCCTGAGACGGCGTGAGTTGTATCGCATCGAAATGGGAACCTCCCGTGGATATTCCAATCTCACGATATGGTCTCCGCAGTGTCCATACATATGCGAGTTGGAAGTCCTAATCCTTCAAGAAGTTGTAGTCGAAAACCTCTCGCTGCAAACGGTCAGCCCAAAAAACGGATGAAATTCTGTGGCATTCGGTTTGCGCCTGTATAGTACGCGAAACCGGAACGAAGGGAGGATAGCGCAATGAGAAAACAGGCACTTTGTCAACTATTGCTGATTCTAGTTTTCAGCGGATGTGCCACGAGTGACAGAACCTATGCAGACAGGAACAATGTAGACACGGCGCGTGCACGCTGCGTTCAGTTGGCGCGTACCACTGGGTATGACGACATCAAGACGGAATCGATCGACAGAGACGGCCAAGCCGAATGGAAAGTCGAACTAGCTGTTAGAAAGGACGGGCGCACCAGTAAAGAGCGGTGCGAATACAACGCTCGGACTGACCGCGTACATCTGGGTTAATCGAGCACCACGACGGCGCGGCGTGCCGAAAATTACGCGCTAAAGGAGAATGCTGATGGATCGGCAGCGCCTGATTCAGTAGGATGCGACACCGGACAACTCATTTGGAGCTACCTGTGCGCAATACCGACGCATTCGCATTGGCCCCCACATGATCGACGGCGGTAATACTGAACTCCATCTAAAGGGCGAAGAACCCCTCTCGCTCGAGACCGAGATCGAACCATTTCGCAGAAGCTGTCCCTTGTTCACTACTGCCCGTCCGACGCCGTAAGCACAACACTCGGTGCCGAAAAAAGAGACTAGATTCAATTGCCGAAGTATGTGTTCAGAAGGTACGCCGCGGAGCGAGCCCCTCGGAACGTGTGAATAAGCGCAAATCCGGCAATGATCAGAATCTAGAAATTGCTTCCTTAGCGGCGCCGCGCGTTGCCGGACCGGCGGTGACGATGAGATCGCACGTTACAGTGCACCGCCTCGGCCGCAAGTATGGGAAGTCAGTCAGGCTTTCCCTCCGCATACGACAGCGATGACAACGTTCTGTCCTTCAATATATCCAAGCTCATGCAGACCATGAGGGAACGCCTCAATGCGAGCCTTGCAGAAGGAATGCACCGACTAAATAGCCGATTCGGGCGACTGTCGCGGCTGCTCCGCCTCGGCTCGATGAGTTAGGCGAGAAGCGTGAGCAGCCAAACGCAGAACTTTGGGTTTATGGCCGCGCCTATCTATGGGCAATGGATATGCGTCCAAACCCAACGAAAACCAATGTTTTTCCGGGTAATGAGGGGGAGCGAGAGTCGTAAATCGACGGAGTATCAGATTTGATTCTCTCGTCGTCGTGTCACGGTCTCGGAGTTCACTTAGTTTAGTACTGGCAGTGATTGCCACACGGGGACCCAGGCAACCCGGTCAGTAGTTTCTGACACCGCCGTTTACACCTGCGTAAACCAGCGTTGCCCATTGGTCGGTTGCTCGCCCATACCTTATTTTCAAGAATCTCCAATAGAATCAATACTGTTATTCCGCAGTTTCAGCTAGGTCCGAAGCGGGCATGACCTGTGCTCAGCGCGTTATCAGCTACATGCCGCAAATAACAAATGTGAGGGGGCAAACAACGGTACGAAGCCCGACATTTCCTGCTGATCTCCAGACGATGCTCTGTGGAAGGCAAAGGGGACAAGCCATGAAAATCACCTCTAGGCATTTTATGTGTGTCGTCGTTGGTTGCTGGCCTCACCTTCAGCGAAGCGCAGGCCCAACAAGCCCACGGTTGGATAACGAGAGAATTGGCTAATGGAAGCTATAATTTATCGGAGTACGAAGAAAATGGCCTCTACTACTGCAGCACCGCAGGGCAGAAGATCGTCGATACGCAATTCGAAAAGGCTACGTGCTAATAATATTTGAACACGCGGCCCCCCGCTTTTTCCTGCAAAGAGAAATCTCCCCGAATTTGCTTCGAAAGCTGCAAGCCATTGAGCTTGAGCAATCGTACAACGTCCTTTGTATTCATTCATTTTTCCGTGACGACTGGCAGAAACGTTATGATGAAAATCATACCGTTAGTGACAGACTGCTGAACATAAGGAAACAAGAGAAAGAGCTTGTAGCAATCCCGTAGAAAAGCTTAGACCCTCAAATTCTATGGAACCACGAAGCATATCAGAAAGAGCGATGATCGGTTTGGACGGAGGCATTGCTGGCCTTATCGGAGCAGCCATTGTTGCTATCTGGTTTCTGTTCATGGACACAGTCACTCGGCTGCCCCTTTACACGCCTACCGTGCTAGGAGAGGGATTTCTTTTCCGAGAACACGGTCTTGCGAACACGGGAGAGTTGGTCTCCGGAAAAATAACACTGGTGTACTCAGGGGTTCATGGCTTAGTGTTCATACTGCTGGGGGTAATTGCCGCGCTTTTGCTGTTCGTACGTAAGAGAAGCCTCAATCTCGGCATAGTGCTGATCGGCCTTTTTGCTGTTCTGCAACTTGGCTTTATCGGCGCTGCATTTGTCGTTGCAAAGCCGGTTCTGGATGAACTGGCCTGGCCAGTAGTACTGACAGGAAACTTCCTGGCAGCGGCCGGCATGGCGTGCTATTTGTCGTTGCGCCGCGGCAACTAGCGTTTACCCAGTGCTGAACTATACAAGCAGGTCTGATCAATTAGACGGCTGGCTAAGGGCAGATCGGTGAAGAGAACAAAACGGTTCCGATTTTTCGACTCTGGCGAATCACAGTGTCTCCAGTTGTGCTTGCCAGCGGCCTCGCAGCAAAGATCTCTCTAGCAGTGAGCAAACCGCTAGAGTCGTTCTTGGGTTTCTTATTGCAAGATTCGATACGCAATCGTGCCTCAAAGCGTCTGGTGGGGATATTCCAGGCCGAAGCCAAAAAATTTAAATCTTATTTTTGCGATCTGCAGCTCGCCGTTCCCTTTGACGCTAGACGTAGACACGACTTCCGCGACTCGAGCTGATAATGCTGCCGTCGTTTGCTGCCTTGATGCTTTCATACAGTGGCGACGATGTTAATCCATTCTTGGTTGACGCTCGCAAAAACCTCCGGGTAGAGTCGGCATGTTTTTTCTACCGTCTGAGGAACCCGCGCGTGGCGGTGTGGTTGAAACGGATCGGAGATCCAAGCTGTACCGTGATACCTTATCGGGCCAAGCCTCGGGAACATCGGCAGCTTACAGACTTCACAGGAATATCTCATCTGCTTTTCTTAGTATTTCTCTTGACCTTGCTTCAGCCAAATTGCAGCACGGCTCAGCAGTCGATCTTCGGCATGAGCTTCGACGAGTTTGTCAGAGACAATATGAAGTTTAGCGGCTTTACTGAAAATACCACGGGCTTGGCGATCAGCCATGGCAGCCATTTTTTCGACACATCAAATCGCTTCGACATGAACCGTTTCACCATTCAACCGGAGTTCAACATAAAATTTTGTGACGATCTGACGAGCTTTATTTCCTGGCGATTTATCAAAGAACCGCGGTATAGCATGGAGTCCAAGAGCCGCAAACAATCTGTACAACCCGCTGGCAACGGCACACCTCTACCGAGTACTTACTATGATGAATAGAGCCCAGTGCCTTGGGAAGCGGTCTTCGACTATAAGCCCAACGATCAATTGACGGTCAGATGGGGCAGGCAATTTATTTCCTGGGGCGAAGCCGATGGCGTTCGACTTCTCGACCTGATCAATCCACAGAATTCAACTTTCTCCCCGCCGATCGCCCCCAACTTATTTAATTTGGACGAGACGCGCATTCCGTCCTGGGGGTTGCGCACGCTCTACACCGTGAAACCCGAGACCAATACTACGTTCGAATTCTTTGCTCTTCCCGGTGCGCTCGAAACACCAAAGCAACGCGTCGACGAATTTGTCGGCACCAACGATACTACGGATCGCACGGTTAAGTATGGGCGCTGGTCGGCGCATCCCGAAACCCGGATTCCGTTCGGACGCCTGTTCACCAATCCACTCGGTGCGAATGCGGCGGTCGTGCCGATTATAGATAGAAAACTGCCCAGCTCAGCCAGTAGCTGGAAGTTCGGCACGAGGATTATTCACAATTTCGGTAATCTCAACACCGGCTTGGGATATATCTGGGGTTACAATCCACAGGCCTCCGACATGCTTTTCAAACTAGCGGGTACGCCGTCTCTTTGCGGACCACCCACGTGTCCGCCGGGCGGCACGCAATTGGCTCAAGCTCGTCAACGATCGAACGAGCATTTATGCGGCCCATTTCAACTACCCGATCGCCGACGTGATGACCCTGCCGATCAATACGACCCTACGGGGAGAAATGGCATTTTTTC
>Ga0075434_100001793_pt1 | contig 18550 bp, 15 predicted proteins | sample RhiMethybrSRZTD3_FD_75298 | JGI IMG/M metagenome (GOLD analysis project Ga0075434, IMG submission 75298) | Populus rhizosphere microbial communities from Tennessee, USA - Rhizosphere MetaG P. TD hybrid SRZTD3 | ecosystem: Host-associated > Plants > Roots > Rhizosphere > Soil | place: USA... | reverse complement strand
CTCGTCGCCAAGGGGTACGTGAAGATGGCGAAGATCGGGACGCGTCACGTCCGCTACCTGATGACGCCTGCCGGCATGGAGGCGCTTGCACGCGCCACCCGCGTGTCGATGGCCAACACCGTCCACCTCTATACTCAGACGCGCGAGCACATCCGCGAGAGCCTCGCGTGCATCTCCGATGGCTGCGAGCCCGATGCCTCCGGTCAGAAGCGAGTGGTGTTCTACGGCGCAGGCGACGTGGCCGAGATCGCGTACGTGAGCCTGCAGCGTACCGACCTGACGCTCGTTGGCGTCGTGGACGACAAGCGCCGGGGCAGGTTCTTCGACATGACGATCTGCGCGGCGGAGCGGCTGTCCGCCGACGCCCTCGACGGCGTCCCGTACTCGCGGATCGTCGTGGCGTCGATCCGCCAGAACGTGAGCGACGCCATCCGGGCCCGCATCAGCGAGCGCGGCATACCGGCGAGCCGCGTCGCGGACCTGTGATTCGATGACGAAGCGGTTTGCTCTCATCGGCGCGGCCGGTTTCGTCGCGCCGCGTCACATGAAAGCCATCCGCGACACCGGTCACGATCTCGTCGCGGCGCTCGATCCCAACGACAGCGTTGGCATCATCGACAGCTACTTCCCCGCATCGGATTTCTTCACCGAGTTCGAGCGGTTCGACCGGCATGTCGACAAGCTACGCCGCAAGGGGCGCAGGGTCGACTACGTGAGTATCTGCTCTCCGAACTACCTGCACGATGCGCACATCAGGTTTGCACTCCGCAACCAGGCGCACGCGATTTGCGAAAAGCCCACGGTGTTGAACCCGTGGAACCTGGATGCCCTGCAGGAGATCGAGCGGGAAACGGGCTGCCGGGTGTTCACGATCCATCAACTGCGGCTGCATCCGACGTTGATCGCGCTCAGGGATCGCGTCAGCGCGGCCGGCAACGTGGCGCACGACGTGGACGTGACATACATCACATCGCGTGGACACTGGTATCACACCAGCTGGAAGGGCGACATTGCGAAGTCCGGCGGTATCGCCACGAACATCGGATTGCATTTCTTCGATCTGGTGACGTGGGTGTTCGGCCCCGTCGAGAAGAGCGTCGTGCACCTCAACCGCGTCGACTGCGCGGCGGGCGTCATGGGTCTGCGCCGTGCACGCGTCCGGTGGTTTCTGTCGATTAACGCCGATCACCTCCCCGAGGCACAGCGGCAGAGCGGCCAGCGCACGTTCCGTTCGATCACCGTTGGTGGTGGGGACGTGGAATTTTCCGAAGGGTTTACCGAGTTGCACACCGAAAGCTACCGGCAGATTCTCGCGGGGCAGGGCGTCGGCCTCGACGGCGCGCGCGAGGCGGTCAAGACCGTCTCCGACATTCGGCACGCGCCCGTGGAACCGTTGCTGGGCGATTACCATCCGTTGTGCCTGCGTGTGTGAATGAGCTACACCGCCCATCCGACCGCGATCGTCGATGAGGGGGCTTCGATCGGAGAGGGCACACGCATCTGGCACTGGGTGCACGTCAGTGCGGGCGCGCGTATCGGCGGCGGCTGCTCACTGGGCCAGAATGTCTTCATCGGCAACCGGGTCGTCATCGGCGCGAACTGCAAGATCCAGAACCACGTGTCGGTCTACGACAACGTCACGCTTGAAGACGATGTGTTCTGCGGGCCGAGCATGGTGTTTACCAACGTGATCAATCCGCGCAGCCACGTCTCGCGCAGGCACGAATTCCGCGACACGCTGGTGAAGCGCGGCGCGACGCTTGGTGCCAATTGCACGATCGTCTGCGGCGTCACGATCGGCGAGTACGCGTTTGTCGGCGCCGGCGCGGTGATCACGCGCGACGTCAAGCCATACGCGTTGATGGTCGGTGTCCCCGCCAGGCAAGCCGGGTGGATGAGCCGTCACGGCGAGCGACTCGATCTCCCTGTGGGGGGCAGCGGGGAAGCCGCGTGCCCGGCGACGGGTGTTCGCTATCGGCTGTCCGACGGCACCCTGCATCCATGCAGTTGAAGGGCGCCAGGCTCGTGCTCGTGGGCGGTGCCGGCCTGATTGGCTCCCACACCACCGATCTGCTGCTCGCTGAGGATATCTCCGAGCTCGTCATCTACGACAACTTCGTGCGCGGGCGTCACGAGAACCTGACCAACGCGCTGCGCGATCCTCGCGTCCGTATCTTCGAAGCGGGCGGCGACATTCTCCAGACGGACATTCTCGAATCGGCGCTCGAGCGCGCGGACGGCGTCTTCCACTTCGCAGCACTCTGGCTGCTGCAGTGCCATGAGTTCCCGCGCAGTGCCTTCGACGTGAACGTGCGCGGGACCTTCAACGTCATGGAGGCCTGCGTCACGCAGCGCGTGCGGCGGCTCGTCTACTCCTCGTCCGCGTCGGTGTACGGCGACGCGGTGGAGGAGCCGATGACCGAGGACCATCCGTTCAACAACAGGAACTTCTACGGGGCGACCAAGATTGCCGGCGAGGCGATGCTGCGCGCCTTCCATCATCGCTACGGCTTGAACTACGTCGGCCTCCGCTACATGAACGTCTATGGGCCGCGGCAGGACTATCACGGCGCCTACATCGCCGTGATCATGAAGATGCTCGATGCGATCGATCGCGGCGAGAGGCCCACGGTGATGGGCGACGGGTCCGAGGCGTTCGATTTCGTCGCCGTCGAGGATTGCGCGCGTGCGAACGTCTGCGCGATGAAGGCGGACACCGTGGATCGCTTCTATAACGTCGGCACCGGCACGCGGACATCGCTGAAAGAGCTCGCGACGCTGTTGATCGAGCTGACTGGCTCGACCGGGCCGATCATGTACTCGCCGCGCAGCCAGGCGACGCTCGTGCGTAATCGCATCGGTTCGCCGGCGCGCGCGACCGCGGAGCTCGGCTTCACGGCGCGCATCGGTCTCCGTGAGGGGCTGGAGCGGCTGATTGCCTGGCGCGCGCAGCACAAGGCGGATGTGGATGCCCGCCGACGCGCGGCCGGAGCGACCGTGTGACCGACGCCATCGTCCGGCGGATTCCTATCGCGCGGCCGAGCACGGGCGAGGACGAATGGCTCGCGCTGCGCGAGCCGCTGGAGAGCGGTTGGCTCACGCAGGGGCCGGAAGTCGCCGCGTTCGAGCGCGCCTTCGCCGAGCGCCACCAGGTGAAGCACGCGCTTGCGACCACCAGCTGCACAACCGGCCTGCATCTGATGCTCGCGGCCGCCGGCGTCGGGCCCGGCGACGAGGTGATCGTCCCGTCGTTTACGTGGGTCGCCACCGCGAACGTCGTGCTTCATACCGGCGCCACGCCGGTCTTCGCCGACGTCGATGTCGCCACGTACAACATCGATCCTGTCGATCTCGCACGGAGGGTGACGCCGCGGACCAAGGCCGTCATTGCCGTGCACCTGTTCGGGTTGTGCGCGGACATGGCGCGCATTTGTGCCGCGGTCCCGCCGGGCGTGATGATTTTCGAGGATTGTGCCTGCGCGGCAGGCGCCAGCCTCGACGGCGTTCCCGCCGGCGGCCTGGGTGTCGCCGGCGTCTTCTCCTTCCACCCGCGCAAGTCGATCACGACGGGTGAGGGCGGCATGCTGACAACGAACGATCCGCGGCTCGCGGAGGTTGCGGAGCAGCTGCGGAATCACGGCGCCAGCCTGTCCGAGGAGCAGCGGCATCGCGGCACGCAGCCGTATCTGCTGCCGGATTTCAACCTGCTCGGCTTCAACTACCGGATGACCGACCTGCAGGGCGCGGTCGGCCTCGTCCAGTTGCGCAAGCTCGATCGATTCGTTGCCGAGCGGCAGCAGTGGGCCGAGTACTACCGCGAGCAGCTTGCCGACATCCCGTGGCTGCGGATGCCGCAGTTCCCCGCCAACGGCACGCATGCATGGCAGTCGTTCGTCACCTGGGTCGATCCGGAGCTCGCGCCGCTGTCTCGCAAGGCGATCATGGCGCGGCTGCAGACGTGCGGTGTCGCGACCCGTCCAGGCACGCATGCGGTCCACATGCTGGGCTATTACCGCGATCGCTACGGCATTGCGGCGGACGATTTTCCCGGCGCGCGTGCGTGCCACGACAACACGATGGCCATTCCGCTGCACAACCGCATGACGTCCGAAGACTACGAGCATGTCGTCCGAAGTCTCCACAGCATCCGCACCTGACTCCGCGCTGATGCCGGAATGGTTGCAGACCCTGCTTGCCGCGCCCTCGCGCGACGAAGGGACGTCGTTCGACATCGGCGGGCAGCCGTGCATCATCGTCGACGGCATCCCGCGTTGCCGCACGACGATGTCCGCGGCACAGCAGCAGACGCGCGACGCGTTCGGCTTCAAGTGGAACAAACGCGACACGTTCGAATCGGCTACTTCGCTGGCGCGGATGCGCGAATGGCTCCTCTCGCGTTACGGTGACATTGCGGCCGCTGCTTGGATCCGCGAATACGGACCGCTCCCGCTCGTCGTGGACGCGGGCTGCGGCGCGGGGATGTCGGCCATCGAGCTGTTCGGCCCCATGCTGCGCGACGTGCGCTACCTTGGCGTCGACATTTCGACAACGATCGAGGTGGCGCGCCAGCGCTTCGCCGAACGCGCTCTTCCCGGCGGATTCCTGCAGGCCGACATCACCAATCTGCCGCTGGCCGCCGAGTCGGTCGACGTCATCTTCTCGGAAGGTGCGCTGCACCACACGAATTCGACGGAAGCCGCGCTGAAATCACTCGCACGTCTGCTCAAGCCGGGCGGTCGTTTTCTCTTTTACGTCTACCGCCGCAAAGGACCGCTTCGCGAGTTTACGGACGACTACGTGCGGGCGCGGCTGCAATCGTTGTCTGCCGGGGATGCCTGGCGCGCGATGGAGCCGCTGACGCACCTCGGCATTGCGCTTGGTGAGCTTGACGCGACGGTCGACGTTCCCGAGCCGGTCGATCTGCTGGGAATTCCCGCCGGCCGCGTCAGCGTGCAGCGCCTGTTCTACTGGCACGTGGCGAAAATGTTTTATCGATCGGATCTCTCGTTCGACGAGATGAATCACATCAACTTCGACTGGTATGCGCCGGCCAACGCGCACCGCCAATCGCCGGACGACGTGCGGCGGTGGTGTGCGGAGAGCGGGCTGGTGATCGAGCGGGAAGCACTCGAGGACGCCGGCATCACCGTTGTTGCGAGAAAGGAAGCCGCATCGATATGTGCGGGATAGCCGGCCTGCTTCACTACGACGGCACGCCTGCCGAGCCGGTGCTGGTGCGATGCATGGGTGACGCCATTGCCCATCGCGGGCCCGACGGATCGGGAGAGTACGTCGATGGATCGTTCGGCCTCGCGCATCGGCGGCTCGCGATCATCGATCTGTCACCTGCGGGCCATCAGCCGATGGCGACGTCCGACGGGCGCTTTGTCATTTCGTACAACGGCGAGATTTACAACTTCCGCGAGCTGCGCGTCGAGCTCGAGGCGCTCGGCTATCGCTTCCGGTCGAGAACCGATTCCGAGGTGCTGCTCTATGCGCTTGCGGAATGGGGTATCGACGCACTCGATCGCCTCAATGGCATGTTCGCCTTCGCGCTGTGGGATCGCATCGAGCGTGAGGTACTGCTGGCCCGCGATCGCTACGGCATCAAGCCGCTGTACTGGACAACGCAGCCGGGGGGGTTGCTGTTCGGCTCCGAGGTAAAGGCGATTCTCGCCCATCCTCTGTATACCGCTGCACTCGACCGCGCCGCGTTGCTGGAATACATGACGTTCCAGAATTTCCTCACCGACGCCACGCTGTTTCGCGACGTTCGCCTCCTCGCTCCGGGAAGCTGGCTGCGTGCACGTGCCGATGGCCATATCGACATGGGCCGGTTCTGGGACTTCGCGTTCGTCGAACCTTCCGAGCCGAAGTCGAAGGGTGAATACATCGAGGCGCTCGAATTCGCGGTGCGTCAGGCCGTGAATCGTCAGCTGGTGAGCGACGTCGAAGTCAGTGCGTACCTCAGCGGTGGCATGGACTCCGGAACCATCACCGCGCTGGCTGCGCGACAGATCAACAACATCAGAAGTTTTACCGTCGGCTTCGATCTGCATTCGGTCTCCGGCCTCGAGATGGGCTTCGATGAACGCGAGGCGGCGGAACACATGTCGTACCTGTTCAAGACCGAGCATTACGAGCTGGTGTTGAAAGCAGGCGACATGGAGCGCTGCATGAAGCGCCTCGTGTGGCACCTCGAGGAGCCGCGGATCGGTCAAAGCTACCCGAATTTCTATGCCGCACAGCTCGCCAGCCGGTTTGGCAAAGTCGTGCTCGCGGGCACGGGCGGCGACGAGCTCTTCGCCGGGTACCCGTGGAGGTACTACCGCGCGGTCGTGAACGACGACTTCGACCACTACATCGATAAGTACTATTCGTTCTGGCAGCGCCTCCTGCCGGCGGCGTCGATCCGCAGCGTCTTCAATCCAATCTGGGACGACGTCAAGCACGTCGTGGCACGCGACATGTTCCGGGCCGTGTTTCACACGCGTGCCGATCACCTCACTCGCCCCGAGGATTACATCAATCACTCGCTCTATTTCGAGGCCAAGACATTCCTGCACAGCCTGCTGGTTGTTGAAGACAAGCTGTCGATGGCCCACGGTCTGGAAACCCGGGTCCCGTTTCTCGACAACGACCTCGTCGATCTTGCGATGTCAATCCCGATCGGCCTGAAGCTTGGCAACCTGGGAGAAGTGATTCGACTCAACGAGAACGAACCCGGTTCCAAGACCCAGAAGTTCTTTGAGAACACGCGCGACGGGAAACTGATTCTGCGCGAGGTCATGCGCCGGCTCATCCCGGCCGCCGTGACCGATGCGCACAAGCGCGGTTTCTCGGGTCCCGACGCCACGTGGTTCCGGGGCGAGAGCATCGAATATGTTCGCGACGTGCTGTACAACCCTCGCGCGCGCATCTTCGACTTTTTGGACCGCACTGCCACGCTGGCGCTCGTTGACGAACATCTCGAGGGACGCGAGAACAGGCGCCTGCTCATATGGTCCCTTCTCAACCTCGAGGAATGGTCGGCGACGTTTTTGTCTCGGACGACCGTTGTCCATCAGCCGGAAGCCGCGGTGTGAGGAGCGCCTTTCCTCGCGCCGACAACCAGACGCGCGTATTCCGTCTCATCGACGAGGCAATCGCGCGACTCGATCTGAATCTTTCAGGACTTCGCGTGTTGACGGAAGCTGCCTCCGGTGCGTATGTCGTGACGCCGCTCATCGCCGCGCGCGCGGGTGCCGAGCGCGTGTATGCCGTCGCACGGAGCTCGTTGTACGGAGCGGCGGGCGACGTCATTGCGTACGGCCGGGAGTGGGCGGGCGCGTTTGGCGTGGGCGCTCGCATTCAGTTCGTGACAGGCGCGCCGGCCGAGTACGCGCCCGGTGTCGACATCGTGACTAATCTCGGATTCGTACGACCCATCGATCGGGAGCTGGTCAGTCGCCTTCCGCGACACGCGGTCGTCAGCCTGATGTGGGAGCCATGGGAATTCCGCGACGCGGATATCGACGCGGCAGCGTGCATGGAGTTCGGGATTCCGGTAATCGGCACGAACGAAAGCGACGAGCGACTGAGGATTTTCAACTACGTGGGATTGCTCGCCGTGAAGCTGCTGCTCGAGGCAGCTGTCGAATGTGCTCGCAGCCGGATCGTCGTGGTCGGCTCCGATCCGTTTGGAGGCGCGACCGCAAAGGCGCTGGCCGAACTTGGTGCCGCTGTCACCCGCGTCGCCCTTTGCGAGAACCTGGACGTCACGGTTGGTCCGCTCGTCGAACGTGCTGATGCCGTGGTGCTCGTCGAGCACAAAGACCGGCGACAGCTTGTTGGAGAGCAGGAAGGAATCCGACCGCAACGCTTCTCGGTCAGCGGGTGCTCACTCATTCACATCGCGGGCACTGTAGATGACGATGCGCTGGCGCGCGCGCAGGTGGTGAAGCACCCGTCACGGCGCGTCGTACCGGGACACATGGCCGTTGGCACCGACTACGTTGGCCCGCGGCCTGTTATCGACCTGCATACCGCTGGACTGAAAGTCGGAACCGACGCCGTGCGGAGTCGTCTCGCGGGCGCCTCCGAGAACGACGCGATTGCCGTCGCCGAGGCGTCAGGTCTTGGCGTTCGGTTCAACCCAGGGCTGTTCCTGTGAGAGTTGCCTTGCTCGGCCGATCGCAGTTAGCCCTGCGTTCCGGCGAGGCTTTGCTGAGCGCGGGACATGAGATAGCGCTCGTTGCGACCGCAAAACCTGCCGAGTATTACAAGGCCGGGCCGGACGAGTTTCGCGCCTTCGCGGGGACAGCCGGTGCGCCATTCTGGTTTTCGCCGGCGCTGCGCCATCCTGACGTGGTCGCCAGGCTCGCTGCGGTTGAGCCCGAGGTGGCCGTGTCGGTGAACTGGCCCACCATCATCGGGCGCGAGGCGATTGCCGTATTCCGCCATGGCATCCTGAATGCGCACGCCGGTGATCTGCCGCGCTATCGCGGCAATGCGTGTCCGAACTGGGCCATCCTCAACGGTGAGGAGACGATTGGGCTCTGCATCCACCAGATGGAGCCCGACGAAGTCGACAGCGGGCCGGTGCTGTTGCGCGATCGGCTTCGTCTGGAGCCGACGACCTATATCGGCGATGTCCTCGAATGGCTCGAGCGCCGCATTCCGGAATTGTTCCTGTGCGCGGTCGCCGGCCTCGAGACGGGGCAACTCGTCCCCGATCGTTCGAGGATGGACCCGGCGGCCAGTCTTCGATGTTATCCACGGCGGCCCGAGGACGCGCGGATCGATTGGCGGCATCCGGCGGTCTTGGTGCACCGGCTCGTTCGCGCCTCCTCTCGTCCATTCGCCGGCGCGTTCAGTTTCCTCGAGGGCGAGCGGCGCGTGACGATCTGGCGCGCCGAGATTTACCCGCATCCGGGCGCGTTCCTCGCTGTTCCGGGTCAGGTACTGATGCGCGCCGACGGCGATCCGGTGATTGCGTGTGGTGACGGGTGTCTTCGGCTCACCGAGATGGCGGTCGACGGTGCAGACAGCGATGGTGCGGCGCGGCAGATCGTTGGCGCGAGCCTGCGCCAGCGGCTTGTCTGACCTCCGCCGCACGGGGGGCGCGGAACGGAAACTGCTGGTGATCTTTGCCGGCGATCATGGCTCGGCGCGCGCAAAAGGTGTCGAACAGCTGCTGCGGCAATATGACGAGCAGGGCTTTTTCGACAAAGTCATTCTCATCAGCCCGTATCTGCGTCGGGATGCGCGCACATCGCTCGATGAGCGTCACGAGCTGTATGAATTCGGCCTCGGATGGGCCAGATTCGCCGGTCGTGTGCTGGCGCCGCTGCACGTGCTGCGGGTCATCCTGGCGTGCCGCCGTCTCGTCCGCCGCGAGCGCATCAGCGTCATTCGCGCGACCGAACCGACGTTGTGCGGCTTCATCGCCTGGGCAACGGCCCGCCTGACGGGGGTTCGCTACGTCGTGTCGCTGCACGCCGACTACGACAAGCTGTTCGCGCTCGACGGTGCGCGCGGCGCGCCGACACTACTCGGGTCACGCGCGCTCATCGAACCCTTCGAGCGGCTCGCGCTGCGCGGTGCGAGCCGCGTGATGCCGATCCGTGACAGCCTCGTGCCGTACGCACTGAAGCGAGGCGTCGCCGCTGACAAGGTTCGTGTCATTCCGCACGGAATCGATCTGACTCCGTTCACGCGGCCACCCACCGTCGACATCCGCCGCATGCTGGACGTGCCGGCCGACAAAGCCATCGTGGCGTTCGCCGGGCGGCTCTCGCCTGAGAACTACGTCGCCGACATGCTCGACGCGAGTCGTCTTCTTGCCGCGCGTCGCGACGATTTCGTCGTCGTGCTGGCCGGTGGCGGCGTGCTCGAGCGCGATGTCGCCGCGCGGCTGGAGCAGGACCCTGCGCTCAGGCACGTGGTCAGGGCGATTGGATTCGTCTCGCAGGACATTGTGCGGGCGCTGTACGGAACAGCGGTCGTGTCGCTGTGCCTGATGGGGGGGTTCAGTCTGATCCAGGCGTGTGCCGCCGGCCGGCCGGTGATCGCGTACGACGTCGATTGGCACCACGAGCTCGTCGTCAACGGCAAGACGGGACGCCTCATTCGAGAGCACGATGTTGGTGCCGTTGTCGATGCGGTCAGCGCCTTTCTCGACGACCGCGCCGAAGCGTCGCGAATGGGCGCCGAAGCGAAAGCCCTCGCCTTCGTGCGTCACGATATCCGCACGGCATCCGAGCTCAGGCGCCGCTGGTACGCGGAGATCCTCGCCGGATGACCGCGGATCTCCTCGCGCCCGCCGGACGCGGCGTTCCAGAGCTGTGGCACACCGACGATCAGTTCGCGCGGCAGCTCGGAGATCCGTCGCACGCAGACGTCATTCGCTGGCGGTGGGACGCGTTCGCGGCAGCGCTGCGATCGTACTTTGCCGAGAACCCCGACACGCAGGTGTTTCACGTTCTCGATGCCGGCTGTGGCGATGGCATCAATCTGATGGCGCTTCGGCGGATTCTCAACGAGCTCGGGCGGCCGTCGACCCTGGTCGCAATCGATCTCAACCCCGTTCGCGTCGAGCGCGCGCGGGCCGCCGAACGCGCCGGCGATCGTATCGCGTTCGGCTCGGTGACGGAGCTGCCGTTCGAATCGGGGCGCTTCGACGTAGTCCTGTGCAACCACGTGCTCGAACACATCGCGCGGCCAGAGCAGGCCGCGAGCGAAATTGCGCGCGTCCTTTGCCCGGGCGGGATGGCGATCGTCGGCGTGCCCAATGAGGGTTGCGTCCTGGGTCAGCTGCGAAACCATGTGCTGCAGCGATCGATCCTGAAAGCCACCGATCACGTGAACTTCTTCACGCGCGCGACTCTGCGCCATCTTCTCATCTCGGCGGGTTTGGATATTGCCGCCGTACGAAGTCGAGGTTTTTTCCTTCCCCATCTGCGCTTGTTGAATTGCGCGACGGCATATGCTCGCGGGCGAAGGATTCTCGACCGTGCCGGCCGGTTGTTCGAGAGCCAGGCCGCTGATCTGCTGTTCATCGCCTATCGCAACCGCTCGCGCGGGACGGTCGCTCGGAAGTGACGATCATCGCCGGACCAGGTGTCACGGCGTCCAGCCAGGTGACGATCACCGACGCGAGGGACGCCGACTGCGCGCGTTGGGACGAGACGGTCGGCGAATCGGTCAACGGAACGATCTTTCATCTGCGCGCCTTTCTCGCCTATCACGGCGACAAGTTCCGCGGGAGCGAGCGGTTTCTCGTGGCCCGGTCACCGGGCGGCGTCGTCGCGCAGATTGCATTGACGGTCAATGAGAACCCCGACGGGACGCGAGAAGTGCTGTCGCCGTATGGAGCCAGCTATGGCGGCTTCGTCCTGCATCACAGCCTCACACACCGCGAAGCGAAGGGGCTCGTCAGTGCGTTTGTCGACTGGCTCCGATCGACCGGGATCAGCCGCTGTCGTTTGACCTTTCCTATTGCCTGCTGCAACAAGGTGAGCGTCGACACGCTGTACTTCGCTTTGCTCGAGCATGGATTCCGGCTGTCCACACGCGAAGTGACGAGCGTGTTCTGTCTCGAGCCTCGAAGACCCGCGTACGAACAGGTCTACGACCGCGCGAGGCGCACCGCCCGCCGCGCCGCGAATGCGGGCGTGACCATCGACTTTCACGGCGATCTGGACGACTTCTGGCGCGTGCTCGAGCTGACGTACGCCAAGCATGGCGTGCCGCCGACGCACACGCATGCGGAATACAAGCGGTTGACAGAGCTGCTGCCAGACCGCGTCTTTGCGCACGTCGCCTATCACGACGATGAGCCGGTAGCGGCGCTGGGCTGCTTCGTCATTACTCCCACCGTCAACAGCTCGTTCTACATCTGCCAGGACCCTGCAAAGGATGATCTGCAGGGTCTGAGCTTGCTGATTCTCGAAACACTGTCGCGGATGGAGCAGGAAGGATATCGGTACTTCAACTTCGGCACGATGACCGTGAACATGGAGCCGCGCGAAAACATCTTCATGTTCAAAGAGAACTTCTCGCGTGTTGGCGTGTTCAGGGATACCTACGAGTGGCGCGCGCCGCGCGTCGATACGACACCCATGAAGACCGTCGAGGAGTGGAAGACGTACTGGAACGCCAAGCGAGGACCCAATCCTGTCGCGCTGAACGACTACTGCATCGACGGTATTCCGTTGGAACGGGGGCGCTACGAAGAGGCCGTGGTCAAGCCGAACGTGGAACGGCTCGACATTGGCCCCGCATGTGACGTGCTGGAAATCGGCTGCGGGACGGGATTGCACCTGCGCGAGATGGAGGGACGCGTTCGCCGGCTGGTCGGCACCGACTTGAGCGTGACGATGCTCTCGCATTACGGCGGCTCGGCGGCGCGGTGCGTATCCGAGGCCGGTCGCCAACCATTCCGATCTGGCAGCTTCGACCGCATCCTGATGGCCGGCGTGACGATGTACTTTCCGGGCTTCGACTATTTCAAAGTCACCGTCGAAGAGTGCCTCGACCTGCTTCGCGCTGACGGCATCCTGCTCGTTGGCGACATGCAGTTCGGTACCGGGGTCAGCCGGTCAGGATACCTCGTCTATTCCAAGAGCAAAGTCGTGGAGTTCCTTGATTCGCTCGGGTACCCATATTCGCTGCTCGCACAAAGCAGACTGAAACGGGCGATCAACAACAGACACGACATTCTGATCTACAAAGAGACACGTCGCGCGCCCGGCGGAAATCGATGATGCCGCGAATCCTCTTCATCGGCATCAACTGGCGCTACATGAATCGCACGGGCGAGTTGCTGCTCGCGATGTTGCGCGAGGTCGGCGATGTCGTCTGTTACGGCCCCGGATTCGTCGCTGAAGACGTCCTGTCACAGGGCCTGCAGCGGTTCGTCGACGCCGCAGGTCCGTTCGATGCGGCCGTGATGACCGAGCTGATCGCGTTCTCCGAAAAGGTCGCGGACGTCGACGCGCGGCAGATCAGAAGCGTCACGCGTCAATACGTCTTCGATTTTCCAACCCGTCATCTCGACTATGTCTCGACGATCCGTCAGCAGGTACCCGCGCTCACGTGCCCGCGCCTGATCAGCCTGCTTCAGTGCGACTTGTACAACTGGACCAGTTATCACACCGATCGTATCTGCGCGGTGGCGCAGTACTTCCTCTCCAATGGACCTGAAAACGTTCTCTTCGTGGATCAAATGCACTCCCTGCGCCGCGAATCATTCTGGCGATCGGCAAACGATCATTTCGCCCGTTTCATCATCGATCGAGCCGCCGACATCATTTCCTTTCCGCTGTTCGTCGCGCTCGAGGAGTTTTACGAGCTTCCTCTCGACCAGCGAGCGTACGAGTGGGCCGTTCCCGGCGTCCAGTACCACGCCCGACGCCTCGCCGATCGCGAACTGCGGCGCCTCGGCGCTTCGCGCGCGCCGCGCGCGGCGGCGAGGGCCGTTGTCCTTGCGAGCCGCGTGTTCGGCGCCGCGTCGCATGTGCAGCTGTCGCTTGGGAACACGTTGTTTCGTCGCCAGCTCGAGACGGCGCGTGCCGTGTACACCTGCGGGTCCGCCCTGCGACAGCCGGTGCGAAAATTCTTCGAGGTGCCGGCGGCGGGCGCACTCCTGGTGTGTGAGCCGTGCGTGGGATTTGCGGACATGGGATTCCGTCACGGTGTCAACGCGATTGCCTGCGCTCCCGCCGATGTCGGCGAGGTACACGAACTCCTCGCGCGCGATGGTGACAGGGCGCAGCACATCGCGACGGGCGGGCAGCGCCTGGTCCGCGAAGAGCACTCTCTGCCCGCGCGCGCCAGGCAGCTGCGCAGCTGTCTGACTGAGATCAGCAATGGCCGCTTCGCCGGAGCGCGGTGGCAGGAGGGTCTGTTCAGGGTGTCAACGAAAGGCTCATCCAGTGAGAGTGTGAGGCCTTCGATCGGAGCGGCCGCAGTAACGGCCAATTCGTGATCAAGTCTCCCCGTTCGATCGCCGCAATATCTGAGCTTCTGCGCGACATCGTTTCGGTCGTCGGGCTTCGATACGCGTTGTACGTCCTGGTCGTCGCGTTAACCGGACTGATGGAGGCTGTCAGCCTCGCGAGTATCGTTCCTCTCCTTGCCGCGGTCGGCGTCGGTACGGGTCGCGTCGAACAGCTTGGCCGGCCTGGTCAGGTGGTTCTCGGCCTGTTGCACGCCGTGGGCGCCCATCCATCAGCATCTGCTGTCGGTGCCGTTGTCGTGGCGGCGTTGCTTGCAAGCACGTTGCTGTTCGTGACGCAAAGCTACATCGGAGCACGCCTTCAGACGTCGTACGTCTATCGCTGGCAGCATCGGCTGGCCTCGCTGATATTTGCCTCGCGATGGAAGTATTTCCAGCGACAGCGCGAGGGTGATCTTGTCAACGCCTTGATCGCCGAAACGCAACGGCTCGGTGGCGCGTTCTATCAGATGGGTCTTCTCCTGACGGGTGTGATCCACAGCGTCGTGTTTCTAACGGTTGCCGCCACATTGTCACTGCCGACGACGGCACTCATCGTGGCGGGTGGAGCAGTGCTGTTCGTGGTCACCCGTCCGCTGCTCCATCGGTCGTACCGTCAAGGCACCGGTATCAGCACGGAAAGCGCCGAGCTTCAGTCGTTGGCGGGCGAACTGGTGTCCGGCGCCAAGCTTCTCAAAGCCACCGCGACGGAATCGGAAGCCGTTCGCCTCCTCACGGCGACCGCGGAGCGGCTGCGGCGTCACGTGCTCGCGAACGCGGTCGACGTTCAGATCATCAAAGGCGTCTTCGACTTTGGTGCCGCTGCGATTGGAGCCGGCATTCTCGTCGCCGGCTACTCCGTTCTGCGCGCCGACGCCGGAATCGTTCTCGTCGTGCTGGCGATCTTCGTCCGCCTCATGCCCAAGCTCCTCAGCGTGCAGCACGGGCTCCAGTCACTCTCATTCATTCTGCCGTCGGTGCAGATGGTGCGCAGAGTTGCCACAGAGGCCGAACAGGAGACCGAGTCGACCGTTGCGTCCACGGGCAACGCATTGCCGGCTCATCTTGGCCACGGACCACTCGGCGTTGCGCTTGCCCACGTTCAGGTGCGCTATGGAGAGCATCCGGCCCTCGAGGGCGTGAGCCTCGAGATCCCGCCGGGAACGTGCGTCGCTCTCGTGGGTGGGTCCGGGGGTGGGAAGACCACGCTGGTTGACGCAATACTCGGACTCGTGCCGCTTGCCGGCGGATCCATTCGGATCAATGGCGAGACGCTCGACACACTGCCACTCGCGGATCTCCGTCGGCGAACCGGCTACATGGGCCAGGAGGCGCTCCTTTTCAACACCAGCATCGAGGACAATATCGCCTGGGGACGTTCGGAAGATGACGCTGGCGCCGTGCAGCAGGCGTTGGAGCTCGCTGGTGCCGACGGCTTCGTGAAGAAGCTTCCTCACCTCCTTCGGACGGTGATTGGCAATCGTGGCGAGCTGCTCTCCGGAGGAGAGCGGCAACGCCTGGCGCTGGCGCGCGCGGTTCTCGGGGACCCCGGGCTGTTGATTCTCGACGAGGCAACCAGCGCGCTCGATGCGGAAACCGAGCGCGCGGTGACGAACGCGGTGGCAACGCTGCGGGGACGGACCACCATCGTGATGATTGCGCATCGGCTTTCCTCGGTACGGATCGCGGACACTATCTGCGTGATCGAGCAGGGGCACATCGTCGAGCAGGGAACGTGGAATGCGCTGTTGCAGCGCCGCGGCAGGTTCTATGAACTCTGGAACCTGCAGCACGACGAAGGAGGACGTCATCGTGCCGCCGTTTAGCGAATACGTCAGGAGGACCGCCCGGCTCGCACGGTCGCGCCCGCGCGGCTGGAAGTCACTCCTGTACAACACGGCGATGGCCAAGGCGAAGCGCGTCGCGCCGCTGATGCTTCCGGTGCACATCTCGATCGAGCCGACCAATGTCTGCAACCTCCGCTGTCCCGTGTGCGAGACGGGTAACGGCAGCCTGGCGCGGGCCGCTGGCATGCTCGATTACGACCTGTACACGCGGTTCATCGACGAGGTCGCGCCGCATACGGCCGTCATCATGTACTACTTCATGGGCGAGCCGTTCCTGAACAAGCGATCGTACGAAATGATCCGTTACGCGCGGCAGAAAGACATCTATGTCGAAACGTGCTCGAACGGGGACTACGTCGATCCGACCGGCGTGATCTACTCGGACATCAACCAGATCAGCATTCAGATCGGCGGAATGACACAACGGACGCACGAGATGTACCGCGTGCGGAGTGACCTCGCGCGGGTCATGCGGAATCTCGAAGGGATGCTCGATGCGCGGCGCAGGCACCCCGCCAGCAACGTCCAGATCGACGTCGGGTTCATTGTGATGAAACACAATGAGCACGAGGTGCCGGAGTTCGTGCGCTGGGCGAAGGAGATCGGCGTTGACCGCGCAAACGTGATCGACCCGTGCGTGCGAACAATCGCAGAAGGACACGACCTCCTGCCGGAGGATCGTCGGTACTGGTTCTATGACGAGGAGGCGTTCTCCCGGGGCGTGCTGAAGCCGAAGCACCTACCCGATAACGAATGCACGTGGGTCTGGAACTCCGTGATGATCAACTGGGACGGCGGCGTCGTCCCGTGTTGCCGCGACACCCACGGGACGCACCTCTTTGGGAATGTCTTTGCAACGCCGCTCCGCGAGATCTGGAACGGCGAGCCGATGCGCGTGTTCAGACGCCGCATTGTGACGGACCAGCGCGACGTCGACATCTGCCGTCTCTGTTCCGGCTACGGCGTGCCGGCGCTCACTCGCTCGCGTCCGATGGCATTCGAGGTCAAGCGCCTCAGCCTTGATGAGAGCAAGCTGGATATTCCCTCGTTCGACCCACCATCGCCGCCGTTGATCCAGATCACGAAGTGACGTCGCCTAGCTGCGAGTGATTCCCCTCGCCGTCCTCACGGGTGCCATTGCCATCGCGGCGCGCGTCGCGATCGGCCGCGCGGCGATGATGACCGGCCGCGTCGATCACTATTACTGGATGCTGGCGGCCGACGCGTATCGCACCCAGCGCGGATTGCCCGTTCGAATCGCAGACAAGTACTTGATGGAGGATGAGACGCAGGCCTATCCGCCACTGTTCGGGATTCTGCTCGGACGATGGCATCTCGATCGATGGGGCAGTGCAGCCGTTGTCGGCTTGGAGCTGGCCCAGGCAGCCGTACTCGTTGTGTTGATGGCGGCGTTTCACGCGTCCGTGCCCGCGATCCTGCTTGCAGTGAGCATGTACGCCGCGGCGCCGGTGCTCGTCAGCTACAACACGCAGCTCAATTCCCGCATTCTTGGCGATCTCTTTCTGTTCTCGATGTTTTCCGCAGAAGCGTGTGCGGTATTCGTCGTGCAGTCCCGGTCCGGCGAACTGGCGCTGTGGACGTTCGCCGCTGTGATGACGGCGCTTGTCTGCATGACGCACAAGATGACGCTCCAGCTGTATGCCGTCATCCTGTTGCCATGGTCATCGGCATTGAAGACCACGATGCCGCTGGGAGTCTTCGTTGCCGGCATCGTACTGTACGTCGCGCTCGTCGGCCCGCGGTTTGCCGAGTACCAGTTTCGGGCGCACTGGGACATCGTCAGTTTCTGGAACCGGAACTGGCGTCGGCTGGGCGCACATCAATTCCGCGACTCACCGATCTACGGCGGGCCGTCGCCGAGCTGTTCAACCTGTTTCCATCGTCGCGGGCTCGCGGGCGTTCTCAAGCACCTGCGAGTCGTGGTGTCGTACGCGCCAGCGAATCTGTTCCTCCCGCTCGCGAGCGTGGTCACCGGATCGTGGCCGCCAGCCTGGCTGGTTGCATGGGTTGGCGTGACCTATCTCTGGGTGCTCGCGACGCTGTTCGTGCCGGCATTGCGATGCCTGGGCGGAGGTCACCTCTACGTATTCAATGCGATCGGACCTGCGGCCGCCTGGGTGGCGTGGCTGCCCGACCAACGGCTGACTGTTGCAGTACTTGGCATCGGAGTGTTTCTAACGGCCGTCTCTCTCGCGATGGCATGGCGGATCGTACGGACGCGCGTTGCGGTCCGCGACGCGATGTTCGATGAGGCCGCGACAGCTCTCGCCGCGATGCCGAAGAGCCACGTCGCCGTCTTTCCCCTGCAGAACGCAGAGGCGATTGCCGCAATGACGCCTCACCGCGTGTTGTGGGGTGCGCACGGGTATGGATTCTCGAAGCTGGAAGGATTTTTTCCCGTGCTCACCGAGCCGCTCTCTCGATTCATCCGTCAGCACGACGTCGAATGGATCCTCGCGGACGATCGATTCTGGCACGTGGCAGACAGTCTCATGCGCGAAGGTCTTCGCATCGACGGCGAACAGGTGTTCGGCTCGTGGCGATTGACACATCTGGTGCACATGCACGTCGCATGAAAGCCGTTCTGCTGGCCGGCGGCATCGGCTCGCGCATCGCCGAGGAGACGCAGCTGAAGCCGAAGCCGATGGTGGAAATCGGCGGCATGCCGATCCTGTGGCACATCATGAAGCTCTACTCCGCCCAC
>Ga0075434_100001791_pt1 | contig 18554 bp, 15 predicted proteins | sample RhiMethybrSRZTD3_FD_75298 | JGI IMG/M metagenome (GOLD analysis project Ga0075434, IMG submission 75298) | Populus rhizosphere microbial communities from Tennessee, USA - Rhizosphere MetaG P. TD hybrid SRZTD3 | ecosystem: Host-associated > Plants > Roots > Rhizosphere > Soil | place: USA... | reverse complement strand
CCCGGGCCCCCCGTCCAGGCGTAGGAGGCGCCGACGTTGACGATCGATCCGGGCGAGCCGGCGGCCAGGTGCCGGCGGGCGAACTCGCGGGCGCACAGGAATGTCCCGTTGAGCGTGATGTCGACCACGGTCCGCCACGCGTTCGGCGACATGTCCTCGGCCGGCACGGGAAAGTTGGCGGCGGCATTGTTGATCAGCACGCCCGGCAGGCCGAACCCGGCCTCGGCGGCGTCGAAGGCGGCGGCAATCTCGTCGGGCTGACGGATGTCGCATGGGACGGTCGACACCCGAGCACCGATCGCTTCCATCGCGTCTCGCCCGGCGGCGAGGTGCTCCTCTTTGCGGCTCGCGATCACGATCGCCGCGCCCAGCCGGGCGAACTCGGCCGCGATGGCCTTGCCGAGGCCGGTACCCCCGCCGGTGACCAGCACGGTCACGCCCCCGAACGTGCCGGCAGGGAGTGCGGACTCGCCCATCGGCGGCGGCTCGGGCAAGCCGATCAACTCGCTCACCGCGTCTCCCTTCGTTCCGGCTGCGCTCGCGCGTCAGCTCCCCGTGTACCGCGGCTCGCGATCTTCGGCGCGCGCCGCGCGCAGCTCGGCGATGTCGTCGCTTTTGTTGACGAAAGTCTGGTAGATCATCTCGTCGGACATCGACGATCGAATCGTCGGCACGGCCAGGTGGCGGATGACCTCCCGGGCCATCTTCACGGTGACGGCCGGGAGTGAGGCAATGTGCTCCGCGATCTCCCGCGCCGTGGCATCGAGCTCGTTCTCGCCGACGATCCGGCTCACGACGCCGTGTGTGAGCGCCTCGTCGGCCGTGAGCACCCGGCTCGTCAGGACGAGGTCGCTGACGAGGCCGGCGCCGGCCATCTCGAACAGCGCCCCCATGCCCCCCGTGTCCGGAATGACGCCGTACGTGAGTTCGGGAAGGCGAAAACGCGCGCCTTGGGCCGCGATCCGCACGTCGCACAACAACGCGCGCTGGAACGATGCACCCATCACCCAGCCCTTGCAGGCGACGATCACGGGGGCGTCGAGGTCCCAGAGTTGCTGGATGCCCCGGTGTCCCCGCCGCATGAGCTCGTGGTGCGAGACCGGCTCTGTGTGCGCGCCGATCGCGCTGACATCCCGGCCGGACGAGAACGACCTGCCTTCGCCCCGCCACACGACAGCTCGCACGTCCGGATGGCTCCGCAGCTCGCTCAGAATCTCGAAGAAGCGCGCGTCCATCTCGTCATCGAACGCGTTGTGCTTCTCCGGGTTGTCGTTGGTCACGATCGCGATCGCGCCGTCGATCTCGAGCCGAACCCGGTCGGTCATTGGTCGTCACCCTAGACAAGGGTCGATGCGATGCAGGGAGGCGGCGGCGGGAATCGAACCCGCGTACAAGGTTTTGCAGACCTCTGCCTGTGCCACTCGGCTACGCCGCCGGAGGCGTCGAGGTTACCGGCTCGTGTTCACCGGGCCGCGGGGATCCCGCGCCGCTCGGGCGCGAAGATGAGCGCCTTGGGCTCTCGGGGATGGGGCAGGGAAAAGCTCGTCGTGCCGGCCGCTGCCATCGTGGCCGGCGCGTTCGTCGCCACCACGCTGACGGGGCCGGCGGCAGCAACTGCCGGCCGATCGAACGTCACGCCGGTCGGCACTTACGCCGTCGGACGCATCGAGCAGACCTTTGTCGACAACTCCCGGCCCACGATGGCGAACGGCAGCTTCGCGGGCGCACCGAACCGCACGTTGCACACGACGATCTACTACCCGGGCCTCGGGAAACCCGGCGAGACGGTCATGCGCGGCGCCACCCCGGACCGCAAGCACGGCCCGTACCCGATGATCCTGTACAGCCACGGCAGCAACTCGTTCGGCGCCGAGTACGAGCCGCTCCTGCGCCAATGGGCGTCGGCCGGCTACGTCATCGCCGCACCCGACTACCCGCTGTCGAACATGAACGCACCCGGCGGCGCGACGGTCACCGACCTCGGCCAGCAGCCCGCCGACGCCCGCTTCGTCATCGACAGGATGCTGGCGCTGAGTTCGAAGCGGTCCGGGAAGCTCGCAGGCACGATCGACGCGAAGCGCATCGGTGCCTCCGGTCACTCGCTCGGTGCACTCACGACGTACCGGCTCGTCTACCAGACATGCTGCGCCGACAAGCGCATCAAGGCGGCCGCGCCCATGTCGGGAACCGCAGGCGACCCACCGGAATTCTTCACCGGCATCTCGACGCCCTTGCTCGCCGAGCACGGTGACGCCGACGGAACGATCGCCTACCAAGCCGGCGCCGACACCTACGCCAAGGCGAGTCCGCCGAAGTTCTTCCTCACGCTGATCGGCGGAGGGCACACTCCGCCGTACCGGGGCGGACCCGATCCGGCGCCGACCACGGTCGCGCACGTTACGCTCGACTTCTTCGACCGTTACCTGAAGACCGATCGGGGTGCGCTCGAGCGGCTGCGCCACGATGCCAACCAGCCCGGCGTTGCGACGCTCCAGGAGCAGGCAGGGTGACCGGCCCAATGACCGGAGGGGGACGATGATCGAGGCCCGTACGCCACGCCGCTGGCGCGCTCGTCTGGCCGTGGTGACGGTGGTGGCCGGCCTGTTCACGACAGGGGTCGTGGCCACCGCGCCCGCAGTCTCGGCCAGCTCGGTGACCAAGGCCCAGCCGCCGAAGGTCGCGCAGCTCGGGAAATACGCCGTGGGCCTGCGAACGGAGACGTTCGTCGACTCGACGCGGCCCACCGAGAACGTCGCTCCGACTCGTACGCTCAAGACGGCGATCTACTACCCCGCGCAGGGCACGCCGAACGACACGCCGATCGCGAACGCCCCACCGGACACGAAGAACGCTCCGTATCCGCTGATCCTGTTCAGCCACGGTTTGGGTGCACGCGGCGTCGCGTACGAGAACATCCTCAAGGCTTGGGCGTCGGCCGGCTATGTGGTCGCGGCTCCGGACTACCCGTTGTCGAACACGGACGCCCCCGGCGGTGCGCAGTTCGGGCGCGCCATCGCGGACACGAAGAACCAACCCGCGGACGCCACGTTCGTGATCAACCAGGTCATCAAGCTCGACAAGCAGAAGCAGGGCCTCGGCGGGATCGTCGATCCGAAGCGGATCGGCGCATCGGGTCACTCGCTCGGGGGCATCACGACCTACGGGCTCGGCTACAGCGGATGCTGCGCCGACAAGCGGATCAAGGTGGCCATCCCGATGTCGGGCATCATCGGCGTTGTCGATGGGCCCGAGACGTACTTCCAGGGCGCGGCGACGCCGTTGCTGGCCGTGCACGGTAACGCCGACGGCACGGTGCCCTACGCCGCCGACATGAACGGATTCGCCCGCGCGAAGGCGCCGAAGTACTTCCTCACCTTCCTCGGCGCCAGCCACGTCACGCCGTTCCTGGGTGGCGACAATCCGTCGGCGATGGCGCTGAAGCAATCCACCATCGACTTCTTCAATCGCTACCTCAAGGACGACAAGTCTGCGCTCGACAAGCTGCGCACGGACGCCAACGTCTCGGGGGCCTCGACGCTCGAGGAGCATCCCGCGAGCGGGGCCACGGCCGGCGCGCCGACGAGCACGACGAAGAAGTCGACCAGCCCGAGCAGCTGACCGCGGGCTCGCTCAGCTGCGGCCGTCTTGGGGCCGCGTGAGCAGGCTCGGCCTAAGATTCGGGCGTGACTTCCCCGGTTCGGGTCCTGGCTGTGGGCGCGGCCGCGCCCGCGCGGCGGCTGGCGGCCGCCGACGTCGCCGCCGCCTGGGGTCGTGGCGGCGGGCGGGGCCAGGTCGGCGTCTGCGCCCCCGACGAGGACGTTCTCACTCTCTCTGCAGAAGCAGCGTGCCGCGCGGTGGCGGCCTCGGGGCTCGAGAACGACATCATCGACGGCCTGTGGTGGGGAACGACGCGTCCGCCCTTCGCCGAGGGGCCGAGTCACGCCGTCCTGGCCGCGGCCCTGGGGTTGTCGGCGCACTCCGGTGGCGCCTTGTTCTCGGGGTCCCCGCACGCGGGGATGGAGGCGCTGCTCGGCGCGTACGACGCGATCGCCGCCGGGTCCGCACGGGTCGCCCTGGTCGTCGCGGCCGACGTGCTCGTGCCGGGGCCGGGCACCTCGTACGAGGAGCGGGCGGGCGCCGGCGCGGCAGCCGTGGTGCTCGTCTCCGAAGGTGGTCAAGCGTCGTTGCCTGCTCGTGTCACCCGCACGCATCCATTCCTCGACCGCTATCGCTCGGACGCCGACGACGGCACGCGCGATCTCTACGACGCGCGCCTTTTCCGCGAGGAGATCTTCCTACCGGTCGTGCAGGAAGTCGGCGAGCAGCTCGCGTCGCTCGAGATCGACGAATGGTCGCTCCCCGACCCCGACGGCCGGCTCGGCGCCACCGCGGCGCGCAAGCTGGGAGGTGGCGCCCCCGCCTCGGCGAGCGTGTACGCGGCAATCGGTGACACGGGCGCGGCGGCTCCGCTCCTGGGCGCGCTCGGTTCGCTCGACGCCGCCCGTACCGTCGCCGTCGTCGGCTTCGGCGGCGGTCGCGCCACCGGCATCGTGATCAACGCCGACGGCCCCGTGCGGGGTGCGGCCGCGATCGGGGACGAGTGGGCCGGGGGGCAGCCGATCTCGTACGCCGAAGCGCTGCGCGCCCGCGGGCAGCTGCAGGCGACCGGCGAGACCATCCCGATGGGCGTCCCGCCCGAGAGCGCGCTCTTCGTCCGGGGCGCAGAGGAGATGCTCGGGCTGCTCGGGGCCCGGTGCGTCGACTGCGGGACCATCAACACGCCGCCGACGATCCATCCGTACTGCATCAGCTGCGGGAGCACGAAGTTCATGCTGGTGTCGCTGGCCCGTCGCGGCGTCGTGCACACGTTCGTCGTCAACCACACGATGCCGCCCCCATTCGAGGCGCCGTTGCCCCTGGCGGTCATCGACCTCGCCGACGGTGCACGCGTGATGCTCCAGGTGATCGGTGACGGGAGCGACATGCGGATCGACGCCGACGTCGAGCTGGTCCTGCGCCGGTACGCCTTCGAGCGCGGCGTCCCTGTCTACGGGTTCAAGGCGCGGACCATCGCAGACGCGACCGTGAAGTCGAGCGAGGAGTAGCGGAGCACGCCATGGGTTGGAATCGCGTAGCCGTGGCCGGCGCCGGTCTCATCAAGTTCGGTGAGCTGTTCGAGCAGAGCTACGAGCAGATGGCGGCGGGGGCGTTCCAAGCCGCGGTCGCCAACGTCGACCGCGGGATCGAGCCGGAGCAGGTCGACGCCGTCTTCGTCGCCACCCAGCGGGGCACGCTCTGGGGCCAGGAGGGCATCGGCGGGAACACGGTGCCGACCGCGATCGGACTCGCCGGCGTGCCCTGCACGCGCATCGAGAACGCATGCCCGTCGGGCTCGGACGCGTTCCGGGTCGGCGCAATGGCCGTCGCCAGCGGAGTACACGACGTCGTCCTCGTCATCGGGGTGGAGAAGATGCGCGACAAGTCGACCGAGGAAGGCCTGCTGTCGCGGGCGGCAGCCGGTCATCCGATCCTGACTCGCGGGGAGACCGCGCCGGTGCTGTTCGCGCCGTTCGCCACTCGCCACATGAACGACTACGGGACGACGCGCGAGATGCTCGCTTCGGTCGCGGTGAAGAACCATCACAACGGCGCCCTCGACCCGTACGCGCACTTCCGGAACGAGCTCACGGTCGACGACGTGCTGAAGTCGCCACCGGTGTGCCATCCGCTGCACCTCCTGGACTGCTGCCCGCAGACCGACGGCGCCGCGGCGACGATCCTCGTGAACGCCGATCGTGCGGCCGAGTTCACCGACAAGCCCGTCTACGTCGCCGGATTCGGCGTCGCCACCGACCATCCGTACCTGCACGAGAAGCAGAGCTTCACCGGGCTCAAGGCCACGACCATCGCGAGCGAACGGGCGTACCGGATGGCGGGAGTCGAGCCGAGCCAGATCGACAGTGCCGAGGTGCACGACTGCTTCACGATCACCGAGATCCTCGACGTCGAAGATCTCGGCTTCTTCGACAAGGGCAAGGGTGGCATCGCGTCGCTCGAGGGCGAGACCTCGCTCACCGGCCGCATCCCGATCAACACCTCCGGTGGCCTGCTGGCGAAGGGACACCCGATCGGCGCGACCGGCGTCGCCCAGCTCACCGAGTGCTGGTGGCAGCTACGGGGCGAGGCGGGCGACCGGCAGGTGGAGATGCACAACGGGTACGCGCTTCAGCACAACGTGGGCGGCCGCGGTTCGGGCGTCTCGGTCGTCAACATCCTCACGACCAACCGGTAGGCGGCCGGTGCTTCGCGTCGAGACGGGCGCCGATCACGTCTGCCGCGTCACCCTCGAGCGACCCGAAGCGAAGAACGCGCTGACCGTCGAGATGCGCGACCAGCTCGTCGACACCGTCCGGTCCGCCCGCGCCGACGAGGACGTACGCGCATTGCTGATCACCGGGACGGGCGACGCCTTCTGCGCCGGCATGGACCTGGGGGCTTCGACGGTCGCCCGGGCCGGCCGGGAGGGTTTCGACACCCGCGCTACCGCGGAGGCGCTGCGCGTCGGAGTGCAGGCCTTCATCCGGGAGCTGTGGGAGCTCGACAAGCCGACCGTCGCCGCGGTCAACGGCGTCGCCGTCGGCCCGGGCGCGCACCTCGCCCTCGCCTGTGACTTCGTGCTCGTGCACAGCGCCACCCGCTTCCTCTGGTCGTTCCATCGCTGGGGCCTCGTCGTCGACGCCGGCGGCGCGTACCTGCTCCCCCGCCTCGTCGGTCTGCCCCGCGCCAAGGCGATGGTGATGCTCGGCGAAGGATGCACGGGCGCCGAGGCCGTCGACCTGGGGCTCGCCTACCGGTGCGTCGAGCCCGACGAGCTCCAAGGCGAGGCGTCGGCACTGGCGGAGCGCCTCGCGGCCGGGCCGACACGCGCGCTCGGGCTCTCCAAGCGCCTGCTCAACGAGAGCTTCGACACCGATCTCGCCGATTCGCTCGAGCGGGAAGCGGCATACCAGTCCCTCGCGACGACGTCGGGTGACCTCGTCGAGGGCATGGCCGCGTTCAAGGAACGCCGCGACCCGCGGTTCACGGGACGGTAGGCGTGCAGCTCGCGTGGGGTCCCGAGGAAGAGGCGTTCCGGGCCGAGCTGGTCGAGTTCCTCGACGAGCATGTGCCGCACGAGGCGGACGCAGGCTTCGACTACGCGGACTCCGGCGAGCGGGACGACAGTGACCTCATCCCGGCGTGGTCGCGCGCGTGGCAGGCGACGCTGTTCGATCACGGGTGGATGATCCCCGCGTACCCGCCCGAGCTCGGCGGCCGCAACTGCACGCCGGTGCAGACGCTCATCTACCTGGAGGAGATGGCGCGCCGCCGCGTCCCTCGGTCGTTGCACTTCCCCGGATACGCGATCGTCGCGCCGAGCCTCCTCGAGTTCGGGAGCGACGACCAGCGTGAGCTCGTGCCGGCGGCCATCCGCGGCGACACGATCTGGTGCATCGGCATGAGTGAGCCCAACGCCGGCTCGGACCTCGCCGGCTTGTCCACGCGAGCTGAGGTCCACGACGACCATTTCGTCGTGAACGGCCAGAAGGTGTGGACGAGCTACGCGATGGCAGCGCAGAAATGCTTCTGCTACGTGCGAACCGACCCGAGCGCGCCGAAGCACAAGGGCATCAGCCTCCTCATCCTCGACATGGAAACGCCCGGCATCGACATCCGGCCGCTCCGGCACATCAGCGGCGCCGCGAACTTCGCCGAGGTGTTCTTCAGCGACGTCGTCGTCCCGCGCGAGAACCTCGTCGGCACGCTCAACGACGGTTGGAGGATCACGCAGGGTTCCCTCGCGCACGAGCGGGCGGGGCTCTGGGTCGAGGGCGTGTCGCGGCTCGAGACGACGATCCAGGGACTCGTCAACCTGGCGACGCGCCGCGGCCTCATCGACGACCCGATCGTCCGGCGAAAGCTCGCCGAGCTGTCCGAGCGCGCCGCCAGCCTGCGCGCCCTCGGCTACAAGGGGTTCTCGAGCTACGCCCAGGGCAGCTCGGCGCCCGAGCACTCCTTCATGAAGATGGCGACGTCGGAGCTCGGCAAGGAGGTCTGGGAGTACGGCATGGAGCTCCAAGGCGCGTACAGCGCCGTCGCCGACCCCGACCGCGGCGAGGAGGACGGCCGCTGGGTCATGGGCTTCTTCATGAGCTTCGCGAACACCATCGCCGGCGGCTCGTCCGAGATCCAGCGCAACATCATCGCCCAACGCGTCCTCGGGCTCCCGAGGACGAGGTAGCCGTGGACTTCACGCTCTCGCCCGATCAGGAGCTGCTGCGCGACACCGCGCGCCAGCTGCTGGGGCGCGAGTGTCCGGCCGAATTGCTCCGGGCCCACATCGACGATCCGGCGGCCGCCGATCCGCTCTGGCTGCATCTCCGCGACTTCGCCGCCCTCGGCGACGGCCCGCTCACCGATCTGTGCCTGTTCGCCGAGGAGACGGGGTACGTCGCCGCACCGGGCCCGTTCTTCCCGACGGCGGCGTTGTTCTCGCCGTTGCTCGGCGCCCTCGGTCACGAGCTGCTCGCCCCCGCCGTCGCCGGCGAGGTCACCGGGACGGTCGCGGTCGCGGGCGCCGACGGTGTCTGGCGGGCGAACGACGACGGGGTGAAGACGTTCGTGCCGGAGGCCGATCGGGTGGACTGGGTCGCAGTGGTGTCGAGCGGTCCGGCGGTGACGCTCGTGCAGTCACCGTCGGTCCGGCGCGTGGCGACCGTCGACTTCTCGCGACGGATGTTCGAGGTGGAAGTCGGCTCGGACGCGGGCCCTGCGCAGTCCGTCGACCCCGAGGCGTTCGAGACCGTGCTCGAACGGGCGACGGTCGCGCTGGCAGCCGAGATGGCGGGGACGGCGCGCCGGCTGTTCGACATGGCGCTCGCGTACGCCAAGGAGCGTGTGCAATTCGACGTGCCCATCGGTTCGTTCCAGGCGATTCAGCACAAGCTCGCCGACGTGGCACTCGATCTCGAACGTGCGACCAGCGCCGTGTACTACGCGGCGATGGCGGTCGACGCCAAGGACGCCGACCGGCATCGGGCGACCCATGTGGCAAAGGCGGCGGCCGGAACCGCCGCCACCCGGGCGGCCAAGGACGGCATCCAGATCCACGGCGGCATCGGGTACACGTGGGAGCACGACCTGCACCTGTTCATCCGCCACGCGTACGGGTCCGAGGCGTGGCTCGGCACCCGCGACTGGCACCACGACCGCCTCGCCGAGCTCCTGTTCTGATCAGCCGACTCGCTCTGCGGCGCTCGCGAGCGCGTCGGCGATGAACGGGTAGGCGGCGTCGGCCCACACCGCATGACCGAGCCGGTTGGGGTGGAAGAGGTCGGGACAGAACACCTCGGCGGACCGGAACCGCGCGTCCGTGAGCTCGGCGATCGGCACCTTCACGGCGTGGTCGTGACGGTCGGCAACCCGGGCGTGCGCGCGGTCGAAGGCGGCGCTCCGCCGGGACGCCAGTGCCTTCAGCGGGTGCGCGAGCCGCGGGATGTTGCCGAGGTCGCCGATGCCCGTGAGCACGACGTCCGTCCCCGCCTCCCCGAACGCCTCGACCACCGAGTCGAGGTCGGCTTCGAAGCGTCGCAGCCGCGTCCCGTGGGTGGCGTCGTTCGCCCCGACCGACACGACGGCGACGTCCGGCCGCAGCTGCTGCGCGGCCGGGACCTGCGCGACGAGCACGTCGCGCACCCTCGATCCGCCGGCGGCGACGCTCACCAGCCGGATGCGCAGATCGGCGGCGAGTCGTCCAACGACCTGCCGGGACCAGAGGTCGTCCGGAGAGTCGAGGCCGGGACCGGTGACGGTCGAGTCGCCGAGGAGCGCCAAGCGGACCTCGGGCGCGGCATCCGGTCCGAACACGCCGTCGGGATCGAGATCCCGGAAGCTCGGGAGCGGGCGATGCGCGACGTACCAGAACTGCGCGGCGACCGTCCCGACGGCGGCCATGGCCGCGAACGGGACCCCCGCCGCTCCCGCCAGACCGAGTCGCATGCGCGCCGCCACGGGCACATTCTCCGATGCCACACGCGGAATCGGGTGGATTTTCGGGGAGCGAGCTACGACCGAAGCGCGCCCGGCTCGTCGAGCCAGCGGTTCAGCGCCGCCGTCCGGGCGTTGCGGCAGATCAGCACGTGCTCGACGACCCGACGGACCCGACGCTGCTGCCCGGCCGTGACCGCCACCTGCCGCAGGAGGTAGTCGGCCTGCCGGCCGTGGTCCTCCTCGGCGTAGGCATGGACCTTGAAGTTCTCGACCTCGATGCCGTAGTGCTCGCGCATGCCCTCGTACATCTTCACCGCGTAGTTGGTGGAGGCGGCGAAACGCTCCCCCGCCCAGCCGAAGGCGGCCAGGCCCTCCTCGTACGACCGCCGCATGTAGAAGAGCGTGGTGAACACGGAGCCGATCGATTCCGGCATGGCCCGGTACGAGACCAGCTCCTCGTCGGTGATCCCGAGCTGGTGGGCCCACTCGACCTTCATGTCGAGGTGGTTGCGGTCGCCCGCGAAGCCCATCTCGTCGGCCAGGTTCTGCGCCCAGTGCACGAAGTGCTCGCTGCCGCCGAGATCGACGGCGTCGACGTCGGGCGCGTTCGACACGATCGAGCCGAACTCGCTCGTGTACCACTTGCCGAGGAAGTAGTACTCCTTGCACAGCCGCTCGAGGAGGTCAATCGACAGGGTGCCGTCGGCGACCCGCTCCCACACGAGGTTCTTCTCGGTGGCGACCTCGGCTTGCAGCGCCTCGAGCGAGGCCATGAACTCGTCGACCGCTTGCGGGGGCGCGTTCTCGGCGCCGGACCCGCGGATGTCCTTGAACTCCCGATGCTCGGACACAACCGCTCCTCTATCTCTCCGCGACGGCCGAAGGGTACGATATACGTGACGTAGGCGTCAGGTTCGGTGCACCCGCCGGAGCCACCCAGGAGCCAGGAGAGTCCGTCATGAACGTCGATCTCGTCCAGCTCGCCGGCCATCGGGGTCGCCTCCACGAGCGCCCCACCGTCGACCAGGTGACGGCCGAGGTGATCCGGGGCGCGATGGAGACCATCTGCTTCGAGATGGCCACCTATGTGTCGCGCACGGCCACGACGCCGATCCTCAACCAGAGCAACGAGCGCAACGCGACGATCCTCGACGCCAAGGGGCGGCTCGCCGCGCTCTCCGTAGGCATCCCGCAGTTCATGCTCACCTCGACGCTGCCCGTGCGCTTCGCGCTCGAGTACCTCGGGGTCGACGAGTTCCACGAAGGCGACGTGTTCGCGGCCAACGACCCGTACCACGGCGGTGGCCACCTCCCCGACTACAACGTGTTCGCGCCCGTCTTCGGCGACGACCCCAACACGGGTGAGCGTCGCATGGTGCTCATCGCGAGCATCCAGTGCCACCACGGCGACACCGGCGGCAACGTGCCCGGCGGCTACAACGTGACCGCCAACGACATCTGGGGCGAGGGCGTGCGCTGGCCGGTCGTGAAGGTGATGGACCGGGGCGTCGAGCGTCGCGACGTGCTGTACGCGATGGCCGCCAACAACCGTCTCCCCGACTACATCGGCGACCTGCGGGCCCAGATCGGCGCCGCGCAGCTGGCCGCCGACCGTCTCGGCGACATCATCGCCCGGTCCGGCGTCGACACCGTCGAGCAGTCAGTCGACTTCATGATCGACTACGCGGCGCGTCGCTTCCGCGAAGAGGTCACCGCCTGGCCCGACGGTGTGTACGAGGCCGATGCGTTCGTCGACCACGACCCGCTCGGCAACCCCGACATCAAGTTGCACGTCAAGATCACCGTCGACGGCGACGACCTGAAGATCGACTACACGGGCAGCGACACGCGCCAGGAGATCCAGGCGTGGTCGACGTTCGGCAACACCCGGGGCTACACGGTCGGGCAGATCGCGTCGATGATGGACCCGGAGATCCCGAAGAACGAGGGGTTCTTCGACCAGATCAAGCTCACCGTCCCCCAGGGTTGCGTGCTCAACCCGCATCCGACCAAGCCGGTGAGCGCGGGGACGCACCACCCGGGCGCCGACGTCGGCGAGGTCATCGCCGTCGCGATGCAGCACGTGCTGCCGGACAAGGCCGTGCCGCAGACGTACAAGACCGGCATCCCGACGATCATCGTCGGCACCGATCCTCGCACCGGGCAGCCGTTCACCGACCACTCCGCGGAGGTGTACGCCGGCTGGTGCAACGCCGGCAAGGGCATGGACGCGTGGGGCGCGCAGAACGCTTCGTTCGGCAACCTCTGGAAGGCGACGGCCGAGATCAACGAGAGCCTGTACCCGCACGTGCAGTGGAGCCGCGACTACCGCACCGACTCCGGCGGCCCGGGCCAGTGGCGCGGGCTGTGCGGGAGCCACTACGAGAAGGAAGTGCTCGTCGACGCCAAGGTGTACACGTACGTGGTCGGCATGAAGTACCCGATGCCGGGCATCTGCGGCGGCAAGCCGGGCGCGCCGAACAAGATGGTCATCCGCTACGGCTCCGAGGACCCGTTCGTGGTGCAACACACGGCCGAGTGGGTGCCGATCGGGGCGTCGCAGCGGGTCATGTACGACTACGGCGGCGGCGGCGGATGGGGCAGCCCGCTCGACCGGGAGCCGCAGGCCGTGCTCGACGACGTGCTCGACGAGTACGTGAGCGTCGAGGGCGCCGAGCGCGACTACGGCGTGGTGCTGAGCGGATCGCTCGAGGACCTCACCCTCGAGATCGACGAGGAGGCCACCGCCGCTCGTCGGGCGCAGCGCCGGGGCTGACATGGGCTACCGGGTGGGTGTGGACGTCGGGGGGACGTTCACCGACCTCATCTGCGTGACGCCGGACGGCGACGTCGTGCTCGACAAGACGCCGACGACACCCGACGACCAGTCCGTCGGGGTGATGAACGGCCTCCAGGAGCTCGCCGACCGGTTCGACCGCCCCGTCCAGGAGCTCTGCGCCGAGATCGACATCCTCGTCCACGGCACGACCACCGCCGACAACACGATGATCGAGATGAACGGCGCGCCCACCGGCCTGCTCGTGACGGAGGGGCATCGCGACGAGATCGAGATGCGCCGCGTCCACAAGGAGCAGATCTGGGACCCGACGTACCCCGCGCCGGCGCCGATCGCCCGCCGGCGGGCGCGCATCCCCGTCTCCGAGCGCATGAACTTCCGCGGCGAGGTGCTCACACCTCTCGACGAGGAAGCCGTCCGCCGCGGCGTGCGCCGACTCAAGCAGCTCGGCGTCGAATCGGTGGCGGTCATGTTCCTGTTCAGCTTCGTGAACCCGGAGCACGAGCGACGGGCGGCCGAGATCATCAGAGAGGAGTTCCCCGACGTCGAGCACGTGTCGCTGTCGCACGAGGTCATGGCGCGAGGGCCCGAGTTCGAGCGCGTGTCGACAACACTCGTCAACGCGTACGTGGCGCCGAAGATCGCGGCGTACGTCGGCCGGCTCCAGGAGAAGCTGCGCGCCGCCGGCTACGGCGGGCCGCTGCTGATCATGCAGTCGACCGGTGGTGTGATGCCGCCCGACTACGTCGCCCGCCGGGCGGTGTCGGTGCTGGCGTCCGGCCCGACCGGCGGCGTGATGGGCGCCGCGCTGGCGGCGGGCAAGGCCGGGGTCGAAGACTTCATCGCGGTCGACATGGGCGGCACGAGCTTCGACGTGTGCCTCGTGCGCGACGGGCAGCCCGAGATCAAGACCGACTGGAACTGGCGGTACCGGTACTACATCGGCCTGCCCATGGTCGACGTGCAGAGCGTGGGCGCCGGCGGCGGGTCGATCGCGCGCGTGCGCCAAGGTGCGCTGCTCGTCGGTCCCGAGAGCGCAGGCTCCGCGCCCGGGCCCGTCTGCTACGGACGGGGCGGTGCGCAGCCGACCGTCACCGACGCCGACGCCGTCCTCGGGTATCTCCCGCTCGAGGGGTTCGCCGGTGGCCGCATGACGCTCGACGTCGACGGCGCGCGCGATGCCATCCGGCGCGACATTGCCGAGCCGCTCGGCCTCGACGTCGTCGAAGCGGCGTGGGGCATCGAACGCATCGTGAACGCAAACATGGCGAACGCGACCCGCCGGGTGCTGGCGTCACACGGCGCCGACGCCCGGGAGCTCGCGCTGATCGCGTACGGCGGCAACGGCGCCGTGCACGCGTGGGCGATCGCGACCGAGCTCGGCATCGACCGCATCCTCGTCCCGAAGGCGGCGCCGGCGTTCTCCGCCCTCGGCGTGCTCGTCGCCGACTACGTCGTCGATCTCCTGCGCGCTTATGTCGTGCCGCTGTCGCAGGTCGACCTCGCGCGCGTGCACACGCTGATGTCCGAGCTCCGGGACGAGGCGCGCAAGGAGCTCGACCCGACCGGGCTCGCGGAGACGCAGGTCGACGTCGGCCTGTACGCGCAGATGTGTTACCCGGGCCAGAACTTCGACATGAGCGTGCCCGTCCCCGAGGGTGACGCGCTCGACGAGCCCGGGCTCCTCGATCTCACCGAGCGGTTCCACGACCAGCACGAAGCCGACCGGGGCTTCTGCTTCCGGAACCAGCAGCCGTTGCTGCGGGGCGTACGCCTCGTCGCCCGCGGCTACACGCCGAAGCCGGAGCGTCTCGCGCCCCTCGGCGCGGCCCGGGAGGCGAAGGCGGCGCGGCGGAGCGAGCGGCGGGTGTACTTCGGGCCCGAGTTCATGGGATCGGGATTCGTCGACGCGCCCGTCTACGACGGCTCGCTGCTCGGTCCCGGCGTCGAGGTGCGTGGGCCGGCGCTCGTCGAGGAACCGTTCACGGTGGTAGTGCTGCCGCCGGGGGCGACCGCCCGCCTCGACGCGCTGGGCAACTACGAGCTCACGGTCTCGTAGCCTCCGCCTGCGTGCCCCTCTTCTTCGATCCGGAGTCGTACGCGACCGTCGAGACGGCGTGCGAGCGGCTCATTCCGGCGGCGGCGGGACACCCCGGCGCCACGGCTCTCGGCGTCGTCGACTACATCGACGGCCTGCTCGGCGCCTTCGCCGTCGATCCGCCCCGCATCTGGGCGGGCGGGCCCTTCTCGGGACGGTACGGCGGTGAGGCGTCGTTCGGGGAGTTCCTGCGTCCGTCGGCTCTCGAGGAGCTTGCCTGGCGCACGCGCATCGAGGGATCGCAGGGCAACGCCGAGCGCGAGCTGAACGGACCGGTGACGGGCTGGCAGCAGGAGTACCGCGACGGGATCGCCGCCCTCGGCGCCGACTTCCGCACTCTCCCCACCGCGGCCCAGGACGCGCGCCTCGACGCCGTCCCCGAGTTCAAGCAGCTCCTGTACGAGCACGCGTGCGAGGGTGCGTACAGCGCCCCCGAGTACGGCGGTAACCGCGACCTCGGTGGCTGGCAGGCGATCGGCTTCCCGGGGGACGTCCAGCCACGCGGCTACACCGACGAGGAGGTGCGCGGCCGTGACTGACCACGACTGCGACGCCGTCATCGTCGGGAGCGGACCGGGCGGGGCGACGGCGGCGGACATCCTGACCGCGGCGGGCTGGTCGGTGATCGTGCTCGAGAAAGGCCGCAACCACCTCTTGCACCTCGACCCGCCGTACGCGCCCTCGGGCGAGATCAGCAGCGACGAGCTCAAGTTCCTGCAGCGACACTTCCTCGGGCCCGATCCGCTGCTCGAGCCGCGCACGTTCCGCCGCTCCACCGAAGACGGCGATCGGATCTTCACCGGCGACGTGAACAACCTCCCGTCGACGGTCGGCGGCGGCGGCTTCCACGCCGACGGGAAGCTGCCGCGCCTCCGCGAGATCGACTTCCGGGCCCGGTCCGAGCTCGGACCGATCGAGGGCGCCGACGTCGTCGACTGGCCGCTCGACTACGACGAGCTCGAGCCGTACTACACCGAGGCCGAGCGCGCCGTCGGCGTGGCCGGGGATCACACCGCCAACCCGTTCGCGTCGTGGCGGTCGGGCCCGTACCCGATGCCCCCCGGGCCGGACATGTTCTGCGCCGTGCTCACGAGCGAGGCCGCAGCGCGTCTCGGGTACCACCCGTACCGCGCGCCGACCGGCGTGAACAGCCTCGAGTACGACGGCCGCCCGGCGTGCAACAACTGCGGGTTCTGCGGCTTCTTCGGCTGCCCGATCGACGCCAAAGGCGACCCGGTCGCCCCGCTGCGGCGCGCGCTGCGCACCGGCCGGTGCGACGTCCGTCCCGAGTCCTACGTGCGGGAGGTCGTGCTCGACGGCACCGGGCGCCGGGCGCGAGGTATTCGTTACCTCGACGGCGAGCGCACCGCGCACGAGGTGACCGCCCCCTTCGTCGTGCTTGCCGCCGGTGCCTTCGAGACCCCGCGCCTGTTGTTGCGCAGCGGCATCGGCAACCCCGACGTCGTCGGCCGCTTCCTCATGTTCCATTTCCAGACGTTGGTGCTCGGGATCTTCCCGTTCCGGCTGCACGCGCACCGCGGTCGCGCCGTGACGCACCTCATGGACGACCCGATGGTCCCGGACGACGCTGCGTCCCGCGCCGCACGCGACGCCGGCCTCCCCTATTTCCGGGGCGGGATCGTCGAGCACGGCGGGGCCGGCCAGCCGATCATGGAGGCGATCCACCTGCCGCCGGGTGAGCTCCACTCGCAGCTGATGGTCGAGTCGACCCTGCGCGATCGCATGGCTGTGTTCACGATGCAGGGCGAGGATCTCCCCCAGGCCACCAACCGCGTCGACCTCGACCCGCACGTGCGCGACGTCTGGGGATCGCCGGCGGGACGTGTGACATACGCGCCCCATCGCCACGAGGTCGCGTGCGCCGAGCACTGGGCGCCTCGCTTCGAAGCCGTCATGCGCGACGCCGGCGCCGACAACGCCTTCTGGGTGACGTCGCCGCCACGACCCGGCACCGAGTTCGAGGCGATGAACCCGACGCCGATCTCGCGTCACGTCATGGGAACGGCCCGCATGGGCGACGACCCGCGCTCGACCGTGTTCGACCGGTGGCAGCGCCTCCACGACGTCGACAACGTGCTGTGCACGGACTCGTCGGTGTTCCCGACGTCGACGGGCTACGGGCCGACGCTCACGATCGTGGCCCTCGCGATGCGGGCCAGCCGTGCCCTCGCCGGTCTCGAACCGGTGCGGACGGGTTAGACCGCCACCGGCTCTCGCTCCTCCGTGTGGTCGTTCGGTAGTGCTGGAGGTCTGGGATCACGCACTCGCGCCGGCGGCTGGCGCAGGTCGCGGGCGATGCCGACGACTGCCAACAGCTTGAGCATGTAGTAGACGACGTCGATCTCCCACCAGAAGAACCCCTGCCGCGCCGACGACTGGTAGTGATGGTGGTTGTTGTGCCAGCCCTCACCGCCGGTCAGCAGGGCGACGAAGATGTTGTTCCGGCTCGTGTCCACTGTGTCGTACCGGCGGCGACCGAAGACGTGCGCCAGCGAGTTCACCGTGAACGTCGAATGCCAGAGGAGCACGTTCGACAGGAAGAACCCGATGATCAGGCCACTCCAACCGCCGATCAGGAAGCACGTCACGCCCAGCGCCCACATCGGGATCCAGTCGTGCTTGTCGAGGAACCGCAGCTCCGGATAGCGGGCGAAATCCTTGATGGCGTCCGTGTCGGTCGCCGAGTACTTGTCGCAGAGAATCCAGCCGACGTGGCTCCACCAGAAGCCCTTCCGGGGCGAGTGGAGATCGCGCTCGGTGTCGGCGAACTGGTGATGACGGCGGTGATGGCCGGCCCACCAGAGCACGCCCTTCTGGCACGCCGTCCCGCCGCCGAAGGCCATCACGAACTGCGCGACCCGCCCGAGCTTGTAGCTGCGGTGCGCGAAGTACCGGTGGTACCCGGCGGTGATGAAGAACATCCGCCCGAAGAACGTGACTGCCAGCAGCACGAGGGCTGTTGTCGTCACGCCGGTGACGAACGCGAGCAGCGGGAGCAGCTGCAGCAGGAAGAAGGGGATCGAGGAGCGGACGTTCACCCGCTCGCTCGGGGCTCGGGCGATGGCGTGTTCCATAGGACCTCCCGCGACTCTCCCGGCGGGAGCAGCGCTGTCTACCTACTGGTAGGTAGACCGTAGCGCCGGCCGGTCTCCCGCGCTGGTCACCCCGGGGCGCCCGAAATCCCACCCTGGCAAGCTTCCGGCATGGCTGCCTACGAGCACGAGGGTCTCCGAGTCGACGTCGACCAGGGGGTCGCGTTCGTGACCCTCGACCATCCCCCGGTCAACCTGTTCGACGCCGTCCTCATCGGCTCCCTCGGGGACCTCGCCGGCGAGCTCGCCGACGACGCCGAGGTGGGTGCCGTCGTCGTCCGGAGCGCCGACCCCGAGTTCTTCATCGCCCACGCGGACCTCGGCCTGATCCAGGCGCTGCCGCGCGACCGGACCGATCGACCCGAGCAGCTCGAGTTCATCCACGTCTTCATGGAACGGTGGCGCACGCTGCCGCAGGTGACGATCGCGCAGCTCGAAGGGCGGGCCCGAGGCGGCGGGAGCGAGTTCGCGCTCTCGCTCGATCTCCGGTTCGGGGCAATCGGCCGGGCGATCCTCG
>Ga0075434_100001790_pt1 | contig 18555 bp, 9 predicted proteins | sample RhiMethybrSRZTD3_FD_75298 | JGI IMG/M metagenome (GOLD analysis project Ga0075434, IMG submission 75298) | Populus rhizosphere microbial communities from Tennessee, USA - Rhizosphere MetaG P. TD hybrid SRZTD3 | ecosystem: Host-associated > Plants > Roots > Rhizosphere > Soil | place: USA... | reverse complement strand
CGTGGGTGCGGAAGCGCGCGGGCTGGGCGTCGCGGTCGTCGGTGTCGCGGCCACCGCCGTGTGCTGCGTTGCGCCAGCCGGCGCGGGGCCGGACGCAGTGCCCTTCGCAGTGCTCGACGCGGCGCCGGTCGGAGGCGCGCTCTTCGTCGTGGTCGACGCCGTGCTCTGCGTGGCGCTCGTCGCGCCGCCTGCAGGTGGCGCTCCGCTCGCCGCGGGGCTCGACGCCCCGGTGGCCGGAGCGTGCGCGCTCGACGGCGCCGGGCGCTCTACCGCCTTCGGCTTCTCCGACACTCTCGTCTCTTCGGGCGGCGCAGCGGTGGACGCGTGGCCGTACCCGTCGCGATGCTCGACTCCGCCGGGCGACATGCCGAACGCACCGGGATGGAACGTGATGCCGATGCGGTGCTGCCCCGTACCGGTCCCGCCAACCAGGTAGCCGTAGTCGAGCCACATGCCGCCGGCGCCTGCGCCCATGCCGAAGGTGGGACCGGCCATCGGCTCGCCCGAAGCAGCCCCCAGCTCGGCGCGGTAGCCGGTGCGCAAGGCGAACCGGTCGTTCCAGCGCCACTCGAGTCCGGCCCGAATGTCGCTGTAGTAGGCGGCGGGGAAGTTCATGTCGAGCGCGACGCGCAATCCGGAGACCGACGGCTGCTGGTAGGAGAATCCGATGCCGTAGTTCGCCGGAAAGTCGTAGCTCGCGTTGCCGTACCTCATCCTGCCGATGTTCTGGGCGGCCGCACCGAATCCGAAGCCCGCGGCCCGAATCTGGAATCCGGCATCGAGCGCCACACCCGATCCCCGGACGCCGCCGAGATTCTCGCTCGCGTACTTGAGACCGATGCCGCCGGTCATGAACGGACCGATCGTGCGCGCGAGCCCCGCGCTCATCGCCACGCTCGAGACATCGAAGGTTCCGGTGGGATTGCCGAGCGCGTCGCGGCCGTCGAACGATCCTTCGTTCTGGAACAGCCCGGTGACCGCTCCGGAGAGGCCGGCGAAGTGGAGCCGGCTTCCGAATCCCGCCCACTCCTGCGCGGTCTGATCGCCCAGCGCAGCGTGCGAGAACATCGCTTCGGTATGGCCGAAGCCGGCGAGCGTCGCGGGATTCCAGTCGAACGCTGCGAGCCCGCCTTCCAGGCTCAGGCCCGCACCCGCCATGCCGAGCACAGCCGGGTTGGAGCCGATCGCGAGGAAGTTCGCCGCCGTGGTGCCGGCGCGCTCGATGCCGGCGAGCGCGGGCGTCGCGGCGATCGCGGTCGCGAACGCCGCGGCGAGGAGCAGGGAGGCGCGCGCGCGCATCACGGCACCCGCACCAGCTTCACGCTCTCGCGCGTGTCGCCGGCGATGAGCCACGCGCGATAGACCCCGGGTGCGACGCTGCGGCCCTGGTCGTTCGTGCCGTCCCACACGACGCCGACGCCGCCGGGACAGGCCGTGGCGGATGCGACATCGATGTGGCGCACGCGGTGGCCGCCCGCGTTCACGATGTCGACCGCCGCGTTGCCGCCGCCCGCGGCGGGAGTCGCGACCGGGATGCAGACCGGCTGCGAGGTCGAGCTGGGGTTGGGATACACCGAGGACAGCGACCACTCCCCGGACGGGACCCCGAGCGGAACCGGCGAAGCGGAGCTCTGGGCACTCTCGTTTCCGGAGAGATCGCTCGCCGTCACCCGGTACCACAGCGCGCCGGCGGGTGCCGAGTCCATGTAATCGGTCGGGGTCACGAGCGTTGCGTTCACGCGGAGGTACGGCCCGCTCGCGGCGGTCGCGCGATAGACCGAGTAGCCGTCGAGGTCGGCATCCGCGACCGGGTTCCAACCGATGTGCACGGTGGCGCCGAGCCGCGACGTCGTGACCCCGGCCGGCATCGCAGGCGGCGTCACGTCCCTGGACCAGTCCCAGCGCAGCACGTTCGAGATGCTCGAGGTGTTGGCCGCCTCGTCGGCGACGACCATCGCGAAGTAGTACGTGGTGTCGGAGGACAAGCCGCGCACGGTGAAGCCCTGCCGCTTCCCGCTCGCCAAGGGAACCGGCGCGGGACCGACGACGTTCGCCGCGCTCCAATTGCCGCTCGTGATCGGCGCCTTCGATACGCGGATCTGGTACACCGACGCCGTGCCCACGGCGCCATCGTCGCCGGGCGCGGTCCACACCAGCTGCAGCGTATCGGGCCCACTGCCCTGCGCGTGCGCGAACACCGGCGCGAGCAGCAGGAGCACGAAGCCCACGACGGCGATCGCCCAGCGCCGCCAGGCCGGGCGATCGTCCCGCAGGAACTGCTCGAGGATCGTACGCTTGGTCATCGAATCGGACCCCGGGGAGCGAGCTCGAGCGCCGCCTGCGACCTCATGCGCCCGCGATCTCTCGCGCGCATTTCATGCCAACGCGCGAGGAACGGCCGCCCGCTCAGGCGCACGAAGCATGCCGCCGAAAGCGTCCAAATCCGGCGCCGGCGAGCGCGGGCGGGACGTGCGCGAAGTCGCGGCGGCGGGCGGTGTTGAACCGATCGCGCTGATACGCTGGGCGAAATCGCCCGCCGGCTCGCGCTCGATTCCTGCAAGGCCAAGCACCCCGAATGCAACGTCGATGTCGTTGGAATGCAATCGCTTCCGGGCAGGCCTTTCGACTCCGGTTGAATGCGGGCGCTGCCGGCACCGCGACGCGCGTGCGCCCGGCCGCTGCACCGGCCGAAAACATTGGGAATGGCGCAGCTCTGGACCGGCGCGAGCCGGGCGTGATTCCCTCCCGCGGAATGGAAGCGTGGAAATGCTGATCTACCTCCTGATCGTCGCATTCGGGCTGGTGATGGGAAGCGCCGTCACCGCGCTCGCGCATCGCGTGCCGCGCGCGCGGTCGTGGGTGCGCGGACGATCGGCGTGCCCGTCGTGCGATGCACAGCTCGGCACGATCGACCTCGTTCCGCTCATCTCCTTCATCGCGAGCCGCGGGCGCTGCCGCCACTGCGGGGCGCGCATCGCGTGGCGCTATCCGTTCACGGAGGTGCTGTGCGCCGTGTGGGCCGTGCTGCTGTTCCGCGCGGTGGGGCTCTCCACGACCTACCTGTTCCTCGCGCTGTGGGGCTTCCTGCTGGTCGCGCTGATGTGGATCGACCTCGACTTCCAGCTCCTCCCCGACGTGCTCACGTTTCCCGGCACGCTGCTGGCGCTGGCCGCCGCGCTCCAGTGGCCGCAGGGGGCGCATCACGCGCTGCTCGGCGTCGTGGCGGGAAGCGGACTGCTGTGGGCGCTCGCTTGGGCGTGGGAGCACTTCCGCAGGGTGGAGGGCATGGGCGGCGGCGACATCAAGCTCGCCGCGATGTTCGGCGTGGTGCTGGGCTGGAAGCTGAGCCTGCTCGCCGTGATGCTCGCAGCGTTCGCGGGATCGGTGTGGGGGCTGGTGCTGATCGCGCGCGGCGCCGCCAGCGGCAGGACCGCGCTCCCGTTCGGGACGCTGCTCGCGCCCGCGGCGATGTTCGCATTCCTGTGGGGCGAGGGCCTCAAGAACGCGTACTTGAACCTGTTCGCAGGCCGCTGATCGTTCGTGGTTTGCGCGCGCTCCCGTGCGCCGCCTATCGTGCGCGGAATGCACGGAATCGCTCTCATCGCGGGCCTCGCCCTCATCGTCTGGGTGCTGTGGGACGCGTTCGAGACCATCCTGCTGCCGCGCCGCGTTCCCGCCCGGCTGCGGCTCTCGCGCTTCTTCCTGCGCTGGCTCTGGACGCCGTGGTCCGCGCTCGCGCTCGCGATCCGCCACCGCCCGCGGCGCGAGAACTTTCTCGGCTTCTACGCGCTGCTCTCGATCCTGAGCCTGCTCGCAGCGTGGGCGGCCGGGCTCATCACCGGCTTCGCGATGCTCCTGTGGGCGGGCGGCTCCCACATTGCCGCCGACGGGGAGCACGCCACCTTCGCGCTCGACCTCTACCTGAGCGGCTCGACGTTTTTCACGCTGGGCCTGGGGGACGTGCGGCCCATGACCGGGCTCGCGCGCGCGCTGATCGTGATCGAGGCGGGCACCGGGTTCGGATTCCTGGCGCTCGTGATCTCCTACCTGCCGGTGCTCTACCAGGCGTTCTCGAAGCGCGAAGCACGCATCACCATGCTGGACGAGTGGGCAGGCTCACCGCCGACCGCCGCGGTGCTGCTGCGGCGCTGCTTCGAGGCGCGGGACCCCAACGTCCTCTCCGCGCTGCTCAAGGAATGGGAGGTCTCGTCGGCCCAGATCCTCGAGAGCCACCTCTCCTACCCCATCCTGTGCTACTTCCGCTCCCAGCACGACAACCAGTCGTGGCTCGCGTCGCTCACCGCGATCCTCGATGCCTGCGCGTTCGTGATCGTCGGGATCGAGGGGATCGATCCGTTCCAGGCGCGGCTCACGTTCGCGATCGGCCGGCACGCGCTCGTGGACCTGAGCCAGACGCTGCGCCTCCGCCCCACGCTGGTCGAACGGGCGCCGCTCGAGGCGCAGACCCTGTTCGAGCTGCGCGCGTGGCTCGCACAGGCGGGCGTGCGTCTCGCCCCCGGCGCAGAAGCCGACCGCAAGCTCGCAGAGCTGCGCGCGCTCTACGCTCCGTACGCCGAGCGGCTGTCGAAGCTGCTGGTCATGCCGCTGCCGCCCTGCCTCCCGCCGCCCAAGGCACGCTACAACTGGGAGACCACGGCCTGGGGCCGCACCCACATCGAAGAGTGGCACTAGAAAACGCCGGCGGGCCAGGGGACCGAGGGCTCGCGTTCCGCCGTGTGGTCTCAAGCGCGGGCGTGCGCGCGCCGAAAACTGGGTCGTTCCCCCGATCCCAAGGCTCGCAGCTCTCGTGGAGGTGGCTCGATGTCGATCGAAGGCCCCGCGCCGTACGGCCCGCGCTCGCGCGCCCTGCTCATTCCGCTCGCGCTTTTGGCGGGCGCAGCGCTCGCGCTCCGGTCCGCGCCCGCGACCGCCGCGATCCTCCCGGATGCCGAGCCGGTCGTGCAGCATTACGTCGAGGCCACCGGCGGGCGCGAGCTGCTCGCGGCCGAGCGCACGGTCCACTCCAAGGGCCGGATCGAGGCGATCGGCCTCACCGGGCGCTGGGAGACGTGGACCGCGGCCCCCGACCGCTGGATGCGGCGCTTCACCTTGGGCTCGCTGCGCTTCCGCGAGGGCTTCGACGGCACGGTCGCGTGGCGCACGGATCTCAGCGACAAGGGCGTCCATCTGCTCTCGAGCGCGGAGACGGTGCGCGCGCGCGAAGAGGGCTGGTTCCTGTGCGAGCAATGGGCGCTCGAGGACCAGGGTGGCGGGAGCATCCGGACCCGCAGCGCGTCCTACGGAAACGGCGACACCTACGACGTGCTCGAGATCACGCCGCCTGCGGGCTCGCCGCGCAAGCTCTCGGTGAGCCGGAAGACCGGCTTCGTGGTCCGCGTGCTCTACGAGGTCGATCAACAGACGGTCACCGAGCAGCCCGGCGCCTTCAAGCGGCTGGCGGGACGCAAGCGCGCCACGGTCTACGAGGCGCCGACCATGGTGCCGGGCGACAAGCCGGTCGAGCGCATCGTGGTGGACTCGGTGTGGGCCAATGTCGCGGTCGACTCCACGATCTTCTCCCCGCCCCCGCGGACCGAGCGCGCGATCGCGTGGAGCCAGGGGGCGCAGAGCGTGCGCGTGCCGTTCGGCTACGCCTGCAAAACGGTGATGGTCAAGGTCTCGATCAACGACGGCCCGCCCGCGGACTTCATCCTCGACACGGGCGCGAGCCTGACCGCGATCGACAAGGACTACGCATACGCAATCGGGCTCCGCCCCGAGGGCGAGACCGAGGTCGGAGGGATCGCGGGCTCGGGCGAGGCGCGCTTCGCGCGCGTGAAGTCGATCGCCGTGCGCGGACCCAAGGCGGCGACGGTGAGCCAGAGCGACTTTCGGGTCGCGCTCCTCGACCTCGCAGAGGGCGGGAAGATCGTGCTGTGGAAGAAGCCCATGGGGATCCTGGGCGCCGACTTCCTGAGCCGGTTCGTGGTCACGATCGACTACGACGCGTTCGCGGTCACGTTCCACGATCCCGCGCGCTTCCGGTACGCGGGCACGGGCGCCGCGATTCCGTTCGAGCTCAGCGGGAACTGCCCGCTCGTGGACCTGACGCTCGACCACAGCTGCTCGGGCAAGTTCCTGGTGGACGTCGGCAACAGCTTCCACTTCACGGTCCACGGCACGACGGTGCGGTCGTGCCGCATGTTCACCGGGAGGAAGCGGCGCGAGGTCGAGGTCTCGGGCGGCGGCATCGGCGGCGGCTTTACCGGGACGCTGTGCCGGCTCGACAGCCTGCGCATCGGCCCCTACTCATGGCCCGAGCCGGTGGCGGCGCTCACGCTCTACAGCAGCGGCAGCATCGGCAGCAAGGAGATCGCGGGCAACATCGGCAACAGCGTGCTCGAGCGCTTCCGCTGCACGTTCGACTACCCGCACCGCACCCTCTACCTGGAGCCCGGCCAGCGCTTCGGCGAGCGTGATCGGGTCTCGCGCTTCGGCGCGCTGTTCGCGCGCATCGGCACCACGGTGGTCGCGGGCGAGATCCTGATGGGATCGGCCGCCGACGAGGCCGGGCTCCACTGGTTCGACGTGATCGTCGCGGTGGACGGCAAGCCGCTCGAGCGCTGGACGCGCGAGGAGATCGACCGCCTGCTCGAAGAGGGCGAGGTGGGCTCGGAGCACGAGGTCACCTACCGGCGCTTCGACCTGCCGGAGAAGACGGTCACGGTGAAACTGAAGGACGTGCTGTAGCGCGCCAGGCTCCGGAGCCTAGAACGAGATCGAAAGCTGCGCTGCCACCAGCGACGGCGTGGTCTTCTCCGCTCCGGGCGTCGTGGCAGCCATCTCGTTGTACTGGTAGACCAGCTTCGCGATCGTGCTGCGATCGAAACGGTAGCCGAGCCCGGTCTCGATGCGCGTCACGTTCGCGTCCCATGTGCGCCGCGCGCCGCTCGAATCGGTGATCTTGCCGAAACGCTCGACGTCGATCCGGCCCGCGAGGTAGGCGCCGACCGAGAGCGAGTACTTGACCTCGGCGTAGCCGGCGGTCGTTTCGAGATCGCCGACGGTCGGCGTCTCCCACACGTTGAACGCCGCCTCGGCGCGCGCCTCGAAATGGCCGGCGAGCACCTCGAGGTCCGCCATGCCGAGGCGCTGGTGGTAGTCGGTCGCGGTCTTGCCCGCGGGCAGGCTGGGGTTGAGCGCATCATTCAGATAGGGCCCGTATGCCGCCGAGACGCCCGCGCGGAAGGTGGGCGTGGGTGCCAACCCGATGCGCCCGATAAAGCACTTGCCGGAGTTGTCGTCCTGCGACGTGTTCCCCCATCCCGGCGTCCCCATCACCATCCCGAGCGCGTACTCGAGCGGGCGCCGGCTGCCGGTGAAGGTGAATCCCACGTCCCAGTAGGAATCGTCCACCAGCGGCATGCCGAACCCGCCGTAGGCGTAGCCCACGCCATGCTGGCCGGTGCCGGCCGCGGCGAGCAAAGCGTCCGCGTCCTGCGGGATCGCGTACCACGACAGGGTGGTGTGGTATTGGTACATGAGCGGCGCGCCGATGAGCGGATTGCGGTTCGAGTAGGAGCGCGGCGCGTAGGTCCCGATCGCCCACGGCACCTTGCCTGCGAGCAGGTGCAGGTCGCGCTCCGGGTCAGGCGTGAACGTTGCGTACGCGCCTTCCACGTAGAGCCCGCTCCTATCGCGCAGCACGATCTGCCCGAAGATCTGGAGCCGTTCGCCCACCTGGCCGTCGGCGAACAGGCGCATGCCGTATGCGTCGAACGATGCGTCGCCACGCGAGAGCAGGTTGAGGTCGTAGGCCTTGCCGCGCTCGGCGAGCACCACGTCGAGCAGCCCGCGCCACTGGATCTCGGGCCCCTCGAGCGCGTGCGCGCGCAGTGGCGCGAATGCGAGCAGCGCCGCTGCCGCCAGCGCCCGGCACCGCGCACCCGCGCGGGCGCCGCGTGCGCGCGCTGCGCTCCGCGTCACGCCGCTTCCTCGAGCTGCATTCCGGCCTCGGCCGGGATCCACAGCGTCACGGTGGTTCCGACACCGGGCCGGCTCTCGATCAGCAGCCGGCCACCGTGGGCCTCCGCGATGCCGCGCGCGATCGGGATGCCGAGCCCGAGGCCGGCGGAGTTGAACTCGAGGGTGCTCGAGGAGTGGTGCTGGAGCGAATCGCCGACCGTGAACGGGTGCTCGACCAGGCGGCGCTGGCGCTCGGGCTCGATGCCCACGCCGGTGTCGCTCACCAGGAACACCAGGCGCTCGTGGATGCGCGAAGCGCGCACCTCGACCCGTCCGCCGTCGGGCGTGAAGCGCACCGCGTTGCTCACCAGGTGGACCAGCGCCTTGATCAGGCTCTGCCCGTCCACGCTCGCGACGCCGAGCCCCGGCGCCGTGGTCCACGCCAGGGCGACCTGGCGGCCCACCGCGCGCCCGCGGACCTCGGCGACCGCCTGGTCGACCAGCCCGGCCACGTCGCAGTCGGCGCGCTGGAGCGTGAGGTGGTTGCCGTCGATCTCCGCCATCTGGGTCGCGTCCTGCGCGATCCGGATGAGCGTGGCCACGCTGCGCTCCGTGGCCTCGAGCGCCTGCTTCTGCTGGGGCGTGATGCCGCCGAGCTTCTCGTGGAGCATCAGCTCGTGGAAGCCGCGGATCACGCTGATCGGCGTCCGCAGCTCGTGCGATGCGACGCTGATGAACTCGGACTTCACGCGCGCCACCTCGCGCAGGCTGTGCACGTAGTCGCGCTGGCGGCGCCGCATGTCGTCGAAGCGCGTCGCCAGGTCGCCGATCTCGTCGCGCGACTGGACGTCGAGCGGGAAGTCGTAGTTGCCGCGCTCCATCTCTTCGGCGCCGCGCACCAGCCGCTGCACCGGCGCGGTGATGCGCTCCGCGATCATGAGCCCGGCGAGCAGCGCGACCAGGATCGCGGTCACGCCCAGTCCGATCAGCACCGCCTGGATCTCGCGGAGGAACGCCGTTTCCGCGTCCACCGCCCGCTGCATCACGTAGAACTGGCCCTGTCGCGGATCGGAGCGCGGCAGCGAGCGCACCAGCGTGAGGTGCTGGTGGCCGCCGCCGCGCAGCTCGATGATCGTGCCGGTGCGCGCCTGGGAGAGCGTGACGCCGTCGAGGTTCGAGACCGCCGCCACCACCCCGTCGCGCGCTTCCCCGCTCTCGAGCGTGCTGCCGGTGATCGCGCGCCGCGAGACGAACGTCACCTCGCTGCGGGTGAGCTGGCGCAACCGGTCGGCGAGGTCGGCGCCGATGCGCGCGCCCAGCAGCAGCGCGCCCACCGGGCGCCCGCCCGCGTAGACCGGCGCCACCGAGACCTGGTAGTGGGCGTCGGCCTCGGTCAGGATCCCCGAGACCGAACGGCCGGACAGCGCCTCGCGCACCAGCGCGTCGCGGTCGCCCGGCACCGAGACGTCGCGGCCCACCGCCGCGAGCATCTGGCCGTGCGCGTCTGTGACCTCGAACAAGTCGGCCTGGGTGATCGCGTTGAAGTCGCGCGCCACGCCGCTCACCGTCGCGCGCAGCTGCGGGTCGCGGTGCGAGCCGGGGATGGTCAGCACCGAGAAGAACTTGGGGTCCTTCACCGTCATCTGGCCGCCGATCGCGAGCGACTGGGCGCGCGCGGCGAGCACGTTCTCGAGCACCGCCGAGGCGCGCCTCAGGTCGTCCTGGATTCCCTGCTGCACGTGGCGCGTGATGCTCCAGTTCACGATCCAAAGTGTCGCGATCGCCAGCGTCACCAGCGGCAGCACGGTGAAAGTCATGATCTTCCACCGCAGGCGCAGCTTCATTGCGGGTAGCTCGGATCGGCGGCGACCAGCCCTACCGCCGGCACCTCCACCGTCACCTTCTGCTCGCCGAGGTCGGGGTGCCAGGCGTGGAGCACGTAGGTGCCGGCCGGCAGGTCGGGCAGGCGGAACTCGCCCGAGGCCCGGGGGCGCGTGAAGCCGTGGTGCGGCACCACCAGGATGAAGGCCTCCATGTTCGAGTGGATGTCGCAGTAGACGTTCACCACGCCGGGCTTCGGGAAGGTCACGGTGCGCGAGCTGCCGCGCGGGTACTTGCCGAGGTCGAAGCGCCGCGGGGGCGAGAGGCTGAAGACGTTGTGGTAGATCGGGTCCATGTTCGGGAACTCCACGCTCCCGTTCACGGCGACCGCGATCACGCGCGGCACGAAGCTCTGGTCCTTCTGCGCGAGCTTGGGGGGCGCGATCGAGACCGCAGCCGCTGCGAGCGCTGATTCGGCCGCCGCCGGGACGTGGTCCACGTAGATCACAGCGTCGCTCGCGAGCCCGTGCACGGTCGCGTGCATGCCGGGCATGGAGGCGGCGGAGCCGGGATACGCGGTCGCACCCACGGCCGGGGGCGCCGCGGGCGGCGGAACTCGCAGCGTGCCGTGGATCACTCCGGCCGCAACCGGCGCCGGAACGCTCCAGAGCAGCGCGAGGAGCGCGCTGAGGAGAAACGTCCTCATCTCGAGAAGCCGGTCCCTCGGATCGAGTGGGGATCGCGCGGGCCCGCGCATTCCAATGCGGCGGGTGCGCATGAGCGTGCAACCTCGAACGTTATCGGCGTCGTGCGGCGCACCCTTGAGGGCACCCGTGGCCGAGGGTCAAGCCCGCTGGGCGGCGGGCCGATCACTCCCGGACGAAAGGGGGACCTCCCCATGCGTCGTCGAATCGCGATGGCCGCCCCGGCGCTGCTGCTGGCGGCGATGTTGGGCTGTGCGGGACCCGCCAAGCTCGCCGAGAAGAGCGAGCACATGCTGGCGGGTGGACAAAACGGCCGTGCCTGGGAGCTGGCGATCCGGGCACTCGACAAGGATCCCGGCAACACCCGCGCGCGCGCCGCTGCCGCCGCGGCCGGGAATGCGATGGCGCGGGACTGGGAGCAGCGCATCCACGTGCTCGCGCAGTCCGACAGCATGGCAGCGGCCGAGCAGGTGCTCCAGCTCAACGACTTCCGCGTCGGCGCCGTGCGCTACGCCGCGATCACCGTGAGCCCGGACTGGGCGCGAGAGGAGCAGGCGCTGCGCACCGGCGCGGCCCGCACCCACTACCAGCGCGGCCTGGCGGACGCGAGCGCCAAGCGACCCAAGCGCGCCTACCTCCACTTCAACGACGCCCAGCGCTTCGTCGCCGACTACCGCGACGCCCAGCGCCTGGCGGACAAGGCATACGACAAGGGGATGACCCACGTCATCGTGGTGCCGTTCTCCACCGCCTCCGGCAACTTCGCGATGGGACGCGACGTGGCCGCCCAATGGCGCGACGCCCTCGCCCAGCGCTTGAACCCGCCCGACGCCCATTTCACGCGGGTGCTGGGCAGCGCGGAGGTAGAGCAGCAGATGAGCGTGGCGCAGCTCGAGCACCTCTCCCGCGACGACGCGTTGAGCCTGGCGCGCAAGACCGGCGCAGAGCGCGTGGTGTGGGGCTCGATCGGCGGCATCGAGTCCAAGACCAGCCTCCATCTCTTCACCGACGTGATCTGGCGCCGCGTGACCGAGAAAGGCCCGGACGGCTCGCAGGTCACGCACTGGAACGCCGTGCCGATCGAGGTGCTGTCGCGCACGCGCACCGTGACGGTGCGCACCGATTACGAGGTGATCGCGACCAAAGGCGGCGCGACCCTGGCGCACCAGCGCACCCCGCGCACCACCAGCGCGCGGGTGGTGTGGACCCTGTTCTCGCCCGAGGGCGACCTCGGCGCGTACGCGCTGGTCTCCGACGTGCTGCGCAACGCGAGCCCCGACCGCGCGAAGGCGGTCGAGACCCGCTGGAAGGAAACCTGCGGCGATGCCACCACTCTCCAGCAGGTGCTCGAGGCCCGGCGCTCGACCCGGAGCAGCGGGCACTACGAGCGCGACCTGCTGCCGCGCTTCGCCGCCGGCGCGGCGTTCGTGTTCCTGCAGGAGCTGCCGCCCGCGGAGGACCTGGCCTACGCTGCGCTCTCGAACGGCTGGCAGCCGCTGTGCGACGACCTGCTGCGCCTCGATCCCGTGGACGAGGTCGATCTCGGCATGGCCACCGGCGACACGGAGCGCTGAGCGGAACCCGGCGGCATTCGGGCACGCGACGGTCAAGCCGCCGCCGTCGCGTGCCGATGCTCGTCGAGCCCTTCGTTTCCCACTGAGGCGCCACCGCCCAGCCGCTCGCGCGCATGAACAGGGAGTCCGGAATCCGACCTCCGACCCTCGCCTCGATCGCGGCTTCGTGCCTGCTGCTGGTGCCGGTCACGAGCGCGGCTGTGTCGGTCACGGCCTCGCAGAGTCCGGCCACGGTGCGGCCGGGGCAGGCTACGGTCACGCTGCTGCGGCTCGACCTCACCAACAACAACTTGGTGTTGTCGGCCACGCTCAAGCAGCTGCGCGTCACGAACCGAACGACCGGGCCCGGCACCCAGGCCCAGCTCGACGCGGAGCTGGGCTCGCTCCGGCTCTACGAGGACGCCGTCGGCGGCGCGGCGGAGATCGCAGCGGCGGGCACGCCGCGGTCGCCTGCGACCTCGGGCACGATCACCTTCAGCGGCCTCGACATCACGATCCCGGCGCTCGGCGGCACCAAGCGCCTGTTCGTGGTCTGCGACATCCCGCTCGCGGCGCGCGACGGCGACGCGCTCGACCTCTCGGTGAAGGCGGCGTCCGATTTCACCTTCGATTCCGGGAACAGCGCGAGCGGCTTGTTCCCGCTCGATCCGGGCGGCAACTTCCCGATCGACGGGATGATCGCGGCGCAGATCGTCGTCACGCCCGCGCCCACCGACAGCATCATCGCCGGGACGCTCGACAACCTGGTGCTCGACGTGATCCTCCCTCCCAACGGCTACCAGTCCGACGTGCTCAGGGACCTGTCGGTGATCAACGAGGGGACGGCCCAGCCCGGGAGCGACATCGGGGCGCTGCGCGCGTGGGCCGACAACGGCGACGGCGTCTTCAACAGCGCGCAGGACCGCAACCTGGGGGCGCTGACCTTCACCGCGGGCCAGTGGTCGATCATCGGCCTCACCGAGTCCGTCCCCACCTCCGGGCTGCGGCTGTTCGTGAGCGCAGAGGTCTCGGACCTCGCAGGGTACGGGCGCACGATCCGGCTGCGGATCCCCGCTGCGCCCACCGAAGGCATCTCGATGCTGAGCACCAACGACGGGCCGCTCGATGCGGCGGTCCGTAATCCCACCTACCGCGCGATCAGCATCTCGGATCGCGTCAGCTTCTTGGGCGTCCCATCGGGGCCGACCACCGCCCGGCCCGGCGACCGGGGCGTGATGCTGCTCCACCTGCGGGCGACCAACACCTACGGGGTCAAGCGCACGCTCGGCAGCCTGACGGTGACCAATGCGGCGAGCGGCTCGGGGTCGCAGTCGGATCTGGACCGCGAGGCCGCGCTGGTCACGCTGCGCGCGGACGGGAACGGCAACGGCATCCTCGACGGCACCGCGGTGGACCCGGTGCTCGGGACCGCGATCTTCTCGAGCCGTCATGCCGAGTTCGCGGGCCTGGGCTGGGCGCTCGGCCCCGGGGAGTCGCGCGACCTGTTCGTGACCGCCGACGTCTCGCTCCTGGACGCCGCCGACGCGGACACGCTGGCCGCCGTGATCCCATCCGCGCTGGACGCGGACTTCGGCGAGCCCACGCGCGTGGTCGCATCGTGGCCGCTCGACTCCGGCGTGCGCTGCGGCATCGACGGCATGGTGAGCGCGCAGATCGGCAACCCCGGCGCTCCCGGCGTGTCGCTCGCGCCCGGCGAGGGGCCGGCGCTCGCCCTCGACTTCGTGCTGCCGCGCAACGGGTACCTGGACGACGTGCTGCAGGGCTTCACCCTCGTGAACCAGGGCGATGCGAATGCATCGGACCTCGCCCAGCTCCGGCTGTGGCGCGATGGCGGGGACGGCATCTTCTCCGCGGGCGCGGGTGACGATCGCAATCTCGGCGCGCTCGTCCCGTCCGGGCCTGCGTGGGTCTCGGGTACCCTCTCCGACACGATTCGCGCGGGCGGCGCCCGCTACTTCGTCGGCGTCACGATCTCTGCAGCACCCCGCGACTCCGCGACGATCCGCCTCGCGCTGCCGGTGCTGGGCGCGGCGATGCGCTCGGGCGACGACGGCCCGCTGGATGCAGCGGTCGTGAACCCCAACACCCAGCTCGTCAGCAACTCGCCGCTGCTCGCGACGCTGCGCTTCACGACCGCCGCGAGCACGGTCGGCCAGGCGGTGCGCGCGCGCATGGTGGTGCGCAACCGCGGCGGCGTCACGCTGGTCAACGTCGTGCCCTCGGCGCTCACCCTGGGCGGCGGCGGATCGCTCAACCCTGGGAGCGGGCCCTCTCCCGCTGCGCTGACTTTGGCGCCGGCGGCGGTCGACAGCTTCGAGTGGGTCTTCACCGCGAGCGCTGCCGGCGACGTGCATGCCAGCGGCAGCGCTCAGGGCAACGAATCGCCCGGCGGCGCGCTGCGCCGCTCGCTCGATTTCACATCGAGCCCGCACCAGGTCTACGTGGGCGTGGCCCGGCTCGACTTCACGGCCACGCCATCGCTCCCCAACACCGTGAACCGCGGCGAGCAGGGAGTCGGAGCGCTGGGGCTCACGCTCTCGAACTTCGGCGGCCCGAACGGCTCGCCGGGGCGACTGCTCGGGCTGCGCATCCGTCTCGAGGATGAGACCGGCGCGGGGATCGTTCCCGCCACACTGCTGAGCCAGGTGGTGGTCGCCCAGGGCACCACCACGCATCTCGCCAAGACCGTGCTCGAGAATTCCGGCGCGGAGGTCGACCTGCCGCTCACCACACCGGTGGTGATCGCGCCCGGCAGCGGCGTCGCGCTCTCGCTCCGGCTCGACATCCTTTCCTCCACCGCGGCATCGACCTTCCGCGTCGTGATCGCAGACAGCATGGTGTTCGCCGCCGACGACGCGGTGAGCGGCGCAGCGGTCGCGCTCCGGCTCCAGGGGTCCGCGTACCCGATCCGCACCGCGGCGGCGCGCGTGGTCGAGAGCCCCACCCGGCTCGACGTGTCGGCCGTCGCCGCGGGCGCCCGGCGCGTCGGGCGCGGACAAGCCGATGTGCCTCTCGCCACGCTCCGGCTCACGAGCCCGGGCTCGAGCGGCGTCACCTCCGACGCCCAGGTGATAGCGCTCGCGATCGGCGCCTTGGACGGCGCGGGCGCGCCGCTGCCGCGGCTCGCCGACGTGCTCGGCCGCGTGCGCGTGCGCACAGCGCTCCAGAACCTGGCCGACCGCATCGTGTACGCCACGGACGGGGGCACGGTGACGCTGGCCTTGAGCCCGCCGCTCAGCGTCCCGGTGAACACGCCACTCGATCTCTTCGTGACCGGCGACGTCCTCGCCACCGCCCACATCGGGATCCTGCGCGTGCGCCTCGAGCCGCCCGCCACCTTCGATGCCCGCGACGAACGCAGCGGGAATCCGATCCCGGTGTTCTACGCGACCGATCCCATCGAGGGCGACACGGTCGTGGTCGAGAGCGCCGCCGATTCGCTGCTCGCGCGCTCGACCGCGCACTTCCCGCCGAAGCTCACGATCGGAAGCGTCGGCGTGGCGGCGCTGACCGCAGTCCTGCGCCACCCGGGGGCTCCGGGGGCCGCGCGCATCCGCACCGACACGCTGCGCGTCCAGTGCCGCGACCGGTCGCGGCAGGCGCTCGATCCCGGCGACTACCTCGACCGCATCCGCCTGCGCTGGAACGGCGCGGTGCTCGCCGACCAAGCCGTCACATCGTCGGGTGGCGGCGTCGCGGTCGCGTTCCCGGCCCAGTACCTCGAGCCGGGCGACAGCGCACAGGTCGACGTTGCGGTCGATCTCTCGGCGACCGCCCCCGAAGGCTCGCTCGAGCTCGCGAGCTTCGGGACCGACATCCAGGCGGTGGACGCGAACCTCGGCGTCCGCGCCACGGTCGCGCCCGCGCCCGGTGCGGAGCTGCCGCTGCTCTCCGGGCTCGCCGACCTGGTGCCGCCGTCGCGCGACCTCGAAGCCGGCCTCGCGAGCTCGATGCCGGCCACGCTCGCAGCGGACGGCGACACGATCGTGGCTGGAATCCTGCGGCTCACCAACGTTGCGCACACCAGCAGCGATTCGATCGCGGTCGCCGGTCTCGTCTTGATCGCCTCCGACCGGGCGTTCGCCCCGCTCGCGGTCGGGCGCGCGGTCTCGAAGCTCTTGGCATACGCGGGCGGCGCGCCGTGGGCGCAGAGCGCGACCCTGGGATCCGACTCGGCGCAGGCCACGCTGGTCGCGGGGACGCCGCTCGCGATTCCCGCCGGGGTCACGGCCGCGGTCGAGATCCGCGCGGTGCTGAACGGTGTAGCCCCGCTCCCCGAGAGCTTTCGCCTGGGGCTCGACGCTGCGGGGATCGGCGTGGTCCAGCCCGCGAGCGCCCTGCTGCGGATCCAGGTGCGCGCCGAGACCGGGCAGAGCTTTCCGCTCTGGACCGAGGCCGGAAGCTTCGGCAGCGCGAGCCTGAGCGCGAGTTACTCGAACTTCCCAAATCCTTTTGCCGCAGGCCGTAAGGCGACGACGTTCGCGTACTACATGGAACAGCCGGGGCGCGTCACGCTGCGCATCCTCACGCCCCACAGCGAGCCGGTCTTGACGCTGGTGCGCGACGCGACGCGCCCCCAGGGAATGAACCAGAGCGACGTCTGGGACGGTCGCAACGGGAGCGGCGACGTGGTCCGCAACGGCGTCTACGTCGCCGAGCTGTCGGTGGCGTACGACAACGGTGCGCACCGGCGCCTGGTGCGCAAGGTCGCGGTGGTGCGATGAGCACGCGCACCTGGGGAACGTACGGGCGGCCGGCACAGCACCGGAGCCCGCGGCGTCGCGTCGCCGCGGGGCTGATCGTGCTCGGCTGCCTGTTCCTCACGCCGGCGGCCCGCTGCGAAGATGCCGGCGGAACGCGCTCGGTGTTCGCTTCCGGCGCGGGGAACCGGGCGCTGGCGCTCGGCGGGGCATACGTCGCGATCGCGGACGACGCGAGCGCGCTGCTCTGGAACCCGGGAGCGCTCGGGTGCCTCGAGCGCATGGAGGCGCAGCTCACCCACGTGGAGAACGGCGAGATCGGCAGCCGCGAGGAGTACGCCGCCTTCGTCCTCCCCAGCTGGCGCTGGGGCGTCGCCGGCTTGAGCATCCAGCATTTCGCCGTGGGCGGGATCGAGGCGCGCGACGATCGCAACCTCCGCCTCGACTCGGACCTGAGCGACAGCGAGACCGAGATCACGCTGGGATTCGGCCGCGCGCTCGGCCCCGCGCTCTCCCTGGGCGGCGCGGTCAAGATGCAGCGTCAGAGCCTCGCGGGATTCAGCGGCAGCGGCCTGGGCGCCGACCTCGGCCTGCTGCTCCGACCCGGCCTGGTGCTGGGGAGCGATGCAGCATGGTCCGAGCGGCTCACGCTCGGCCTCTCGCTGCGCAACGCGCTGGCGCCGTCGCTGCGTCTCGACCGCGAGAGCGTTCCCGATCCGGCGACCGCGCGCTGCGGGCTCGCCTACCGGCATCCGTTCCTCGGCGGGCGTTCGCTGGTCGCGACGCTCGATCTGGAGCAGGCCACGGCGATCGGCGTGGAGCTCCACTCGGGGCTCGAGTTCACGCTCCATCCAATGCTGACGCTGCGGGCGGGATCGAGCCACGGGGCGCTCACCGCCGGGACTTCGGTGCGCTGGCACGACCTGGCGTTCGACTATGCCTACGAGGACGGCGCCACCGACGCCGTGCACCGCATCGGGATCTCGCGCGCGATCGGGCCCACGGTCGGCCAGCGCCGCGACGCCGCCCTGCAGGCGGAGGAGCGCGCGATCCTGGCCCGCGTCGATGCAGCCGCCGAGCAGCGCATTCAGCGCCAGGTCGAGGAGCTGATGCGCGAGGCTCAGGCCGCCATGGCGCGGGGCGACGACGACGATGCGCTCGAGATCCTGGCCACGATCGCCACCATCAGGCCCGACGACGCGCAGGCGACGGCGTTCGAAGGCACCTGCCTGAGGGCCAAGGCGGCGCGGCTCGAGCACGACGGGGACCTGATGGGCGCTGCCCTGGCGTACGGGCGGGCTCTGGCGCTCGCCGCGGGCGATTCGGCGGCAGCGGCCGGCGAGCGGCGCTGCCGGACCGCGAGCGACGAGCGCGCGGCGCGCTCGGTGAAGATCCGGCAGATGGTGTCCACCGGGATGGACGCGCTCGCCGCCGATCACCTGCGCGCGGCGCGCGAAGCGTTCGCGGAGGTCCTGGCGCTCGACCCCAGGGACCGCGAAGCCGCGGCCATGCTGGAGCGCGTCGAGCGCGCGATCGCAACCCGGGCCGACGGCCAGCTCCGGCAGGCGCGCCGCAGCCTCGAGGCGGGCTCGCTCGATCAGGCGGCGGCGCTGGCACGCGATGCGCGCGCGCTCGACCCGCGCGCCGCCGGTCTCGAAGAGCTGGAGGCCGCGCTCGAGCGGGCGCGGGCGCGCAGCGGCGGCGCCAGCGCCGGCGCCGTCACGGTCCCGGCGCCGGTCGCGGCGAAGCCTAATCCTGCCGATGACCGGGAGGCCGCGAAGCATTCGGGGC
>Ga0075434_100001788_pt1 | contig 18559 bp, 17 predicted proteins | sample RhiMethybrSRZTD3_FD_75298 | JGI IMG/M metagenome (GOLD analysis project Ga0075434, IMG submission 75298) | Populus rhizosphere microbial communities from Tennessee, USA - Rhizosphere MetaG P. TD hybrid SRZTD3 | ecosystem: Host-associated > Plants > Roots > Rhizosphere > Soil | place: USA... | reverse complement strand
GTTCGACGTGGTCGTGAGCTCGCTGGCCCTGCACTACGTCGAGGACTACCGCGGACTGATCGCGCGAATCGCGGCGTGGCTGGCGCCGGGGGGCGCGCTCGTCTACTCCACCGAGCACCCTCTCTATACGGCGCGGCTGCCGGGCGAGGGCTGGGTGCGCGACGCGACCGGCACGCGCTGGGCCGTCGACCGGTATGCCGACGAAGGGCCACGCGACGAGAGCTGGTTCGTCCCCGGCGTGCGGAAGGTTCACCGCACGCTGGCCACGCTGGTCAACGGCCTGGTGGAGGCCGGCCTCGTGGTGGAGCGCGTGCTCGAGCCGGTGCCGGGCGCCGCGTGGCTGCAGGCACATCCACAATCGCACGACGAGCGGCGCCGGCCGGTGTTCCTGCTGGCGCGTGCCCGCAAGCCCTGAGTGCGAGGCGGCGTGCTAGACTCGCCGCCATGAACCGGGTCATCCTCGCCCTCGCCCTCGTGCTCGTGGCCGCGCCCGTCGCCCTGGCCTTCAACTGCCCCGTCGTCATCAAGCAGGCGGAAGACATGATCAAGAAGGCGGAGAGCGGCAAGGTCTCGGCCGACACCAAGCCCCTCATCGAAGAGGCGAAGAAGCAGGTGGCCGAGGCCAAGGCCCACCACGAGACCGCCAAGACCAAGCGCGACCACGGCGACGCCGTGCGCAAGGCGAAGGTCGCGATGGCCTACGCCGAGGAAGCGATCGTCCTGCAGAACCCCTGAGGCGCGGCCTCGGGCTGATCATGAGGGGATTTCAGAACCAGACCGTCATGATCACGGGCGCCTCGTCCGGTATCGGCGCCGCGCTCGCCCGTGAGTTCGCAGCCCAGGGCGCCGATCTGGTTCTCCTCGCGCGGCGCGCCGATCGCCTGACCGCGCTGGCCGCGGAGCTCGAGCGCCACGGACGCCGCGCGCTGGCGCTGACCGCCGACGTCACCGTCGATGGCGACCTCGACAAGGCCGTGGCCCAGGCGCGGGAGGCATTCGGCCGGCTCGACGTCGTGGTGGCCAACGCGGGCTTCGGCATCGTCGGACCGGTGGAGCGGCTCACGCTCGACGACTACCGGCGGCAGTTCGAGACCAACGTCTTCGGTGTGGTGCGCACGGTGCACGCCACGCTCGCCGAGCTCAAGGCCGCGCGCGGGCGGCTGGTGATCGTCGGCAGCGTCGCCGGCTACGTGGCCACGCCCGGCTCCTCGCCCTACTCGATGAGCAAATTCGCCGTCCGCGCGCTGGCCGAGGCGCTCGGTCACGAGCTCGCGTCCGCCGGCGTGGCGGTCACGCTCGTCAGCCCGGGCTACGTGGACTCCGAGATCCGTCGCGTGGACAATGCCGGCCGCTTCCAGACCGCGGCGCCCGAGCCGGTGCCGGCCTGGTTGCTGGTGCCGACGGCGACGGCCGCGCGACAGATCGTGCGCGCAGTGGCGCGGCGGCGCCGCGAGGTCGTCATCACCGGCCACGGCAAGCTCGCCGTCTTCATGCAGCGCCACGCGCCCTGGCTGGTCGCCCGCTTCGTGCGGACGTTCGGCGTCAAGAGCCGGCCGGAGCCGGCGCGCCCGTGATCCGCTCGCGCAAGTATGCGGCGAGCGCCTGCGGCCACGGCCGCAGGTCGTCCTCGCCCAGCGCCGCCAGGCGCGTGCGGGCCATCACCGAGTAGGGCGGACGCCGCGCGCGCGCGTTGTACTCGGCGGCGCTCACGGGGCTCAGCGGCGGTGTCAGGCCGCTCTGCTTGAAGATCTCGCGCGCGAACTCGTAGAAGCTCGTCTGCCCCGCGCTGGAGAGGTGATAGATCCCCGGCGCGCCGCGTGTGAGGATGCGCCAGACCTTCGGGGCGAGATCGAGCGTGTACGAGGGCGACAGGACCTGGTCGCCCACCACGCGCAGAGGCTTGCCGCTCGCCGCCAGCCGCAGCATCGTCTCCACGAAGTTGGTGCGCCCGGCGGTCGCGCTCTGGCCGACACCGTAGAGCCCGCACACGCGGATGACGAAGGCACGCCGGCAGTGCTCGAGGGCGAGCCGCTCACCGGCGAGCTTGGACGCGGCGTAGACCCCGAGCGGCGCCGGGGCGTCGTCCTCGGTGTACGGTGTCCGCTTGGCGCCGTCGAAGACGTAGTCGGTGGAGAAGTGAATCAGGGTGGCGCCGAGGGTCTCGCACGTCTCGGCGAGCGTCCCGACCGCCGCCGCGTTCAGCGCGAAGGCCGCGTCGCGCTCGTCCTCTGCCCGGTCCACGAGGTTGTAGGCGGCACAGTTGACCACGTGGGTGGGACGGAGTTCGCGCAGCACGCGGCCGACGGCCCCGGGTGTGAGCAGGTCGAGATCCGCGTGCGTGAGCCTCACGAGCTCGCCCGGCAGGTCGAACGTGCGCGCGAGGTCGTGGCCGAGCTGTCCGGTGACACCGATCAGCGCGCACCGCATTATCGCCGGCGGCGGGCCGCGACGCCCACGAGGATACAGATCATGCCCACGAGCTCCAGCACTTCTTCGGCAAAGTACTGCGGCAGCCATGAGATTCGAGACAGCTTCTTCTCGAACACCTCGACGGCGAGGAACAGCGCCACTCCAAATGCCGCCGTCTGGCCCCACGGCCGACGAAGGCCGGTCATTCCAGCGCGCCACAGCTCACGAACATGGACAAGGAGCCATATCCCCAGCGCAAGGGGAGCGCCGACGATCACGAGGACGGCCAGCGCGCGCCAGACGATCCAGCGCCGGCCGTCCACGAAGAATCGGGTGGAGATGATCTTCGTGCCGAACAACACCCGATCGAGGTCGACCTCGCCGATGCAGATGATCGCCATCGCGCCGATGATGGCCACGTCCAGGGTAAGCGGTTTTCCCGCGCGCCGCGCCGCCCGTGCGTCCCGCAATGCCAGCACGCCGGCGGTGCCGGCCAGGACGACCTGCAGCCATTCGACCACGTTGTTCTCGCTCACCAGCCGCTTGCCCAGCGCGGGATCGCGGATGGCAATGGCCAGCAGGACAACGACCGCCGCGACGCTCAGGATCGCCGCCGCCACCCGGCGATCAATACGGTACCGCGAGGGAAACGGCATCGGCACACGCCTCCGAAGCCCTAAGGTCGCGAGTCAGTCAGCCCACGCATCTGCTCACCGATGCGACCGCGAGCGTCGCGCCGACGGGGCAAGCCAGTGTATCGTAAGGGCGCGCGCCCGTAGCTCAGTTGGATAGAGCGTCGGACTTCTAATCCGAGGGTCGGGGGTTCAAATCCCTCCGGGCGCACCATCAATTGTCAGCGCCTCCCCGCCCCCTCCTTCAGCAGCCAGTCGATGACGTCGCTCGGATCCGGCTGATCGTCCTGGCGCCGCGAGTTCGTGACTGCGCTTTGCGGTGCCGCGGTGGGAGCCGGCGCCGTCCTTACCGCAGGTGTCGTCGCCCGCGTGGCGCGAGGCAAAGGCGGGTGGGTCTCGAGGTCGGCCGATGGAAGGATCTGCGTGGGTGCGCGTTCCGGTGCCGCGCCCGGTGGGGAGGCCGCTCCCGATCGCGGCGCCGCTGCAGATGATGAGATGGGCGGCTCCACAGCCAGCGGCGGCGCCACACGTCGGTAGTGCACGCCAGCAAACACCGTCATCGCCAGGGCCGTCACGCCGGCGACGACGAGGCCGATTCGTGCTGGCGACCAGCGGCCTCGATCGAACCAGCGGCTGGACATCGCCGGCGGCCGCGCCGTGATGGGCTCGATCATTGTCTCAAACCCGGCCACGAAGGCGTGGCACATCTCATTGATGAGAGCCGGAGTTCCGCCGGACGCGGTCGTAATCCGGCCGACGATGTCGCCCGGCAGCAGCTCAGGGTTCGCGCCCGCGATCCCTAGTCGATGGCGGATGTAGGAGGCGACCTCAGCCGGCGAGAGATCGACGACCTCGACGCTCGTACCGATACGCTCGTCCAGCCCGGCGCAGTCCGCGCTCTTCAGATTCGCGCGCAGCTCGGGCAGTCCAACCAGGAGTACGGTGAGAACGGGACGGTCACCCGGGCTCAGCACACGCACCAGGCGCTCGATCTCGACCAGCGCGTCCGAAGCGAGGATGTGCGCCTCGTCAACGATGAGGACTGCCGCGCGCGCGCCGGCACCGACGCTGCAGAATGCTGCGCGCGCACCATTGGTGAAGGCCTCGCGGCTCTCGAGACCCGTAAGGCCGAACGCGTGCGCGAGTGCGCTCCATATCTCGCCCGTCTCGATCCGGCCGTAGATCAACCGGCCGACGAAGACGCCGTCGTTGGTCAGCGTCTGCCCGAGCGCGTTGACGAGCATCGTCTTGCCGGTGCCGGCGTCTCCGATGAGGACGGCAAACCGCTCTCCGGCGAGCACCGCCGCACGGAGAGCGTCGAAGGCGCGTGCGTACTGCCCGTACCGCCAGAAGAAGGTGGGGTCCGCGGTGAGCCGGAAGGCGTCGCGCGCCGCCGCGTCTGCAGGGGGTACACGAGGTCGATGCTCTTCCACTGAGGATGTTCCTGCCCGAAATCCTTCGCCGGCTAGCTCACGTTATCACAGACAGCATTGCGTTCCGCCTGCGCCGGGAGGATTTCCGGCACCGCGGAACGATAGTATGCTACCGGCGCATGGCACCTCCGGACGCACTGACCACCAAGATACTCTCCGAGGTCGCGGCGCTCGCGCGCGACCTGACGCGCGGCGAGCTTGCCGTGCGCGTCGCCGCGCGCGAGGCGCTGCCGCTCGCCCTCACGATCCAGCACACCGCCGCGTTCGCCGTGGTGATCACGCCCGGCCAGGGCGCGCTGCCGGCATCCGTCGTCGCCGTAGGCTCGATGGAGGAGCTGCAGGCGCAGCTGGAGCAGCGCCTGCAGGCCGTGCGCGCCGAAGCGGGCAGTTTCATCGACAAGTGGGTCGTCGAGCACGGCGACGCCTACCGCAGCGCGCTGCCCCCGGAGCGCTGCATGCTCGATCGCCCCGTCCTCGGCTTTCAGCAAGTCTGCCCCGGCTGTCACGGGCGCAAGGAGCTCACGTGCAACGGCTGCGGCGGGCGCGGTCGCGTGACGTGCGGCAACTGCGGCGGGCGCGGCCGTGTGACGTGCTCGAGCTGCGGCGGATCGCGCCAGACGCGCTGCTTCTCGTGCGGCGGCTCGGGCACGCACGAAGTCCGCGAGATGGAGCTGACCTCGAGCGACCGGCAGGGCACGATGAACCAGCAGATGCAGATGACGCGGCGGGTCCCCTGTCCCGGCTGCGGCGGCAGCGGTACCAAGCCGTGCGGGTGCGACGGCACGCAGGCCTGCGGCTGCACGGGCGGGCAAGTCACGTGCGGCCGTTGCGGCGGCCGGGGCATCGTGGCCTGTGACACGTGCGCCGCCACCGGCGTCGTGAATCATACGGGCCGCGTGCAGTGCTCGGTGAACCGTGACATTCGCGTCACGGTCGGCGGCGGTATCGCCGAGGATCAGCAGACGTTTCGCGAGCGGGTGCCCTTCGAGCGGATCGGCGCGCTGGCGGCCGAGACCGGCGGCGTGCGGCTCGAGCTGCCCAACCGCTCGGCGCACTCTGTGACGCTCGACTACGCTGCGTCCGTCCCGCTGGAGTGCGCCGAGTGCACGGTGCGCGGCACGGTCGTGTCCGTGCGGGCCTATGGCGCCGGCCACGACATCTACGACTATCACCAGCTGGTCGGAACGCTGCTGGAGCCGGACGTCGCGGGACTCGAGAAGAGTCTGTCCTCGCGCTCGTCGCTGGCCGGCACCACGAAGCGGTTCCTCGCCTCCGAGGTGAACGCGCTCATCGCCGAGGCCGCGCCGCGCATCGCCGAGGACGCGACCGGCGCGGCGCAGCGTCGCCCGAGCGTGGTGCGAGTCATCGGGCAAGCGCTCCTGCTGGCCCCGCTGGCTCGCCGGTTCCGCCGGTCGGGGCTGATCCTGAAGATCGTCATGGTCGCCGTCGGGATCGGTATGCTCTTCCGCCCGCTGGATTGGTATCCGATGCTCGCGTTCATCTGCCTCTTCGTCGAGTGGCGGTATCAGCGGAACCCGCCGTCCCCCGCCACGTCCGAGCGCGAAAGCGACGCGAGTGCCGCGGCCAGCGCGCGAGCCGCCGCGGCGCTCCAGAAGACGATCGCCACCGGCATGGTCAGCGCAACGTACGTCCAGCGTGCCGGTGCCGCGATCGGCAAGGCGGTGCCCAGGCTCTACGGGCCGCTGGTCGCGCCGATGGCGGGGTGGCTCGCCGCAGGGGTCGCCGCGCTGTGGGTGGGGGCCGCGCACGGCGGCGCCCGCTGGACGCCGGGGGCGGGCCTGCTCGCGATCGTGGTTCTCAGTGTGATCGCGTGGTCCATCGTCGAGCGGCGAGCGCAGTCGTCGCTGAAGGCGATGCTGGGCGACACGCTGTACCAGCGCCTGAAGGGCCAGCTCGGCAAGACCCGCGACCGCTACCGCCTGCTCGGTGCAGCCGGCCTCGTCGTCGGGCTGTTCCTGGGCGATGTCGTGGTTCGCTTCATCGCGCACGTCCGGTACGGGACGCCGTTTCCCTGGTGACCGGGCGTCCCTGATCGCGCATCACGCGGAGGATTCACACGGGCGTCGAGCGCGAGCGGCCGACGCGCACCTGGATGTCCTGCACGATGCCGTTGTCGAGCGTGATCTCCACCTCGTGGCGCTCGACGTCCCAGTGGCTCACGGCGGCCAGCCAGCTCCAGGCCCATCGGCGGTGCGGCACCTCGCGGCGGCCCCGGTAGACGAGCGCCTTTCGGCTGGGCGTGGCGAAGTCCTCGCGCTCCTCGACCTCGCGACCGCAGACGCGCAGCACATCCTCGTACGTCGTCTCGCCGGGCACGATCTCGGCGAGGCGCTCGCGCGGAATGACGGCGCCGACGTCGACGCCCGTCGCTGAGGCGCGCCGCCGGCCGAGCTGGAATCGTCCGGCCAGCCGCTTGTAGACGGCCTCGAAGAGAGTGCGCGCGAGCACGCCGGCACCGTTGCCCAGCGCGAAGAACAGCGCCGGGATGAGGATGGGCCCCCACGACTGCAGCCGCGAGAAGTAGCCGAACTCGATGCGCAGCACCTCGGGGATCAGCGTCCCGGTGTTCGTGAGGAAGAGCGAGACCACGTCGGTGTCCGGCACCGAGGGGCTGGGCTCCCGCCGCGCCGCCGGTGGGAAGAGCGTATCGATGGCCAGGCGATCGGCGCCGGCGAAGTTCGCCACGATCCGCGCAGGGCTCGCCACCGGCAGCACGTTGTCACGCTGCCAGTAGTACATGGAGAAGGCGGCCGGCGAGCCGACGTCGTTGAAGCCCAGCGCCAGCAGGCTGCGCGGCCCCGAGACCAGCCGGCCGAGCCACGTCGTGCCCTTCGGCTTCAGCACGTCCTTCGCGGTGAACTGCACGCTGGTGAGCCACGCCTGGTTGGCCAGCCGCGGGCTCCACGGAATGCGAATGTAGGTCGCCGCCGGGCTCACGCCCATCGCCCCGCTGGGGCGCACGACGGTGATGAACGGCGCGCCCGGGCCCAGGGGCTCGCGGTCGGCCGTGGACTCGTAGTTGCGCTTGGCTTCGAGACGCAAGCGCCCCTCGCCGATCGTCGTCAGCTGCGCGGCGACGTCCTGGGGCAGCGAGATCGCGGAGGCGCCCGCGCTCGCAGCCGCGACCTGGCCGGGCCAGAGCAGGTACAGGTCCTGCTCGAAGTCGAGCGCGCTCTTCCCGGGTGGGATGAGCACGCTGAACATGATCTCGATGGCGACGCCGTCGGCGTCCGGCGATACGCCCGCCACGATGAAGAGCGGCGTCACGGTCAGCCCGGACTTCGGCTGCGAGCCGAAGAAGACCTGACCGTGTACGCCGGCCGGCATTCCCACCAGCACTGCGCCGAGCGCGACGGCGCCCAGGAGGATCCGCGAGCGGCTCACGAGGCCACGAGAATGCCACAGAGCGGGCTCGCGCGGGCGGGTGGCTACTCGGCGGGATTCATCTCCGATTCGTGAACTCGGCGCAGCATCCGGGTCGGCTCGTCGGTGACCTCGTGTTCGTGACCCCCGTGGGCAGTCCAGGCGACCTCGGCCCGGGTGCCGTCCGCGGTGACGGACACGATCCGACCCAGCGGCTCGTCGGGGGTCAGGTACTCACGCAGGGTCACGAGCTCGCCCCGTACGAAGGGCTCATCGGTGCGGTCCATGGGCCATTCCTCCACGGAAGGACGCTGCAACGCCGACGCCAGCGATGCGCGAATCGGCGAAAACTTTCCCGTCTCGTGCAGCGGAAGTCGCTGGAATCTCGGCGGTCGTGTCCGGCACGTGGCTTGCCGTTCAGGGGGCATGCGCGTCGTGGCGTTGCTGGTCGTGGGCTGTGCGCTGCTGGGCGCCGGGCCGGCGGCGACGCTGCTGAGCGCCCCGAATCCGGCGGGGGAAGCGCTCACGCTCACGCGCTCTCCTCTCGACGACAGCCCCTTCTTTCAACCCCTCGGCGCCAACGGGCGGGCGTGCGGGACATGTCATCTGCCCTCCGACGGCTGGAGCCTCGCGCCGGCGACCGCGCGCCGCTTGTTCGACGCCACCGAGGGCCACCACGTGCTGTTCCGGCCGCGCGACGGCGCCAACGCGCCCAATCTTCCCGACGGCACGCTGGCCGAGCGCCGCGCGGCGGCCAGCCTGCTGCTCACGCGCGGGCTCATCCGCGTGGGGCTGCCGATCCCGCCCGACGCGGAATTCGTGCTGGAGGCCGTGGACGATCCGTATGGGTTCGCCGGCGCGCGCGAGCTGTCGCTTTATCGCCGGCCGCTGCCGTCCACCAATCTCGCTTTCCTCTCCACGGTGATGTGGGATGGACGCGAGTCGCGCCTGGCCGGCGCGATGGCCAGCCACCTGGCGCGGCAGGCCGATGGAGCCAGCGCGGGGCACGCACAGGAGGCCGTGCTGTCAGACGAGCAGCGCCGCGCGATCGTCGCGTTCGAGACGGGTCTGGTGACGGCGCAGAGCCGGGACGCGCGCGCGGGTGACCTCGGGGCCGGCGGCGCGCGCGGCGGACCGCGGGTGCTCGCGGAGCAGTCCTTCTTTCCGGGCATCAACAGCCGTCGTGAGCCGGGCGGGTTCGACCGGCGTGTGTTCACGCTCTTCGGCGCGTGGGCCGAGGCCGGCAGCGACGCCCGGGGAGCCATCGCGCGGGGCGAGAAGCTCTTCAACACGCACGCGTTCGCGGGCGGCAACTTTACCTGCACCACCTGCCACAACGCGCCGAACGCCGGCAGCAACTCGATGGGCGCGACCTTCGACCTGGGCCTGACGGCGGAGAGCCGGCGGGCGGCCGACGTGCCCCTCTACACGCTGCGCTGCATCCGGGACGGCGCCAAGGCGGCGGCCGGCCGGGTGGTGCGCACGACGGATCCCGGCGCGGCGCTGGTGACCGGGCGCTGCGACGACATCGGGCGCTTCAAGGTGCCCACCCTGCGCGGTCTCGCCGCCCGCGCGCCGTACTTCCACGATGGCTCGGCTGCCACCCTCGACGATGTCGTCGATTTCTACGACAAGCGCTTCGCGATCAAGCTCACGCCGGCCGAGCGGAGCGACCTCCTCGCCTTCTTGCGCGCCCTCTAACGATCCGGGACGGGTGGGGTATACTCCGGGGCGGCCCCGAACCAGTCCATGATAATTCGAGAGTTGCAGCGCTTACACCACGCACAGGGATTCGTGGGGCGCGGTGAGCTCTCCGAAGTGGCCGACCGCCTCGGAGTTCCGCTATACCGCGTCCACGAGGTCGCCAGCTTCTACCCGCATTTCCGCACCTCGCCTCCGCCCGAGGTGTCGGTGCGGATCTGCCGCGACATGAGCTGCCGACTGCGCGGCGCCGGCGGCGTGCTGCGCGCGTGCGAGGCGGCCGCCGGTCAGCAGCCGCCCGGACGGCTGACCGTCGAGGGCGTGTCGTGTCTCGGCCGGTGCGATCGCGCCCCGGCCCTGTCGGTCGAGCTCCACCGCACGGGCTCCGAGGGCGAGACGCGGCTCTATACCGGCTACACCCCGGCCGAGGCGCGTGCGCTCGTCCACGGTCTCGTGGGCGGTGGCGCGCCGCCCTCCGATCGCGACGCCGACCACGACGACGCCCGGATGTGGGAGATGGACGTCTACCGCGGCAAGGCGGAGTACACGGCCGCCAGCCAGCTCGCCGAGCAGCTGCGCGCGCCCGCCGCCGAGGCCGCCGACGCCCGGCTCGCTGTCATCGAGCGCCTGCGCGCGGCCGGGCTGCTCGGTATGGGCGGCGCCGGTGGGCGCACCTACAAGAAGTGGAACGACGTCCTCACCGCGGCGGGCGATGAAAAGTACGTCGTCTGCTGCGGCGACGAGAGCGAGCCGGGCACGTTCAAGGACCGTGAGATCCTCCTGCGCACGCCGTACCTGGTGCTGGAGGGCGTTCTCATCGCCGGCATGGTGGTGGGCGCCCGCCGGGGCTACGTCTACATCCGCCACGAGTATCCCGAGCAGATCGCGCGGATGCGTGCGGCGATCGCCGATGCCGAGGCGCGGCGCCTGCTGGCCTTTCCCGTCGAGGTCTTCGTCAGCCCCGGCGGCTATATCTGCGGGGAGCAGACGGCGATGATCCAGGTGCTGGAGGATCGGCGCGCCGAGCCGCGCAATCGTCCGCCCGAGCTGCAGACCAACGGGCTCTGGGACCGGCCCACGCTCGTCAACAACGTCGAGACGCTGGCCTGGGTGCCCTCGCTGCTGCTCGGGCGCGACACGGCCAACCTGCGCATATTCGCGGTCAGCGGCGACGTGGAGGCGCCCGGTGTCTACGAGGTGCCCGCGGGGATCACGCTGGGCGCGCTGATCGCGCGGGCCGGCGGCATGCGCGGCGGCCGGGACTTCAAGGCGGTGGCGCCGTCCGGCGCCTCCGGCGGCTTCCTGCCGCGGTATCTCGATGGCCCGGCCGGGCGTCTGGACATTCTCGAGTGGGCGCTCGACGTGCAGGGGGCCCGCAACCTGGGACTGATGCTGGGCGGCGGTATCGTGATCTACAGCGACGAGGCCGATCTCGTGGACCAGGCCCTGAGCTGCCTCGAGTTCTTCCGCAACGAGTCGTGCGGCAAGTGCGCGCCCTGCCGCGTCGGCACGCAGAAGCTTGTCGAGCTGGCCTCGGGCATTCGCGACGGCGCGGTGACCGGCGACGCCCTCTACGGGACGGAGCCGGCCGTGGGTCGCACGCTGACGGAGCTCGCCACCGCCATGCGCGACACCGCCATCTGCGGCCTCGGCACCGTGGCCGCCAACCCGATCCGCACGCTCCTCCGCCATTTCCAGGCGGACGTCGAGCGCTGCACCGTCAAGCCGTGAGTCCGGAGCCGGGCGAGTTCGACGGCGGCCTGACATTCGCCCGCGATGAGGAGTCGCTCTTCGCCCGCGACGTGGCCGGTCAGCTCATCCGCGTGGTGGCGGCCCGGCAGCAGGACTACGACGCGCCCGTCACGCTCACCATCGATGGCGCCGAGATCACCGTGATGAAGGCGGTGCCGTCCACCGACGCGCAGGGCAACATCATCAACGACGAGCACGGCCGCACGGTGCCGCGGCGGACGACGATCTACGACGCCGTCACGGCCCTGTTCAACGCGCGGCGCCAGCACGGCGGGCGCCATCCCGTGCCGACGCTCTGTCACCGCGAGCACATGAGCCCGGTCGGTGTCTGTCGCGTGTGCGTGGTCGCACTCGGCCGTCGCGACGGCGCCGGGCAGCGCACCGACGAGCGCCTGGTGCCGGCCTGCGTCCATCCCGTCGAGCCGGGGATGGTGGTCCACACCATGGAGTCGCCGGAGGCCGCGCTGCGCGAGCGCATCGAGGGCTCGGTGCGCGTCGTCGTGGAGCTGCTGGCGTCGGATCATCTCCGCGGGGTCAGCGTCGCGGCGGCGCCGAACGAGCTGGAGGCGCTGACCGCGCGTCTGCGCGCCGACACGCGCCGCTTCCGGCTGACCCCGCATGCGCCGGAGCCCGCCGACACGTCGTCGCACATGATCGCCGTGGACCGCGACCGCTGCGTGCTGTGCGACCGCTGCTCGCGCGCGTGCAACGAGATCCGAGGGAACTTCGTGATCGGCCGGGCCGGGAAGGGCTACGAAGCCCGCATCGCGTTCGACCTCGACGTCGAGCTCGGCGACTCGACCTGCGTGTCCTGCGGCGAGTGCATGACCTCGTGCCCGACCGATGCGCTCGTGTTCCGGCGGCCGATCGAGTCGGACTGGCGGCGCGAGCGCCTGGCCACGCCCGAGTCGTACTACCAGGTCTCGGCCGAAGAGCTCAAGCGCCACCCGCTGTTCGAGGACATGCCGCTCAAATTCCTACAGTGGAACGTCGGCGCCGTCATTGGCTGGCGCGTGAAGAAGGACGAGGTGCTCTGCCGGCAGGGCGAGACCGGCGGGACCGCCTTCATCCTGCTCAATGGCCGCTTCGGGTACTGGCGACATCGCCAGGAGCGCGGCAGCGGCCTGCTGTCGTGGATCACGCCGCGGCGGCGGTGGACGGCGGGCCGGCCGGAGGGGCCACCCGAGGGCGAGCTCACGCCCGAGCACATGATCGTGGGCGAGATGACCTGCATGAACAACCAGCCGCGGACGGCCACCGTGGCGGCGCTGGAGGACAGCGAGGTCTGGATCGTCCGCCGCAACCTGCTCTACGTCGTCCAGCGCGACCGCCATGCGCGCGAGCGGCTCGACCGGATCTATCGCCAGCGGACGCTCCAGAACCACCTGCGCGACGTCTCCTTCTTCGCCGACCTCGATGACGAGCAAATCGAGGCGTGCCGCGGCTTCCTGTCCAACCGCGTGGAGCTGGTGCGCGTCGATCCGGGCCAGATCATCTTCAACCAGGGTGAGCCTGCGGACGCCTTCTACATGATCCGCCACGGCTTCGTGAAGGCCGCGAAGGTCCTCGACGACGAGACCCGCGTCCTCGGCTACATGGGCCCCAACGCCTACTTCGGCGAGATCGGGCTGGTCTCCCGCGAGGTGGTCGACGCCACGCTGCCCCCCGAGCGGTGGGATCGCCGGACGGCCACGTGCACGGCGCTCGACCACGTCGAAGTCGTTCGAGTCCGCCGCGAGGATTTCCGCGACCTCCTGCGCACGTTCCCGCCGCTGCTGAAGATGTTCGTGAACGTGGCGCGCGAGCGTCTCGGCTACGACCGCGGCTTCAATCCCGTGCGCAGCGAGATGCTCGGCCGCTTCCTCGACAACGGCCTCTACAACGGCGAGAAGCTCCTCGTGATGGACATGGACTCCTGCACGCGGTGCGACCTCTGCGTGACGGCGTGCGCCGAGGGCCACGGCGGGATCACCCGGCTCGTGCGCGAGGGCCCACGGCTCGGGAACTTCCTGGTGGCCGGGGCCTGCCGGTCGTGCATGGATCCCCACTGTCTGGCCGGCTGTCCGGTGGACGCCATCCATCGCGAGGGCTCGCTGGAGATCGTCATCGAGGATCACTGCATCGGCTGCGGGGAGTGCGCCAAGAACTGCCCGTACCAGAACATCGCGATGGTGAGCACCGGCCACGGCCTGGTCGCCCAGCGGCGCGCCGTCACCTGCGATCTGTGCCGCGACATCGTGCGTCACCCCGGCAGCGACGAAGTGCGTTGCGTGTACAGCTGCCCCCACCACTCCGCCATGCGGATCAGCGGCGAAGAGCTCTGGCGCCGGCTGAGCGAAAAAGGGGTCTAGACACCCACCGGCAAGCGATTTGCACCTCTTCCGACCGATAACCACGCGGGAGGAGGGGACGATCATGGCCCGCAGCAAGCCGAAAGCCTACAAGGAACAGTCCTTCGACCACCTCCACGGGCTCGCCGGCATCTCCGACGACCAGATCGCCGAGCACCTGAAGCTCTATAGCGGCTACGTCAAGCAGGTGAACGCGCTCAACGAGCAGCTCACCGAGATGCTTGCCCAGGGCAAGGCCTCCGGCAAGGACCCGGCGTTCGCCGAGCTCACACGCCGGCTGGGCTTCGAGTACAACGGCATGATCCTGCACGAGTATTACTTCTCGAACCTCCGGCCGGCGGCCGAGCCGGCGCCGGCCTCGGGCTCGGCCCTCGGGCACGCGCTCGGCGAGGCCTTCGGCTCGCTCGACGCCTGGCGGACCGACTTTCAGGCGATGGGCGACATGCGCGGCATCGGCTGGGTGATCCTCTTCCAGGACCCCGCCACCGACCGGCTGACCAATCACTGGGTCTCGCTGCACCAGGACGGCGTGCCGGCCGGCTTCAAGCCGCTGCTCGTCATGGACGTCTGGGAGCACGCGTTCATGCGCGATTACAAGGCCACCGAGAAGGCGAAGTACGTTGAAGCGTTCTTCCGCAACGTCGACTGGCAGGCGGTCGAGCGGCGCCTGCGCGAGGCCTCGGCGATGCGGCCAGCGGCCGCGGCCTAGGCCTGCGGTGACCCTGCTCGGGAAAATCGCTGCACACGGCGCCGCGGTCCTGACGCTGGCGCTGCTGCTCTCCGGCTGCGCGCTGGCCGGGCGCAGCTTCGGCCGCTACGTGGACGACAAGACCGTCACGGGCGGGGTGAAGCTGCGCCTGGCCGCCGTGCACCTCAGCCATCTCAAACGCGTGAACGTGGACGTGTACGACGGCGTCGTGTACCTCACCGGCACCGTGCAGACCGCGCTCGAGAAGTCCGACGCCGAGATCGCCGCGTGGGAGGCCACCGGTGTCGAGCAAGTGGTCAACGACGTCGTCGTGCGCGACCGCGAGCGCCCCGGGGACGCCATCTCCGCGCTGCCCGACCTGCGCCCGCGCCACCCGCTGATGGAGCGCTTCACGTGGGTGACCCGGATGGAATCCACCGGGCCGGGCGGGCCCGAGCTCGCCTACGACGCGTCGGGCCTCCTGGTCGCCACCATCTACACGGTCTCCGCCCGTGGCCTCGTCGACGCCGGCGTGGCCACGCTGCCGGCGAGCGGCCGCCCGGTCGACCGCGTGGCGATCTATGCGATTCCCTCGCGCCTCGACCTGCCGGAGCCACTGTACTCGGTCGTGCTCTGGCACGTCGCCGAACCCGCCGCCGCGCGCCACTGAGGCGCGGCGCGCCCGGCTCGCTATACTGAAGACGATGCGCCATGGCCTCGTTCTCCTGCTGCTGGCCGTCGTGGCCGTGCCGGCCTGGGCGCGCGACGAGCGGCCGCCCGAGGAGGCGCGCGCTCGCATGGAGCATCACCTCAAGGAAGTGAACCGGCTGGCCCAGCACTTCGACGGCGTGATGGGCGCCGAGTGCCCGCACTTTGCCTCGCGCCGCGAGTGGTCGACGTACTTCGAGGGCGAGATCGATCAGGTCGTGCTGCTGGTCGCCCACCTCGAGCAGGCGTGGTACGAGGCCACGCGCACCGGCGATGACGACGTACGCCGGACGGCGAAGGCGCCGCGCAAGCGCATGGACCAGGCCCGCGCGCTGCTCGACAAGCTGCAGGGCTGCGCCGAGGGCAACGGCGCCTCGTTCTCGACGATGGGCGTGTGGCGGCGCATCGAGCGCGAGGTCCCCCAGCGCCAAACCGAGATCGCTTTACCGCAGTAGACGCCTGGGGTATCGTCCCGGTCCATGGCCACCAAGAACCCGTTCTCTCTGGAAGGCAAGACCGCGATCGTCACCGGCGGGGGCACCGGCATCGGCAAGTCCATCGCCATCGAGTTCGCGCGGGCGGGCGCCGACGTGGCGATCTGCAGCCGCAAGCTCGAGCACCTGGAGCCGGTCGAGAAGGAGATCCGCAATCTCGGCCGCAAGGCCTTCTCGATGGCGCTCGACGTGCGCCAGGAAGAGCAGGTGAAGGCCATCGTCGAGCGCGTCACCCAGGAGTGGGGCCGCCTCGACGTGATGATCAACAACGCCGGCGCCTCGTTCCGCGCCAAGCCCGAGGACATCTCGGTCAACGGCTGGAACACGGTGATCCAGATCAACCTCAACGGCGTGTTCCTGGGCTGCAAGTGGGCGGGCCGGCAGATGATGCAGCAGCCGAACGGCGGCGTCATCGTGAACATCTCGTCGATCGCCGGGGTCTACGGCTCCACGATGATGTCGCACTACGGCGCGGCCAAGGCGGCCGTCATCACGCTCACCCGCGAGCTGGGCACGGCCTGGGGCCGCAAGAAGGTGCGCGTGAACTGCATCGCGCCCGGGCCCGTGGAGACCGAAGGGTACCTGGACGTGCTCAAGCAGGCCGGGCCCGACGGCCAGAAGACGTACGATCAGGTCGCCTCCCGGGTGGGCATGGGCCGCTGGGGCAAGGTGCACGAGATCGCCTACCCGTGCATCTTCCTGGCCTCGGACGCGTCGTCGTGGATGACCGGCGAGACCATCGTGATCGACGGTGGTCCGTCCCCGCGCGAGATGGACGAGGGCACGTAGTTTCGGTACTATCTAGCCTCGCGTCGGCGCGCGGTGACCGTAGCTCAATTGGTTAGAGCACTGGCCTGTGGAGCCGGGGGTTGGGGGTTCGATTCCCCTCGGTCACCCCAAGCATTTCGCAGTGTCGCGGGCGCCCGTAGCTCAGTTGGATAGAGCGTTGGCCTCCGAAGCCAAAGGCCAGAGGTTCGAATCCTCTCGGGCGCACCACTGGTGAAGTAGAGGTGTTGGGCCGTTAGCTCAGTTGGTAGAGCAGCTGACTCTTAATCAGCGGGTCCAAGGTTCGAGTCCTTGACGGCCCACCAACACGGTCGGCCACTTCCGGGACACCGGGAGTGGCCGATTTGCTTTTGGGCTGGCCGGACATCAGTCCTAGAAGGTTTTCGAGAGCCGGAAGAGCACCTTGACTCCTTCCGGGCGGTTCTTCGCGGCGGTTTCCACGTAGCTGTTGACATAGGCCGAGAGCCCGTAAATGGTCCACTGCATGCCCGGTCCGATGCCGACCACGCGCTCCTCTGAATTGGGCTGGCCACGGCCGTCGATCTTGTCAGCGGAGATCTGCTGCAAGACGTAGCCGTTGACTCCGAGCCGCAGTCCTTCGAAGAGCTCGTACGACGCGGCGTAGTTGGCGTGGAAGGCCTGACCGGGCTGGATGGACGTCGCGCGCAGGCCGCGGAATGGCTCGGCATTCTCCGAGTTCCAGAGGTAATGCAGCCGGGCGCTGACTTCGAGCTTGGCGGCCGCGACGAGCGTGAACGCATAGTACGGGTTGACGCTGACCAGGTTGTTCCCGATGTTCACCGGGCGGCTGCGGTGGTATTCCCCGGTCGGCAGCGTGACGACGAAGTCGAGACGGTGGAAGTACGGCCTGCCGAAGATCGTGTGATCGGACCACTGCAGGATGAGCGGGCTCACGGCCAGGTCGCCGAACCCGCCATGCTGCTCGCTGGGGCCGAAGCTCGTGTCGATGTCGAGATGCGCCACGGGAAGGATGACCTCAGCTCCGTAGAAGCCGCCGAGAAGCCGAAGGTGGGTAATGAAGGCAAGGTGCGTGGTGGCGCTGACCGTCGTGAGGCTGTTCGAGCCGGGAATCTTCTCCCCGCGGTGGTCATTGAAGTGTCCGGCATGGTAATAGCCGATCGTTTCTTCGGCGACCCAACCGGGGAAGCCGATGCCGTCCTGGAAGCTCGTATCGCCGAGGTTGACCGGCGGTAACGGGATGTCGGCGGCCGGGGCGAGCCCGGCGCCGGCGAGGATCGCCACACCGGCAGTGAGCGCAAGAACCGTCGTGCGCGCCGTCGTGTGTCTCGTGTTCAGCCCTTGACGGAGCCTGCGGTGAGCCCCTGCACCATGTAGCGCTGGAACACCACGGCCAGCAAGACGGCTGGGAGCGCCGACAGGAATCCGGAGGCAGCGATGACCGAGTAGTCGATGTTGGCCTGGCCCATCATCCCCGCGATGATCGGCGGCAGCGTCGTGCTGGCCGGCTTCGAGTTGAGCACCTGGGCGATCACCAGCTCGTTCCAGCACAGCATGAAGGTGAAGGCGCCGCTGGCCACCAGCCCCGGCCCCGACATGGGCAGGACGATCCGCCGATAGACCTGCATTCGCGTGCAGCCGTCGACGAGACCGCTGCCCTCGAGATCCCGGGGGATCGTCTCGAAATAGGACTTCATGATCCAGACGGTGAACGGTAGCGTGAACGACGAGTAGGCGACGGCCAGGCCGGTCAGCGTGTTCTGCAGGCCGCAGGCGCGCAGCATGAGGAAGAACGCGGGCATGAGCACGACCGTCGGCAGCATGCGCGTGAACAGGATCAGGAAGAGACTGATCTGCTTGAGCGGAAACGCGCAGCGCGCATAGGCGTAGCCGGCGGCGCTGCCGATGACGAGGTTGAGCGTCGTGACGGCGCCGGCCACGATCACGCTGTTGAGCAGGGCGGGCAGGATTCGCGCGGCCTGCACCTCGGCGTGGAACCGCACCAGCCCGAAGATCATCCGGTAGTTCTCGGTGGTGATCTCGGGCGGGATCGGCGTGAACGGGCGGGCGAGGAGGTTGCGTTGATACGACACGCTGGTGACGAACAGCCACACGAAGGGACCGACCAGCCACGCCGCGATCGCGACGACCAGTCCGTAGAGGACCACGCGGTGGACGACGCGCCGCCGGGCGCCCGGGCGTCTCACGCTTCCGCCTCGAACTTCGACAGGATGAGCCGCTG
>Ga0075434_100001787_pt1 | contig 18566 bp, 16 predicted proteins | sample RhiMethybrSRZTD3_FD_75298 | JGI IMG/M metagenome (GOLD analysis project Ga0075434, IMG submission 75298) | Populus rhizosphere microbial communities from Tennessee, USA - Rhizosphere MetaG P. TD hybrid SRZTD3 | ecosystem: Host-associated > Plants > Roots > Rhizosphere > Soil | place: USA... | reverse complement strand
GTCCCTCCGCTCCCCGGCGGTGCATCCTCACGAGGACCCAGCCGCCCTCGAGCTTCTCGCCATGGAGCCGGAACTTCAGCTCCCCCTTCTTCATCGCGGCATCCACGTCGGCCGACTCCGGTTCGGGCTCCCAGGTTCCGCGGTCCCAGATCATGACCGTGCCGCCGCCGTACTCCCCTTCCGGGATCACGCCTTCGAACTTGTTGTACTCGAGGGGATGATCCTCGGTCGGCATCGCGAGGCGCTTGTCGGCGGGATTCAGCGACGGCGCCTTCGGAACCGCCCACGACAGCATCACGCCGTTCCACTCCAAGCGGAAGTCGTAGTGGAGCGCCGTCGCGCGGTGCTTCTGGATGACGTACGCGAGCTTCTTCGTGCGTCGCCGCGGAGACTTTCCCCGAGGCTCGGGCGTGACGCCGAACCGGCGCTTCTTTCGGTACGTCTCGAGCGGCATGCGCCGACGAGCCCTCAGCCTACTTCTTTTTCTTCGAGCCGCCGCGCTTCTTCGGGACCTTCGCACCGGCCTTACGCGCCTCGGACAGGCCGATCGCGATCGCCTGCTTGCGGCTCGTCACCTTCTTTCCCGAGCGGCCCGACTTTAAGGTCCCGCGTTTGCGCTCGTGCATCGCGCGCTTGACCTTGCTCTGCGCCTTCTTTCCGTACTTTCGCGCCATCAACGCCTCCGCTCATCCCGGATGCAATTCGCGTTCCGTCGGAGAGGACGTGGCACGGTCCTCGCAGTGCGGCCTACCCCGGAGGCCAGTCATGAACGAGCAAATCGAGAATCTTCTATACGAAGCGTACGAGACCGAGCTCGGCGGAATTCAGGTTTACACCAACGCCGTCGAGTGCGCGAAGAACGATGACCTGAAAGAGGAATGGGAGAAGTACCTGGAGCAGACCCGACGGCACGAAGAGATCCTGCGCAATGTCTTCGAGACGCTGGGCATGGATCTGGAGAAGGACACGCCGGGGCGCCGCATCGTCCGGCACCATGGAGAAGGCCTGGTCAAGGCCATCGAGATGGCGCGCAACGAGGGCGACGAGGACGCTGCTCAGATTGTGGCCGCGGAGTGCATCGTCCTGGCCGAGACGAAGGACCACCAGAACTGGGAGCTGATCGGCGAGGTCGCCAAGAAGCTCGGCGGCGAAGAGAAGAAGGTCCTGATCGAAGCGCACGAAGAGGTCGAGGACGAGGAGGACGAGCACCTGTACCACACGCAGGGATGGACGCGCGAGCTCTGGCTCGACCTGCTCGGCCAGCCTGCCGTTCTGCCTCCTCCGGAGGAGAAGAAGGACGTCAAGACCGCGATCGGCGCGGCCCGCGCCAAGCAGTCGCGCAAGACGATGGTCCGCGGCGGACGCGGCGGGCGCACGCGGCGGCCGCCGGCGGAGGCGTAGAACCATGAGCACTCCCATTCGCCGGAATCCGGAAATCGCGGAAACTCCCGCCTCGGCTCCCGCGCTCGAAAGCCTCGTTTCGGGCGTGTCGTGGCCCGCGGTGATCGCGGGGGCTTTCGTCACCGCCGCGATCGGTTTGACTCTGATGGCCCTCGGGGCGGGGATGGGGCTGTCGGCGATCTCGCCCTGGCCCCGCGCCGGGTGGGCCGCCACGCGCGTCGCGCCGGGCGCGATCATCTGGGTCCTGATCACGCAGCTTCTGTCCTGCGCGCTCGGCGGTTACGTCGCCGGAAGACTCCGGACCAAATGGGCCTCGGTGCACAACCACGAGGTCTATTTCCGCGACACCGCCCACGGCCTGTTGGTCTGGGCGGTCGCGGTCGTCATGACAGTCGTGTTCTTTTCGTCGCTCGCTGCATCGCTCGCCGGCGAGGCGTCCGCTGCCGCCGCGACACGCGCCGATCCTTCGGACTACTACGTGGACTCTCTTCTTCGCGGGCCCCATCCATCGGGAGAGATCGTCAACGATCAGCCGCTGCGGAACGAGGTCCGCGTGATCCTGGCCAAGGCGCTGCGCGACCCGGAGGTTTCCGGCGCGGACCGCGCGTATCTGGCCTCCCTGGTGGTGAGCCGCACCGGGATCGGTGAGACCGAAGCGGCGCGCCGCGTGGACGAGACCATCGCGGCCGCGCGCCAGGCCGTCAACACCGCGCGCAAGGCTGTGGCGCACTCCCTTTACTGGCTGGTCGTCGCGCTGCTGGTGGGCGCGTTTTCCGCGAGCTTGACGGCAATCGCGGGCGGCCGGCGGCGGGACTTCGTCTGGGCGACATGAGCGCCGCGACTTTTTCTACGGAGAACTCTTGATGAGATCCATTCTCTTGTGGCTTCTCGGCGTACCGATCCCGATCATCATCCTGATCGGCTTGTTCAGTCACTTCTAGATCTCGGCAGGCGGCTGCGGAAGGACGGATTGCTGGACGGGACCTCACGCTCGCCTGGAGGAGATTCATGTCGAAACGGAAATCGATCCCGGTGATGGTCGAGACGGCACAAGGAGAGCGAAACAAACTCGCATACGATTTCGACAGTGGAGTGCTGCGTCTCACCAAGGTTCTTCCTGAGGGCTTCTCGTTTCCTCTGAATTTCGGATCGATCCCCGGGACCATCGCCGAAGATGGCGATCCCGTCGATATCCTCCTATTCATGAGCAATCCCGTGCCTCCTGGAACGCTGGTCCAAGCTCGTGTGATCGGGGTCCTGGAGGCCGAGCAGGTCGAGGGGGGGAAGCGCGAGCGAAACGACCGACTCTTCGGTGTCGCGGAGGCATCACGGGAGCACAGGAACCTGCTTTCCGTTCGCGAAATCCCCGACGAGACGCGTCGTGAATACGAGCGCTTCTTCAAAGCGTACAACGCGGAGGACCGCAAGAAGTTCAAGGCCCTCGGCTGGTTCGGGCCAAAGCGCGCCATGAAGTTGGTGGAACGAGGACGTCGCAAATTTCGTGCGCCCAAGAGGCCGGCGATCCCGCGGACATTCGCGGATTACGCGAAGGCCGCCGAAGAGGATTAAGAGCCGAGGCGCACAGCCCGAGCCTGAGCCCTCGTCTCGCGTGGCACGTCGGTTGCTGCCAAAGAGACATGCGGACTCGTTGTCCGCAGAAAAGGACTCGCTATGCGTACATTACGACTCCTGCCGGCGATCCTCTTCGCCTCGGCGCTCCCGGCGATGGCGGAGGATCCGCCAAAGCTCGCGCAGCCGGACGACGTGAACTTCGTCAAAGAAGCCTCGATGGGCAACATGACCGAAGTCGCGCTCGGCCGACTGGCGGTCGAGAAGAGCTCCGATCCGCAGGTCAAGAAGTTCGGGCAGCAGATGATCGACGACCATACGAAGGCTCAGGAGGCGCTCCGCAGCGCGGCCACGAAGGAAGGCTTGAGCGGCGGGTTGCCGGGGTCCCTCGACCAGAAGCACGACCAGGTCGTGGAGAAGTTCCGGAACCTCTCAGGAGCGGAGTTCGATCGCGCCTACAAGGAAGACATGCTGAAGGACCACCAGGAAGACGTCGCGGCCTTCCAGAAACAGGCGGCCCTGGGATCCACGCCGCTTCAGAAGTACGCCGCGGACACGCTGCCGACTCTGCAGCACCACCTGAAGATGGCCCAGGAGATGAACGCGTCGAAGTAGCGCCCTAGAGCTGGAGGTTTCCCGTCGGAGGCCGGTGTGAGCGCTCGGGGCTCAGGAAGTAGCCCCGTTCGGGTCTCGGAGCCCGTCGGCCGCAGGTCGGACAGCGGATCAGGCTGGGCACGGTGTCTTTCTGGGTGTGGCCGCACTGAGCGCAGCGAAACAGCTTCTGATTGTCGTCGGGCATGACCGGTCGCCTCCGCCTCGAGACCCGAGCAAACGGCGTGCCGCCGCCCCGCCCGCGTCGAGTCTAGTGCGTCAGCCGCGCCGCCCGGTTGAGCTGCTCGTCGGCGGCGGACAGCCGAAGGCTGCGCGGTAGTGCCGCACGGTCGAACCCGAATATTCGCCGTCGCAGGGGCCGGTAATCGGAGGCGCCGTCCCTGCGGACGTGGCGCACGCCTCCCGCCATCGGGTGTATGCGCAACCGAGCGGACATCCTCGCCTGCACCGCCGCCCCGGCCATCGCGAACAGCGTCTCAGCGGTGCGGAAATCCTTCTGGCCGCGCCCGACCCGCGCCACGCGGTGGGCGATGTGCCTCCAGTCGTAGAAATCGCGATAGCTCCGGAAGAGAAGGTCGGAGAGCCGGCCGCCGTCCAGGTTCGGATGCATCCATGTCGTGGTCGTGCCGTCGAAGCGGTCGAGCTCGGTCTCCGTGATCCAGCCCTGCGCGAGGAAGTCGTCGTACTGCTCGGTCCCGGGGATCGGGGTGAGGATGTAGAACGAAGCGACGTCGGGCGAGAGCTTCCGCAGCGTCTCGACGTGCTCGCGGATCGAGTCCTCCGTGTCGGACGGGAACCCGATGATGTTGGAGAAGTGGCTGCTGATCCGGTTTTCCCGGCAGAGCCGCACGATCTCCGCGTAGCGCGCTGGCGTGTTGTGAAACTTGTGCACGCCGCGCAGGGCGGCGATCGAGAACGACTCCGCTCCCACGAAGATCTGGAAGCAGCCGGCGCGTCCGAGAAGCTCCACGAACTCGGGCTGGCGCTCCACCATGGCGTCGCACTGCACGAAGAAGGGGATGCGGATGTTCTCCGCGATCATCGCCTCGAGCAGCCCCACCGCGTCCGGGTACTTGTTGAAGTTGTCGGACGTGAACATGACCATGCGGACGCCGCCGGCCCTGGCCGCGCGCAGCGTCGCGAGCGTGGTCTCGATCGGCTGACTGCGGATCGCGTGGCCCGCGATCTTGATCACCGAGCAGAAATTGCACGAGTACGGACATCCCCGCGCCGGGTAGACCCCGAGGAGCGGCACGACGTAGCGCCGGAGCTCTTTGCGCGGAGGCGGAGAGACGACCGGCGACTCGAGCCTCGCCTGCCATCTCTGGTCGCCGCCGTACACCGGCGCGAGCTCCCCGCGCGCGGCGTCCTCGAGGATGCGCAGCCAGACGAGCTCGGCCTCGGAGAGAGCGAAGGCGGGCCCGCGGCCCTGGGCCTCCGTCGTGTCGCAGGTCATCGGATGCGGGCCGCCGATGACGGCGAGGCTACCGCGCGAGATCGCGAGCGCGGCGAGGTCGAGCGCCCGATGGAACTGGTGGCTCTGCACGCCCACCAGTGCGACGAGCGTACGCGATCCCGGAGATGCCTCGAACGCCCTCAGGTAGTCGAGGTCGGTCTGGACGTACTCGTCGATGGCGTGCACCGAGCAAACCGTGTCGCCGATTCGTTGCGGCGTGAGGCTCGCCAGGTACTGGACCGTGGCGTTCGGCATGAAGCCCCACCGGAACCGCTCGACCGATCCGTCGACGCCGTACTTGCTCGGCTTGACGATGACGACCCGAAGCTCCGAGGCAGCGGTCATCGGATCCTTCCGCCGTGGTCTTCGACTATATCGCCGGAGGAGGCGGCGTCGCGAGCAGCCATTGGAACGCCCCGCCGGACCGGCGGCGCCTCCGTTATGATCCGCCCAAAGATGGAGGCCAGAATGAACAGACTCCGGAACCTCGTGACGGCGACGGCCCTGTTCGCCGCCATTGCCCCGATCGCCCTTTCGCAGACCCGGCCGGAATCCGGCAACAAGCCCATCGTGAGATTTACCGCCCGCGCGGTGCAGATGCAGACCGGCATGACGGGACCCGTCGACATGAACATCACGCGCTGGTCGACGGACGAGGAGCGTCAGAAGCTCCTGGACCTCCTGGCGGAATCGGGCCAGCCCGCGATGATGGCCGAGCTCCAGAAGCTTCCCCAGACCGGATACATCAAGATGCCGAACACCATGGGCGTGGGCCTCTTCTACGCGCGCGAGAACACTCTGCCCGACGGGACGCGCCAAGTCGTGCTCGGAACGGCCCGCTCGGTCGGTATGGCGGCCCGGGCTCCGCAGGCGAGCCAGTACGACGCTACGATCGTCGAGCTGCGGTTCCCCAAGGGCAAGGACAAGGGCGAGGGCAAGATCGTCATGGCGGGCAAGGTCTCCGTCGGAAAGGACGGAAAGGTCCAGATCACGAACTATCAGGGCGAGCCGGTCCGATTGATGGATGTCCGGGAGGTCAAGTCGTAGCGCCGCCGGAAGCCCGCCTCTTGAGCGAGACGCCGGGAGTCATCTCCCGGCGTTCGCGTTTCAGTAGACCGCGGTGATCTTCTTTTCGCCGAACTCGTCGATGAACGTCTCCTCGAGGGTCTTGTTCGTCGAATCGAGCTTCAGGAAGACGAAGCCGTTCTTGCCCCGCCGAGGCTCCTCGGGATCGCCGGCGAGCTGCGTTTCCGTCCACTCGGCGACGGCGCCGTTGGCGAGCGGGCCGCTCTTTTCGGGAGCGTAGGGAACGCCTCCGTGGCCGACACAGCGGCCCAGGAACTGTCGGCCGCTCGGACCGTAGGGCGCGAACCTCGCGCCGACGTGCTCATGCGCCCAGTACCAGAAGTGGAACGGCTCGGGCGCGGCGGCCGCCAGCATCTGCGCCAGGAGCCCTTCGTCCCTTTTCCCCTTGAAGTCGACGGGATTGTGGTGGGTCAGGACGATCGATTTCTTCCCTTTGGCTTCCCCTTCGGCCAGCTGCGCCTGTAGCCACGCGATCTGCTCATCCGAAAGTTTACCCTGCTGGTAGAGAAAGTCCGGCGCGGCGTAGGCGGAATCGAGCCCGATGATCTGCCAACCGGGCAGTGAGAGGCAGAAGTAGCTCGCTTTCTGTTGATCCTTGAACGGCGATCGGACGAGGGTCACCTTGAAGTAGCCCTCTCCTCCCGCGTACATCTCGTGATTCGAGTTGAGGACGAACGTTCCGAGCTTGCCCGCGGGCCAGCTCGGCAGGAACCGCGATTTCACTTCGTCCTGGGTTCCCGAGTAGTAGACGTCCCCGAGATGGATGGTCAGGGTCGGCTTCAGGGCCGCCATCTGCTCCGCGATTCGGCGCGAGGTCGCCAGGCCCGTTCCCCAGTCGCCCACCATGGCGACCGTGACGACGTCTCCTGCGATCGGAACTCGAAAATCCTGTAGGGAGGTATGACCAACGAACGGGACCCGGTGACTGATCAGACGTTCGACGACGGAGGCCGCCCAGCCGGGATCCAGGCCCTCGAACTGGTCGAGACCGGGAACGTCTCTCAGGGTTCCCGGCTCTCCCGGCTCCGCCGTCGTGCCCTCGACCTCCGCCATCTGACTGAGGACCAGGGAGAGCGCGAGACTGTCGTTGTGAAGGAATCCGGGAAGCGTGGGCTGGTCGGCGGGAAGCTCGTCGATCGCCTTTCGCGCCTCCACGAGGAGCTGCTCGGTCACCGCCTTTTCCTTGTCGGGATCCACCTCCCGCGTCTCCACCGCCGAGAGAAGAAGCTCCCTGCCCCCGTCGTCGGACAGGAGAAGCGATCGACCACCCGGATTCATGTGATCGAGCTCGGCGTCGATCTTCTTTCGGACGATGTCCTTGAGAGGCGCGGCGCCGGGTCTCGGCGCCCCTTCGGGAGGTCGGCGTCTGTCCGTCATCCTGCGCTCCTTTCTTGAGCGTTTCACGGACGGACGCCGCCGCGCTACTGCCGACGCAAATCGCAGAATTTTTTTAGCGCCAATTCCGCGTCGGTCCGCGATTGTAGAGTTTGGGACGTTTTCGCCCCGCGGTATTTGTGCGCAATCGGATGCCCGAAGTGAGGGGCCATGGCTTCACTCTCGCCTAACGAGAAGGCGCTGATCCGCTCCCTCGTGGACGCTTTCCGCGCGCCGTCGCTGACGATTTCTTCGGACCGCATCGGAGAACGCGGGGTGAAGTTCATCGAAGACCTCGCGGCCTCCGGGTCGGATCGAGTGGATCAGCTGCGCCTCACGCTGGCGCTTCTGGACGCCAGCATGAACTTCCTGGATCGCAGCAACCGCGATGCGGTTCGGGGCCGCTTGACCGAGCTCGAGAACGGCAGCGGTGCCTTCGGGCTGCTCCCCGCGCAGGCCCGGGATCTCGCGCGCTTCGCCCAGAGGCTCGCGTTCATCCTGATCTACGGAACCCTCGACGATTCCAACCGATCCCCTGCATCCGAGGCTCTCGGTTACGAGGTGTTCCCAAACCGGCCACGGGGAGCCTCACCGCCGCCGAAGACCGAGCCGCTCCTTCCCAGGGAGATCCTCGTTTCCTCGAACGAAGACATTCCGGATCACGTTTACGACGTTGCGGTCATCGGGTCCGGCTCGGGAGGCTCGGTCGTGACCCGGCGGCTGGTCGAAAAGTTTGGTCTCGACGTGGCCCTGATCGAAGCGGGGGAATACGTCCCGGAGGGCGAGAAATCCGTCGGACCTCGCGGCGAGCGGCGTCCCATCCTGTGGGACGAGATCGAGACGCTTCGCCGATATTACAAACACGCCGGCCTCCAGCTGACGCTGGGGCACCCCATGTTTGTCTTTCAGGGTCAGTGCCTCGGAGGAAGCAGCGTCGTCAACAACGCCGTCTGCTTCCGGATGCCGGACAAGATCCGACAGACGTGGAAGAACGACTTCCAGATTCCGTGGGTCTTCGCCGAGCTCGACGCCGCGTACGACCGCATCGCGACCGAGGTCGGCATCATGGCCGACGTCGACGCCGTGGTCGACGGCTTCCTCAACCCCTCGGGCAAGTACCTCCGCAGTGGCGCCGTGAAACTCGGCGTCGAAACTTCCCTGCATCCCTGCGACGTCAACATTTCGCACGACCCCAAGTGCCTCGGATGCGGCTACTGCAACCTGGTCTGCGCCTACCTTCGAAAGAACTCCGTTCTCCAGACGATGCTGCCGGCGGCCGTCAAGAGCGCGCAGTCGGGGCGCGGCCGCCTCACGGTCTTCACGGACCGCCAAGCCGTGTGCGTATCCGGAGCCCTGCGCAACGGCGAGTTCGAGGCCAACGGCGTGACGGTCCGTCCGCGAACCCAGCTCTTCCCCCGATCCGTTCTCCGCGCCAAGAAAGTGGTCGTTTCCGCCGGTGCCATCGCGAGCAGCGCCATCCTGGAGAGGACGGCACCGCTCAACCTATCGGGTCTGCCACTGGGGAACCGGTTCGCCTTCAACTTCGGAAGCCCCGTCCACGCCGACTACGACGACGACGTGCGGGCCTTCGACGGGATCCAGATCGCGCACTACTTCCGGCCCGGGACCCACGACGGCTTCGTCATCGAGACCTGGTTCAATCCCCCGGCGACGCAGACGCTCGCGCTGCCGGGCTGGATGGACGACCTGCAGCGCAACGTCGACCGCTACCGGCACTACGCGTGCGCGGCTCCGTTGGTGGGGTCCTCCTCCATCTCGTCGATCGACGCTCACTGGCTGGGTGAGGGCGAGGACATTACCGTGGCCCTGAACGATACGGATCTGACCCGGATGAAGGCCGGCCTCCGCACGGTTTGCGACCTGTTCTTCAACTCGGATCCCGCTCCCCGCCGGGTCCTCATCGGCGCGCTGGACGACTGGGAGCTGAAGAAAGACACGTATCGAAACCGCATCGACCGGCTGACGAGCTTCGACCAGTTCCAGATCGGCACGGGACATCCTCAGGGAGGCAACTGCATCTCCGCCGTTTCGGGGCGCGCGGGAGGTCCCGGCGTCGTCACTCCCGGCTTCCAGGTTCACGGGACCCGAGGGCTCTTCGTGGCGGACGCGAGTGTTTTTCCGACGAGTCTCGGCGTGAATCCCCACTGGACGGTGATGGCGATCGCGGACCTCGCCGCGTCACAGATCGCCGGCGATTAGCGGGTTGCTGAAAAAGGGTGTGGGATGGCGTTACGAGCGCCGTGGGGTCAGATGCAAGGAAGCGCGACGACGGCGATGCGGGAGCATCGTCGAGGAGCGCTGACGCCGCAGATGGCCCCGCGCCGCCGTAACCCGGAGGGTGGCCGGCACTTTGCCGGCGCCCGCTGAAGAGCCATGGAGACTCGAGTTGCGACATCTTGGAACGGGCGCCGGATGCAAAGTGCCGGACACGACGCCCGCATCCATTTTTCAGCAGCCTGCTAGGAGACGAATGACGCGGGCGAGCCAGCCCGGACCGGATCGACGCGAGGCCCGCGGATGGACTGAGCGCGTCGTGCCCTTCGCCGCGGGCGACGGCTTTTCCTGCAATCTGATCCACGTCCGAGGGCGCGAGACGCCCCGAAAAGGTCCCGTTCTCCTGGTTCACGGCGCGGGTGTGCGGGCCAACATCTTCCGGCCGCCCGTCGAGACGACCTTCGTGGACTTTCTCGTCGAGCAGGGCTACGACGTCTGGCTCGAGAACTGGCGGGCCTCGATCGATCTCCCGACGAACCCGTGGACCCTGGATCAGGCCGCGCTCTACGACCATCCCGAAGCCGTGAAGACGGTCGTCCGGGAGACCGGCCAGAGCCGGATCCAGGCGGTCGTGCACTGCCAGGGATCGACGAGCTTCATGATGTCCGCGGTGGCCGGGCTCCTCCCGGAGGTCACCACGATCGTCAGCAACGCCGTGTCGCTGCATCCGGTAGTGCCCCCGTTCTCGAGGTTCAAGCTCCAGTTCGCTCTCCCCCTCCTCCGGCTCATGACTCCGGACTTGAATCCCCACTGGGGCGTCGACGCGCCGACGCTTCCGGCGAAGCTCGTCTCCTTGCTGGTGCGCCTCACGCACCACGAGTGCGACAACGCCGTCTGCAAGCAGGTCAGCTTCACGTACGGAAGCGGCTTCCCCGCCCTCTGGCGGCACGAGAACTTAAACGGCGAGACGCACGAGTGGCTCAAGCAGGAGTTCGCGAGCGTTCCGCTGACCTTCTTCGCGCAGATGGCGCGCTGCGTCGCCAACGGTTCGCTGGTATCGGTGGATACTTCCGGACGCCTGCCCGCGGACCTGGCCTCGGATCCCCCGCGCACGGATGCGCGCATCGCGCTCTTTGCGGGAGACCGCAACCTCTGCTTCCTGCCGGACAGCCAGAGGCACACGTTCCAGTACTTGCGGAAGACCCGCAAGGAGCCCTGCACCCTGACGATCCTGCCGTCCTACGGACATCTGGACGTGTTCCTGGGCCGGAACGCGGTGCGCGACACGTTCCCGCGGCTCCTGTCCGCGCTCGAGGCGTAGGCCCGAGGAGGAATCGATGCCCGTTTCCAGACGACTCCAGCAGCAAACGGGGCGTTTCGCGCTCGTCGACGGCATTCCGTTTGCGCTCCCCGTCCGATGCCGGAACTCGCCGGCGTTGTTCGCCGTGTTTCCCGTCGACGCGGAGAAGGCCCGCCGGCTCCTTCCCGGCAACGAAGTCCATCCCCTCCGCCTCGGCAAGAAAGGGCTTCTCGTCATCAGCGTGATCGACTACCTCGACACGACGATCGGCAAGTACATCGAGTTCTCGATCGCCATCGCCTGCACGCACGGCCCCCGGCCCGCTCCCCCGCTTCTGCCCGCGCTTTTTCGGAGGTCGTACGGAACCGGACAATTCGTCGTCGACCTGCCCGTCAGCACGGAGATTTCGGTCAAGGGCGGCAAGGGAATCTGGGGGATGCCGAAGCACCAGGCGAACCTGAATTACGTCGTCGGGGACAAAGTCGTGAGCAGCCAGTACGACCAGGACGGCCAGCTCTGCGTCCGGATCGAGATCGACCGGCCTCGCGGGATGCCGTTCACGCTCGACACCGACGCCGCGAACTACTGCCAGTTCCGAGGAATGCTGATGAAATCCTCGATCCACTTTCGCGGGAAGGCGGGCTTTCAGTTCCGGCGCAAGGGCTCCGCGCGCCTGACGCTGGGCAACCATCCGCGGGTGCGGCCCTTGAGGGAGCTCGGGATCGAGCCCGATCCCTTCCTGACGGCGTTCATTCCCTCATCCGACGGCGTCCTCGACGACCACATCGACAGCTGGTTCCTGACCTATCCGAAGGCGCCGGCGGAGATTCCCGAGGGGCTCGAGTCGATCGTGAACCTCGGGCTGGGCCGGGACTGGCTGCCGCCTCCGGGAGCCGGCGCCGCCCGGCCGCGAGAGCCGCGCGAAGTGGTCCACTGACGAAGCGCACACGAGGAGAGAACCCATGACGGACGGAGCAGTCGGAATCACGTTTCAGGAGCAGATGAAGGGAGGGTTCGCGCTGGGTGCCTCGGATCCCTCCGACGGACAGCGCAAGGGACGGGCCAGCGGCCAGGAGTTGACACTGCATGCCGAAGTCGCGATCGACGACGTGCGGCGCTTCCGCGACGATCCCCAGCACGCCGGAAGCCTCGCGGGAACCGTCGACTTCGCGCCTCTGGGAAGCGGGCTTGCCGGCAGGAACGGAGTCTTCAACCTCTTCTCGCCGACGGACCAGCCCGGTCTGAAACTGATGGTCTACGAGCTCGGCTTCCAATCCGGCGGCAAGGACTACTACCTGGCGGGCGCCAAGCAGGTGCACAAGGACACGGGCTTCGATCTCTGGTCCGACACGACTACTCTCTTCACCCGCCTTCATCAGGGAAAGGACAAGAGCGGGCCCGTCGTCGGCGCCGGAATCCTGACGCTCGGCGTGGGCGACTTGCTCAAGCTCACCTCCACGATCCGGACCACCAACGCGAAGGACCCGGGACAGAGCGTGCAGGCGATCGCCGAGTTCACCGAGTTCTTCCTCGGGGAGCTCGCGGATTCCTATTTGAAGCCTGTCCCCGCCGATTCGCGCAAGCCCGGAGTCTGAGACCGTGCCCTTCGACGCGATCGTGATCGGCAGCGGGTTCGGCGGAGCGATCACCGCGTGCCGGCTCGCCGAAGCCGGCTATCGCGTCCTCGTCCTCGAACGCGGCCGGCGCTGGGATCGCAAGACGTATCCGCGCAAGCCCGAAGACCCGTGGGTCTGGAACGCGGCGCACCCCGAGCGCGAGAACGGCTGGATCGATCTCCGATGTTTTCCCCACATGATGGTCGCCCAGGGGGCGGCGGTTGGCGGGGGCTCGCTGATCTACGCGAACATCTCCTGCGAGGCTCCGAGATCCGCCTTCGCCGGGTGGCCCGCCGAGATCACCTACGACGAGCTCAAGCCCTTCTACGACGCGGTGGCGTCTTTCATGAACGTGCAGAGGGTTCCCGAGAACCAGCCGACCGAGCGCATGAAGCTGATGAAGGATGCCGCCGACGCGATCGGACACGGCGCGCGTTTCAAGAGACTCGAGCTTGCCGTCTCCTTCGATCCCGCGTGGAGCTACGAACAGCCGGATCCGCACGCCCCCTCGAAGTCCCGGCGATTCGTCAACGCGCAGGGTATCGAGCAGGGAACGTGCGTGCACCTCGGGAACTGCGACATCGGCTGCGACGTGGACGCGAAGAACACACTCGACCGCAACTACGTTCCGTGGGCCGAGAAGCACGGCGCGGAGGTGCGTCCGCTCCACCTGGTCACCGACATCGTTCCGGCCGACGGCGGCTACGAGGTCCGCTTCGATCGGCTCGCCGGAGGTGTGCGCCTCGCGGGGCGGGAGCGGGCGCGCGTCGTGATCGTCGCGGCCGGCTCTCTGGGCTCGACGGAGATTCTCCTTCGCTGCCGGGACCTCACCCGAAGTCTTCCGCGGATCAGCGACCGGCTCGGCCGCGACTGGAGCAGCAACGGCGATTTCCTGACGCCGGCCTTCTATCTGGGGCGGGCCGTTTCGCCCACGCGCGGCCCGACGATCTCGAGCGCGATCGACTTTCTCGACGGCAGCCAGGACGGACAGTCCTTCTGGATCGAGGACGGGGGATTTCCCGACCTCGTCGTCGACCGCTGCCGCCATTGGGTCGAAGACCCGCCCGAGGGGCTGCGCGCGCGGATGCTGATCGACTCATTGAGAGACCTGGTCCGCACCTCCGAGTCCTTCAAGGGCGTCATGCCCTGGTTCGCCCAGGCCGTCGACGCGGCCAACGGGCAGCTGCGCTTGAGGCCCTCCAACGGCGGGCACGCCCTGGACCTGGATTGGGACGTGGCGAAATCGCAGCGCGCCGTGGATGCCGTCGTCAAGATGCACCTGCGCCTCGCCGCGGCGACCGGAGGAATACCGATGGTGCCTCCGGCCTGGTTTTTCTCGCGCGACCTGATCACGCCGCATCCCCTCGGGGGGTGCAACATGGGCGACGGCCCTGAGGACGGCGTCGTCAACCACGCGGGGGAAGTGTTCGGCTACCGGAATCTCTACGTCTCGGACGGCGCGGTCATTCCGAGGGCTCTCGGCGTCAACCCGTCCCGCACGATCGGAGCTCTCGCCGAGCGCACGGCGAAGATCCTGGCGTCCGAGGCCCGCTGAGTCTCAGGTCTTGCCGGGCGGCGGCCCGAGGTCGGTGAGTGAACGCACGCCCGAGCTCCACCGCTCCAGCTTCAATTTCACCGACTGCGCGACCGTCGCCAGATTCTCCTTGCGGCGCTCGATCAGCATCGCCAGAACCGAGCTCAGGAACCCCAGGGCGAGGCCGGCGACGATGTCCGGAATCCAGTGAATCCCGAGAATGAAGGTCGACAGGATGATCGTCAGGCCGAGGAACAGGACCACGGCGCGCAGGCGGAACCGGTATCGATAGCAGAACATGATGAGGATCACGGTCAGCGACACGTGAGAGCTCGGGAAGCAGTTGTCCAGTCCGCTGATGGGCCGGATGGCCTCGATCAACTTCGTGGTCCAGCGATCCGACAGGAGGATGGCTCCGGAGTCCGGGTAGGCCCACCGTTCCGGAACCGGGAAGAAGAGGAAGAACGGGAGGCTGATCGCGTAGTCGATGCCGACCGCGATCGCGAAGCACCGGTAGGGCCATGCTCGCTTGTACCGCGCGAGCCCGACCGCGACCGCAATGGCGAGTATCGGAAGGAGGAAGAAGTATGCGAGCGAGTAGCCGTAGATCGCGATCGCGTCGGCGAGGTCCTGGTGCTCGAAGCTCAGATTCCCCTCGAGCTCGTGGAAGGCGTAGCCGGCGATCCGGGATCTTTCGCTGCCCCAGGCATGCCAGCCCGGAATGAAGGTTTCCGCGAAGGTCTCCAGCCAGTTGACCACGAAAACGACCGCCAGCAGAACCGTCGGCCAGAAACGCGGAGAGGCCACCACGCGCGCAAGGAAGCCCTTGGGTTCGTCGGGCGTTGGCGTCGGGAGCGGCGCCGGTTTTGATGGTCGCGCCGGCGCCGGTGAAGGTTGCGGCGGGGTCACCGGAACGGTCTTCGAGCTTCGCGGCAGGGCGGCGGCCAGACGCATCTGCTCCTCGACGAAGGCGAGCTTGTCCCGCGCACGCTTGTCCGAGGAGTTGATCGCGAGAACCTTGTTCAGCTTCTCGGTCGCGGATTTCCAGTCCTTTCTGGCGATCGCCTGGTCGGCATCGCTCAGGTTGAGCTCGACCGTCAGCCGCCCCGCTTCGAAAAGCTGGCCGTCCGGCGAGCGCATGTAGAGCACCGGCGCGCCCCACTCGGCGCTCAGAGCGCCGAAGAGGACCTTCCGCGCCGACGCCAGCGCGGCGTCCACCGGCGCGCCCGTGGCCAGGGCCTCGTAGAACGTTTCCGAGAAGACCTGGGCGCTGCCCTCGCTGATCTCCGACTGCATCGCGATGACCGCCGGGATTCCCTGCTGGATCAAGGTCTGGGCCGTTCCGCTGAGCATGTCGGTGCTGTCCGCGAGCGCGCCCTCGCAGGAATTCAGGACGGCCAGCCGGAGCGACGAAGCGTCGTGGACCAGCACGCCCAGCGCCTGGGCGGTGATGGGCTCGCTGTTGCCCTCCTGGTCCTCGAACATCAGCATGCCCTCTCTGTGGTCCTTGTCGAACTGTCCGTGGCCGACGAAGTGCAGGATGTGGTACTCGGTGCGATCGACCGCCTTCAGCAGGCTCGCGAAGGACGGCTTCTCCAGCCGGTTGAGGACGACCAGACCCGTCGCCGTCAGGCGCGCGAGCCCGTCCTGGAGCTTCTTCCACTCCCGGTCGATGTCCAGCTTCGCCAGATCCTTCGGGCTCGAGATCACCACGAGCATCCGAACCGGGGGCTTGACGGCGAGGCTCCGCGCCTCGACCGGCAAGTCGACGTAGCGGACCACGGGTGTGTCCTTGGAGAGCGCCAGAAACTGCCCGGTCGATGACTCGTAGAGGTATTCCCAAGGCAAGTTGACCAACTCAGGCGCCTTCGACAGGCGCATGCGCACGCGCAACCCGACTCCGTCCTGCCGCGTCTTCTCCAGGCTGCGGATCAGGCAGTCCTGGACGTCCCCGACGAAGACCGAGTCGAAGAGCTTTTGGCCGAACTCCCGGGCTCCGCGCATCTCGTCCGGCTCCGCCCGCCGCAGATCCGGCCGAGCGCGGGTGGTTTCCAGGCGGAAAATCCTCAGCTCCTGATCGGTGATGGGGGACGCGAACTCGCAGTCCGCCTCGCCGCAGGGAGAGTTCACGCGCGCCCGATACTTCTCGCCCGAGCGCTCGATGTAGAGATCGAAGGGAACGTAGTTCATGGCGAGGGCTTGTCCGCGGCCGGCGTCAGAACCGCGGGCTTGCGCGGCCGGCGCGAGAGCTCCCAGACCGCCCAGGCCGCGGCCAGAAGGAGAAGGGTCACGAACGCATACGTGAACATCTTCAACCACCAGGTCGCGATCGCGGGCCGCACCAGAACCACGCGGTACGCGGCATTGCTCATGGGATCGAACTCGAACGCCGGATTCGGCCTCAGCTGGAACTTGTAGAAGTCGGAATCCGCGACCTCGGTGTTGAAGTTCGCGCCCTCGTTGAACTCATTCTTGGCGGGATCGACCCAAGTGATCCTCGCGACCCTGAGCCCGCTGGCCCGCGGCAGCGCGAAATCGACGTCGCGGATGACCGTCGGCACCCGGTCCTGGTAGGGCCAGACGTAACGGATGCGGTTGAGGCGGTTGTGGATGAGGGCTCCGATGCGCACCGTCAGGTCTTCGGGTGATGTGAAGCTGATCGCAAACTCCTGCGGCGCGATGTCGGGCGGCAGGTCGATGCTGCTCTTCAGCAGGACGGCGCCGTCGTGAATCGGCGTCAGCTTCCAGACGATGTCGGCCGTCTTGTGAAAGTCCGGATCGAACAGCACGAACTCCGTCCCGGCGAGCCGGATCGCCTGCCGCGCAGCCTGGACCAGCTCCTCGAGCTTCGGATCGGTCGCCTCCTCCACGCGAATCGGCACGGGGGCCGGAGAAGCGGCCGCCTCGCGCCGCAGATCCGCGAGGGCCACGTTGGCCTCGTGGGCGTCGTTGATGTCCTCCCACCACGCGAAGTCGCCGACGTCGATGCGCTCGCCCTGAGGCGCGCTCGGCGTCGGCTTGCGAGCGGACTGGAGCGCCGTGTGCAGCGCCTGGATCTTGGTCTTTCCGAGAGACGCCGAGGCGACCAGCAGGTCGTTGGGCAGCAGGTTCGGGAGCTGGATGAAGTAGACCAGGTTTCCGAAGGCGGCTCGCAAGTCGGGCGTGTCCTCGTACTTCGATTTCGTGCCGTCCCAGACCGCCGAGAGGGTCGCGTTGTTCTTCGCGACTTCTTCGACCAGCATCGAGCTGCTCTTGACGTCGAGCTTCTTCGCATCGATCGCGATCAGACTCTCGACGGGCTGGTCCATCGCGAACACCCGGTGCAGGCGAAAATGAAGAGACGGGAGGAAATAACTCGAGGTCGAGAACTTGTCGTGGTAGACGAACTTGGGCGGCGATGAGGACTGAAGGCGCCGCAGGTATTCGGGAATCTCCTCGAGCCTCGGCACGACGGCTTCCGTGCTGTTCGGGTGCATGGTCTTTCGGAACGTCTCCCGGTTGACGACGAAGTAGGAGTGGTAGGTCTTGGTGTTCGTCGCCTTGCTCTGATAGGTCCCCAGGACGTCGAAGTCCGCGCCCAGCATCTCCGCGGCCACACAGGCGTAGGGGGTCAGGCGCGCGAGATAGTCGACTTTCCTCTTGTTCAGGTCCAGCACCAGCGCGATCGCATCGCCGTAGCTGACCGGAAGACGGCGGTCGATCGAGTAGCCCGACGCCTTCTGCAGGAACGCGATGAGCCGGGCGTCGGCGTCCCGGTATTCCTGGTCCGGGGCGACACCCACGAAGGTGACGTGGTCGGCGGCCCGCGCCGGCGGGACGAAGGCGCTCGTGGCCGCTCCGCACACGACGAGCAGGGCAAGGAAACGGGCGACGGTTCGATTGCGGCGTGTGGGCTTCATGGGCGTTCGGCTCCTCTCCATGGCTTCGGCTGCTCGGGGCCGGCGGGGATCGCCATCGGGTTTCTCAGGCGGCGATCAACTGCGTGTCGCCGTCGCAGTAGAGGGCATAGAGCAGCCCGAGAAGGTTGTGATGCTCCTGGAAGAACGACTTCCGGAGATCGAGAAAGATCTCCCCGACGGGCTTTCCCTCCAGGAATCGGTCGAAGAATGCCTTCGCCCACTCCGCGGCGAACAGCGCCGGCGTCAGGCACTCGGTGCCGATCACTCCTCGCGCGCCCTTTCCCATGAAGTAGGGAACGAAGCCGTCGTAGAAGAGCGGCGACAGCTCGGCCGACTCGCACGCGTTGATGAAGACGAGCGGGGAGCCCTGGAGCACCGTGTCCATCGGAGCCGAGATGGCCAGATCGCCCAGAGTCAGTTTCCCGTCGCGGAAGACGAGAGCCGAGGCGTCCGGTCCGCCCTGTCCCAGGGACTGGGAGGACGC
>Ga0075434_100001785_pt1 | contig 18569 bp, 14 predicted proteins | sample RhiMethybrSRZTD3_FD_75298 | JGI IMG/M metagenome (GOLD analysis project Ga0075434, IMG submission 75298) | Populus rhizosphere microbial communities from Tennessee, USA - Rhizosphere MetaG P. TD hybrid SRZTD3 | ecosystem: Host-associated > Plants > Roots > Rhizosphere > Soil | place: USA... | reverse complement strand
TCACGCTCGCCGTCGGCGGCAAGACCGCGCTCTACTATCTGCCGCTCACGATCGCGGAGCGGCTCGGCCACTTCAAGGAGCAGGGGCTTGAGGTCACCATCAACGATTTCCGCGGCGGCGCGCAATCGCTGCAGGCGCTTGCCGGCGGCTCTGTTGACGTGGTCACCGGTGCCTACGAGCATACGATCCGCATGCAGGCCAAGGGCCAGGACGTGCGAGCACTGGTCGAGCTTGGTAGGTTTCCCGGCATTGTGCTCGGCGTGCGCAAGGATCGGGCTGACGCCTATAAGTCGCCGGCCGATCTCAAGGGCATGAAGATCGGCGTTTCGGCGCCCGGATCCTCGACCAATTTCTTCGTGATGTACCTGTTGGCCAAAGCCGGCCTCAAGCCGACCGATGCGTCCTACATTGGCGTCGGTATCGGCCCTTCGGTGATCGCCGCCGTCATCAAGGGCGAGATCGATGCGATGTCCAATCTCGATCCGATGATGACCAAGCTCGAGCTGGACGGCCAGATCAAGGTGGTGGCCGACACCCGCACTGAGGAGGGCACGCGCGCAATCTTCGGCGGCTCCAACCCGGCGGCGGTGCTCTATGCCAAGCAGGACTTCGTCGCCCGCAATCCCAATACCGCGCAGGCGCTGGTCAATGCCTTCTACAAGACGCTCAAGTGGCTGGAGCGCGCGACACCGGAACAGGTGACCGCGACTGTGCCGGAAGAGTATTGGCTGGGCGATCGGGCGCTCTATACCGCTGCCGTCAAGGCCAACAAGCCGGTCTATTCGGTAACCGGCATCATCCCCGCCAGCGGAATGAAATCGGCGAGCGACATGCTGGTGGCATTCGACGACGAGCTTAAGAACGCCAAGCTCGACCTCACCAAGACCTTCGACGATCGGTTTGTGAAGAAGGCGGCGGGTCTGTGAGCCGTACGCGCGGTCGAGCCGGCGGCGTCTCCTGTCTGGCTGTCGCGCTCGTGTGCGTGGCAGCGCTATGGGCACGGCCGCTGCAGGCCGAGCCGAATACGGAGGAGAACTGCGAGGACCGCAAGTCGACCGCCGATATCGTCGAATGCCTCGCGATTCAGACGGCGGTATGGGAGCGCCGGCTCAATGCCGCCTACCAGAAGCTGATGGAGGAGCTTCCGGCCCGCCGGCGCGATCGTTTGCGCAGTGCACAATCGCTTTGGCTGCAATTCCGCGATGCAAACTGCGCCTATTTTGCCAGCCGCACCGGCACCATTGCGCGCGTAGACGCCGGCCAATGCGTGCTGCGCCTGACCTCCGCGCGGGCGATCGAGCTCGAAGAAGGCAACTGACTCCCGCCGATGCAGTGCAAAACGCGGCGATCTTGAATTGCCGAGCAGCAGCGTTTGCCGAATCGCGCGGGCAAGATGAATGACCGTTAACGGTAAGTGTATCGCCCGAATATGATATTTTCTTAATCCACGGGCGGCTGGCCGTCAGTGACCTTGCAATGACACAAATATTACATTTGAATGACAGTTGTCCGTGTGCTGGGCGTTCGGGTCATTGCCAGACACGGGCGTGCACACATGCCGCCCTCCCTTGCATATCTGACAAACCGATGGGTCGCCGCTAGCGCCGCCACCTCATGGCGTGATGCCCTGCGCGTTACCCTGGTCGCCTCTTTCCATATGGCGGCTCTCGTCATCATGCTGGCGACCGAATCCGCGCCCGAGCAAAAGGGCGCGTTCATCCTGACCTGGGGCGTGCTCAACTTCTTCTGGCTGATACTGCTGCGCCGGCCCGGCATTGCGGGCGCGCTGTCGCTCGCCATGGTCGTCGCTCTGATCCAGGTCTCGGAGTTCAAGTATAAGGTGATCTGGACGACGGCGAATTTCGTCGACCTGATGATCATCGATCCCGACACGGTCACCTTCCTGCTGACCATCTTCCCGCGACTCATGCCGATGGTGCTGATCGCAGTCGGGGTGGCCGTACCGGCGCTGGTCTTCGTCTGGAGCTTTGATCCTTTCCGCCTGCGCCGCCTCGGCGCCGCTGCCGGCATGCTGGGCTGCCTCGCTGGCCTCTATGCGGTCGAGACCGTTGCGCCGATGGAGGAGTTCGAAGGCTTCTACGGCAAGAACTATGTGTCGCATTTCGCCCGTTCGGGCGTTGAAGCGATCTCAACGCTGGCCGTGCACGGCCTGATGGAGTCCGATCCGGTCGCGAGCGAGAGCCTGGCGCCCATCGGCATCTGCGAGCCCACGGCCAAGCCGCCCCACATCATCCTGGTGCACGACGAGTCATCCTTCGACATTCGGGAGGTGCCTGGCATTCGTGTGCCGCAGAACTACGGCGCGCACTTCCGCTCGCTCGACGGCAAGCAGCGCCAGTTCATCGCCGAAGGCACCGGCGGCCCGAGCTGGTACACCGAATACAATGTGCTCGCTGGCCTCTCGGCGCGATCCTATGGGCGTTTTGCCTATTTCGTCACCCGCATTGCGGCGGGCCGGGTCGAGCGCGGCCTACCGCAGGCGCTGCGCCGCTGCGGCTACGAGACCTATTCGCTCTATCCGGCGCATGGTGCGTTCATGAGCGCCGGCCGCTTCCAGAAGAGCACCGGCATCCAGCATTTCATGGACGCGAAGGCGATCGGCTCGACCCAGCTCGAGCCTGACCGCTACTACTATGATGCGGCGGCCCGCATCATAGAGCAGGAGCGCGGCAAGAATCCCGCGTTCGTCTACGTCTATCTGGCCGCCAACCATTTCCCCTGGGACCACCGCTGGCGCCCTGAGCTGACGCCGGCGTGGAAGGGCCTCGGCAACGAGCCCATTGTCGACGAGTATCTGCGGCGGCAGACGATGGGCATGCGCGACTACGCCGGTTTTCTGGCTCGCCTCAAGCGCGACTTCCCGAACGAGTCGTTCCTGGTCGTGCGCTACGGCGATCACCAGCCGGACTTTTCCTCGCGCCTCCTCGAGCCCGGAATCGACGACGCGACCATCGCCAAGCGGATTGCGGTCCATGATCCCCGCTATTTCACGACCTACTACGCGATCGATGCCGTCAATTTCAAACCGGCCGCCATCGCCACCGCCCTTAAAACCATTGAGGGTCCGTATCTGCCGCTCGTCGTGCTCGAGAATGCAGGCCTGCCGCTCGATTCCTCGTTCGAGGAGCAGAAGAGGATCATGCAGCGCTGCAACGGGCTCTTCTTCAACTGCAACGGCGGTGCCGAAGCGCGCCGTTTCAATCGCATGCTGATCGATGCCGGAATGATCAAAGGGCTCTGAGGCCCTGGATGCGACAAAAGAAGCGATGATGACGATCCTGCTGACCACGCGTCCCGATCGTGTCCCGCTGCGGGACGCACTTGGGCAGCGTTGGCTCATGCGCGTCGCGCCGCTTGCGCTGTTTCACCTTTCGGCGCTTGCGATCATGCTCTGGAGCGAGATCCATCTCCTGGCGATGTCGGTGTTTGTATTGACCTGGAGCCTGGTGAATTTCCTGTGGCTCACGCTCCTGCGTCGGCCCGCGCTCGCGGCAGCGCTCTCGCTCGTGCTGTTCGTCATCCTGATCATGGTGTCGCGCTTCAAATACGATGTGCTCTGGATGTCGCTGAGCTTCATCGATGTCATGATCATCGATGCCGATACGTTCGCATTCCTGATGATGATGTTTCCGAACGTCCGCATGGCCGCGATGGTCGCGGCGCTTGTGTTCATTCCCATCGCGATCGTGCTCTGGCGTATCGACCCGTTCCGTGTCCGCCGTAACGCTGCTGCCGTTGGCGTCATCGCGTGTCTTGCCGGCATTGGCGGCTTCTCAGTCGTTTATCCGGTGGCGCCTGGCGAAGCCTTCGGCAATGAGAACTACGTGTCGCACTTCGTGCGCACCGGTGTGGACGCGGTGGCGGCCTATGTCGAGCAGGGGTTCCTTGAATCCGATCCGATGACCGTTGCGGAGTTGCGGGCCGCGACTCCCTGCGAGAGCACCGGCAAGCGTCCGCACATCATTCTGGTGCACGACGAATCGAGCTTCGACATCCGTTCGATCGAGGGCGTCAAAGTGCCGCCCGGTTATGGGCAGCATTTCCGCTCGTTCGATGGCAAGGCGCGCAAGTTCCTGGTCGAAGGCGCCGGCGGCCCGAGCTGGTACACCGAATATAACGTACTTTCGGGGCTTTCATCGCGCTCCTACGGCCGCTTTCAGTTCTTCGTGACGCGGATCGCGGCCGGCCGGGTCGAGCGTGGCTTGCCGCGGGCGTTGCAGCGCTGCGGCTACCGCACCCACGCAATCTATCCGGTGAACGGCGGATTTCTGGGCGCGAGCTCCTATTACAAGGGCGTCGGCGTTGCACACTTCGTCGACGGCAAGACACTGGGCAGCAACGTGTTCGAGCCGGACCGGTTCTACTTTGATGCCGCTCTGCGCATGATCGATCGCGATCGCCGCCAGGGGCCGATGTTCCTCTACGTCTACCTGACCGCGAACCACTTCACCTGGGACTATCAGTTTCATCCCGAGCTCACACCAGCGGATTGGCGCGATCCGGGTAACGCGAAGCCTGAGGTGAACGAGTATCTGCGCCGGCAGGCGATGAGCGAGCGCGACTATGCGGGCTTCCTTGCGGGCCTCAAACGCAACTTCCCGGGCGAGGAATTTCTGATTGTCCGCTATGGCGATCATCAACCGGACTTCTCCAAGCTCCTGGTCGATCCGACCATCGACGTGTGGGAGCTTGGCGAGCGCCTGATGCGGCACGATCCGCGCTACTTCACGACCTACTACGCGATCGACGCCATCAACTTCACACCGGTGGCGCTCGGCTCGGCGCTCGATGTGCTCGACGCGCCCTATCTTCCGCTCATCGTGCAGGAAGCCGCGGGCGTGCCGCTTGATCCCTCTTTCGCCGAGCAGAAGCGGATTCTCGATCGTTGTGGCGGGCTGTTCTACGGCTGCGCCGACGGCGCCGAGGCACGGCGCTTCAACCGCGCTCTGATCGAGGCGGGCCTCATCAAGGGGCTTTGACTTTTGCCCCACTTCCGAAGTTCGTGATATTCCTCAGCTGACACGAACTTCGGACCGTTGCATGCGAATCGAAAGCCTCTCCGTTCACACGTTTTCCGTGCTTCCGATCGAGTGCCTGGAGGTCGGCTTTGTGCCACGTCCCTGGCGATTCGCGGACGAGCGCAGAGGCGAGATCAACGCACATTTTGCCGAGATGCAGCGCCGCAAGCCGGCGCTATGGAACGGCCGCGTCCTCCTGCTCGGCGACCTCGCGATCCACGGCGGCGTCCTTCGCGGCGCTTGTTTCGATGTGGACTATGCGAGCTTCATATCGTGGCAGCACTGGGAATTTCCAGACACGAGTGTGCACGATTGCTTTGCCATGGCAACGATCCTGTCCTCGGACGGTGCCTTCCTGTTAGGCGAGATGGGCTCCCACACCTTCAATGGCGGCCAGATCTACTTCCCTTGCGGCACGCCCGATCTCGACGACGTCGCTGGCGACCGCGTCGATTTCGACGGCAGCGTCGCGCGAGAGCTCAAGGAAGAAACCGGGCTCGACATCGGCGAGTTCGCCGCGGAGGCAGGCTGGTATGCCGTGCTCGGCGGTCCTGCGGTCGCGCTTATGAAGCTGTTGCGTTCGCGTGAGACCGCGGCGGCGCTGCGCGCGCGCATCCTTGGCCATCTCGCGCGCGAAGCTGTGCCCGAGCTTGCCGATATCCGCATCGTGCGCGGGGAAGGTGACCTCGATCCGGCCATGCCTCCGTTCGTGACCGCCTACCTTCGCCATATCTGGAGCAACGGCACATGAAGCTTGAAAAGCTGATCAAGCGCTTCCGCGTCGACGACCCTGACCATTTCCGGCTGGCGTCGTTCGACCCTGGCGACACGGGCGGTCTCGATCTCGACAAGGATGAGGCCAAGGCGGAGCTTGCCGGCGACCTGGATCGGCTCGCGGATCTGCAGGAGCGGCTTTATGCCGACGATCGGTGGTCGCTCCTGATCGTGTTGCAGGCGATGGATGCGGCCGGCAAGGACGGGGTGATCAAGCACGTCATGACCGGGCTCAATCCGCAAGGCTGCGTGGTGCATTCGTTCAAGGCGCCGAGCCCGGACGAGCTCGACCACGATTTCCTCTGGCGCGCGGCGCAGTATCTGCCGCCGCGCGGCGACATCGGCATCTTCAATCGATCCCACTATGAGGAAGTGCTGGTGGTGCGGGTGCATCCGGAGTTTCTGGAGCGCCAGCGCATTCCCAAGGACCTCATCGGCAAGGACATCTGGAAAGAGCGCTTCAAGAGCATCCGCGCGTTCGAGCGCCATCTCGCGCGCAGCGGCACGGTCATCCTCAAATTCTTCCTCCACGTCTCCAAGGAGGAGCAGCGGAATCGCTTCCTCGCCCGGCTGGAACAGCCCGCGAAACGCTGGAAGTTCTCCATGGGCGACGTCGCCGAGCGCAAGCTTTGGGACAAATACATGGCTGCCTACGAGGATATGGTCCGCGCGACGAGCCGTCCGCATGCTCCGTGGTATGTGGTTCCAGCCAACAACAAGCCGTTCGCGCGCCTGGTTGTGGCCAAGGCGATGATTGAGGCGCTCGACAACCTCGATCTCAAATTCCCCAAGGTCGATCCGGCCGCGCTCAAGGAAATGGAGAAGGTACGCAAGGCGCTGCTGGCGGAGAAATGATAGGCTGGGTTCTAAAGATAATTCCAAAGATAAAAGGAGTGGGGATCATGCTGGTTAGGCTTACACTGGTCATTCTGGCGATGTTGATTGCGCAGGCCGCGCAGGCGCAGCCACTCGAGGTCAAGCGCTACAATCCGTCGGAATGGACCAAGGGACGCTTCACCGAGGTCGTCACGGTCACGGGGCCTGGCAAGATGATCTTTCTCGCCGGCGTGGGCGCCGAGGACGAGCACGGGCCGCCCGGCCAGAGCGCGCCGATCCTGCATCTGGGCAAGCCGTACGAGCAATGCCTTTACGCCTACGACAAGATCAAGCGATTGCTCGCAACGCACGGCGCGACGCTTGCCGACATCGTCAAGCAGGTCGTCTACGTTACTGACATCCGCTATCAGAACGACGTCGGAAAATGCCGGCGCGAGGCCTATGGCAACGGGCCTATTCCAGCCAACACGTTTCTTGTTATCAACGGGCTTGCCATTCAGGGCATGCTGCTTGAGATCGATGTGACAGCCGTCGTAGCCAAATAGTGCAAGCCACCGTGAACGCCATGCGTTTCTTATTGGTCGCTCTGCTCTTTGCTCTTTGCGGGTCGCCCGCATGGGCCGATCCGGTCATCGAGATCGAGTCGCGTGGACAGAAAGTCCGTGCCGTTCTGCTCAAGCCCGCCAATCCGAAGGGCGCGGTCATTTTGCTCGCAGGCGGCGATGGCCGGCTCGACATCACGCCGGCCGGCGAGATCACCAAGCTGCGCTTCAACCAGCTGGTGCGGACACGCGCGCTCTATGAGCGCGCAGGCTATGTCACGCTTGTTCCTGACATCGCGCCGGGCTTCAAGGCCGGTGCGTCCGGCGTCGTCGAACTATATCGCGCGAGCCGTGCCTTCGCGCAGGACATTGGCGCGATGGTGAAGTATTTGCGCGGCTTCGTGCCGAAGCCGATCATTGCGGTGGGCACCAGCCGCGGCTCGCTATCAGTTGCCAATGCGGTGGCCAAGCTCAAAGCGGACGGCGAGCAGCGCCCGGATGCGGCAGTGCTGACCTCGGCCTTCCTGCGAGTGGGCGCCCATGTGCCCGGCCTCACGGTGTTCAAGCTTGCGAACGGCAATCCGCGAGCGCTCGACGTGCCCACGATGCTGGTCTGGCATGCCGCCGACGCGTGCCCGCACACGTCGGCCTCGACGGTGCCTGCGTTCCGCACCTGGTATCGCGGCAGCGGTCGCACCCTCACCGAGAAGTCGTTCTCAGGCGGCAGTCGACCCGAGAGCGAGCCGTGCGAGGCGCGCTCGCCGCATGGCTTCTACGGCCTCGATCCCGAGGTGGTTGGAGCGATCACGGGCTTTGTTGCTGGACTCTGATGTCATTTGAGCGGTCAGGACTCGCAGCTCAGTCCGAATTGCTTCTTCATGGCCTCGGCCTGGTCCACCGGCTCGCGCTTGAGCAACGCGCAGGCGGTGAAGTTGCCGTGCATCTTGCCGTCTTCCAGGTACAGCCAATCGACGATCTCGGCCTCGGAGATCTCGACGACTTGCCCAAGCGTCACTTGCTTGGCCGCGCGCGGCGTATTGTTGATGCGCCCGGCGTATTTGTCGCCACGCGGCGCAAACTGTGCCACCCAGAAGTATTCGTCGTCGTCACCGGCGGGGATCGCGATCTTGACTGCCAGTTTGCTCGCACTCGGCCGTGGGGCGCGGGCCAGCGCCAGAAATTCTGGCAGGGTTTCCCGCGCTTTGCGGAAGGCGGCGGCCATGTCGGGATCGTTTTTTTCGACCAGGACGACCTCGTCGCGCCTGGCTTTGTCCATCAAGGTTCCGCTGGCGTACTGGCCGTTGAAAAAGTTGTAGCTGACGACAAAGAGAAGGACTAAGCCGGCGATATACCGCACTATGCGCATGAAGTGCCTCCTGAAAGACGCCCCAACGGCCGCTGAGGGGTAGGGTTGTGGCCTTGCTTTGGCAGCCTATCTTCCGGTACAACACCCGCGTTAAGGCGGTCTTCATCGTGATCCGCGAGTTTTAGGTACCGCGTTCATAGGTATCAAAGGCCCTCACGGGCCGGACGAGGCAGAAAGTGGTTTCAACGCGCCGCAGCATCTGTGCTGGTTACCGGGGGGCCCTGGCCCTGTCCGGTGCGCGGGCGTGCCTCGCTCTTGGCGGGCTCCTGCTCCTTAGCGTCCCCTGAGGGCCTTATGGGCGCGTGCGCCTGGGCACTCAGGGGTTGAGCGAACGGAACCCATGATTGCCCAAGATGAGCGCCCAGGGGAGGGCGCCAGCGAGAAGGACCCAATCCCAATGTCTACCAGTCAGTCCGAGAAGGACCGTGTCGTCATCTTCGACACCACATTGCGCGACGGCGAGCAGTGTCCCGGCGCCACCATGACGCATGAGGAGAAGCTCGAGGTCGCCGAGGTGCTCGACCAGATGGGCGTCGACATCATCGAGGCCGGCTTCCCGATCGCCTCGGAAGGCGATTTCGCGGCCGTGCACGAGATTGCCCAGCGCACCAAGAATTCGGTCGTGTGCGGGCTTGCGCGCGCCGCGTTCAAGGACATCGACCGCTGCGCCGAGGCGATCAAGCCGGCGCCGCGCCGGCGCATCCATACCTTCCTGTCCACCTCGCCGGTGCACATGAAGTACAAGCTGCAGAAGGAGCCGCACGAGGTCTACGAGATGGTGATCGCGCAGGTCACCCGCGCGCGCAGCTACACCGACGACGTCGAGTGGTCGTCGGAGGACGGAACCCGTACCGAGCTCGACTTCCTCTGCCGCTGCGTCGAGGCCGCGATCAAGGCCGGCGCGACGACGATCAACATCCCCGACACCGTCGGCTACACGGTGCCGGACGAGTACTACAATTTGTTCAAGACCGTGCGCGAGCGGGTGCCGAATTCCGACAAGGCGGTGTTCTCGGTGCACTGCCACGACGACCTCGGCATGTCGGTGGCGAATTCGCTCGCCGGCGTGCGCGGAGGCGCGCGCCAGATCGAATGCACCATCAACGGCATCGGCGAGCGCGCTGGCAACACGGCGCTCGAAGAGGTCGTGATGGCGATGCAGGTGCGCAACGATGTGCTGCCGTTCTGGACCAAGATCGACACCACCATGCTGACGCGCGCGTCGAAGCTCGTATCGGCCGCGACCTCGTTCCCGGTACAGTTCAACAAGGCGATCGTCGGCCGCAATGCGTTCGCGCACGAGAGCGGCATCCACCAGGATGGCATGCTCAAGCACACCCAGACCTACGAGATCATGACGCCCGAGACGGTGGGCGTGAAGCAGACCTCGCTGGTCATGGGCAAGCATTCGGGCCGCCACGCCTTCGTGCACAAGCTCGAGGAATTGGGCTACAAGCTCGCCGCCAACCAGTTGGAAGATGCCTTCGTGCGCTTCAAGGCGCTCGCTGACCGCAAGAAGCACGTCTACGACGAGGACATCGAGGCGCTGGTCGACGAGGAGATCGCACACGCGCAGGATCGCGTGAAGCTCGTGTCGCTGACCGTCATCGCCGGCACCATGGGGCCGCAGTCGGCAACGCTGACGCTCGACATCGAGGGCAGGCAGCACACCGTGCAGGCGACCGGCAATGGCCCGGTCGACGCCACCTTCAACGCCATCAAGGCGCTGGTGCCGAACGATACCGTGCTCGAGCTCTACCAGGTGCATGCCGTGACCAAGGGAACCGACGCCCAAGCGGAAGTGTCGGTGCGGCTCGCCGCTGACGGTCGCGCAGTCACCGCCAAGGGCGCCGATCCCGATACGCTGGTTGCGTCCGCCAAGGCCTATCTCGGCGCGCTCAACAAGCTGATGGCGCGCCAGCGTGGCAAGTCCGCCTTGCTCGATGCGGCGGGACAGCGCATCCATTCGACGGATGCGATCTGACGCGCTCTGATATCGCTTGCATCCGTTTGGTTTGAAGGCCGGCACACCGCGAGAGGGATGCCGGCCTTTCTTCTTGAGCGCATCCGTCTGGTGCAGCCACGTAAACACTCAAGATAAATCCAAGAATTGCCGCGAAACGACTTACCGCAATGCCACATTACGGGATTGTAATCTGCCTCTTGCAAGTGCTTAGCACCTAACGAAACTTTAACTTGCTTCAACGGGGCCCGCGATTAGTGTTGGCAACACTTCAGAGGGGCGCGCAGGGTGGAGGGACAATCAATGTGGAAACCGATCGCAGCTGGTGCCGCCGCACTTCTCATCGCAGGCAGCTCTGTTGTGTATGCGCAAAATCAGAATCGTCCGGGCCGTGAAGGCCTGCGCGGCTGGCGCCCGAGCGTTGAGGATATGCGTGCCTTCGGTGAAGCGCGTCTGGCTGGGCTCAAGGCTGGGCTCGCGCTGACGGCTGAACAGGAGAAGTCCTGGCCCGCGTTCGAGCAGGCCGCCCGCGATTTCACCAAGTTGCGCATCGACCGCATGAGTGCCGCCAATGCGCAAGCGCCTGCCGCTGACGGCAATCCCGCGGAACGGCTGAATCGCCGCGCGACCGCGATGGTGGAGACCGGCAATGCGCTCAAGAAGCTGAGCGAGGCGACCGGGCCACTCTACAACAGTCTCGATGAGAGCCAGAAGCGGCGCTTTGCGATGCTTAGCCGGCTCGGCCGATTCGGCGAGCAGAACATGCGTGGCCGTGACGGTCACCCCGGTATGCGCGGCATGATGCGGCGAACCGAAGGTTTCGAGGGTCCCTCGATGCAGGACCACCCGATGTTGCAACAGCATCGCCAGATGGGCCCGATGCAGCGCTCGCTGTATCTCTCGGCGCCGATCAAAGGCGAGGAGCAACTCTAGAGCTAGCGCGGCGGTCGTACTCCCAGCCCCCCGACACGATCGCTGACGCATGGGAGCCGCCGGGCCACACGGTCCGGCGGCTTTCACTTTTTTTGCGCATCACGCGCCGAAGGCCACGAAGGCTCCGTGCCAATCGCAGTGCAGGCAGCGAAACAGATAGGCGGTCGGCCCGTTGCCGTCGTATCTGAAGCGCTCGGCCGAATAGCCGCATTCGCGCACGGCGGCCTGAGCCGGCGGCGGCAACCGCTGATATTCGTCGTATCCGATCGGTCCGATATAGGCGGCGGCGTCGCCGTGGTGGCAGGTTCCATCACAGGCCTCCTGCCTCTGGTTAGCGGCTGCACTCGGATATCAGGCGGCCCGGCGATACCGCAGACGTGCTGGCATGCGCGTGCGGCCCGGTGCAAGGCCGGTTTCCCGATGCGGCAGCCGGCAGGTCTGGACCATAATCCTGAGTGCTGGAGGCCCCCGGCACCGAGCCTTTGGACGGGGCGCGCCCCTCCCTGGACTCGCCGGGATCGCTTTGCTACAGGACCCCACCCTTGTGCGGGGCGCATAGCTCAGTTGGTAGAGCAGCTGACTCTTAATCAGCGGGTCCCAGGTTCGAGTCCTGGTGCGCCCACCAAATTGTAAACGCTAGACAATTTGGTGAGAAACGGCTGCATATTTGGGGCAAGAAATCAGCCCGGGTCAGGTTCTGCTCAGTCGACAGCCGCGCTCCGGACGTCCGCCATCGCAGTCGCGGGGTACGCTCGCGGCCCGCAGATGGAGCAAGGCCCGCGTCTGAGTAATACCCACTAAGCGCGCGCCTGCGCGCCGTCTGGCAAGGGGCTCCATCTGGGCCGGCGCTCGCTACGGGCCAGGTGATCTACGGTTCGGACGCGGAAAGTCGGTCCATCCGTCCTGATGGAGTTATTCTTCCGTCCGCGCGCTGGTGCCACTGGCTACTATTAGTTCCGCCTAACGCATTACTTGACCGCCTCGGCGCGTATGATGTCGCGCTGCCACGCGATACGCATCGCGCTCACGAAGACTCCCGCCTTTAGCGCCCAACAGATTCATTAGGTCATGAAGGATGGCTGTCTGCGATTACGACCGCTACGCAACGTGTGGGCGACCTTTCGCCCCCCGATGCATTCCTTGTGTTATTACACCATCTCGCCACAACTTTTTGAAATGGCGAACCCATGTGCTTTGGACGGGTTTGCGACAAAAGGCAGAGTTCCATGTTTACGCCTCATGGCGGAAACAGGCGCTATTAATCCTAAGGATGATATTTTCTGTAGCAGCTATTAATCCTAAGGATAATAGTTTCTATAACAAAAGATGATATTGGAAGCGCAGTGAAAGCGCTCCATTTAGACTTCAAAAATTGGACTGCGCGAAAGGAGGAAGGCCACCAAGGTTTTGTGCGTTCGGCGAAGGAGCAAGATGTCTCGTCGCGCGTTGCAAGATCACGGAGAGCATCATGCGACGCCGACCTTTTGCTGCCGTGCTCTTGGGGCCGAGTGGGTTGCTCCGAGAAGGCCTGACGAGAATTCTTAGTGAGGCAGATTTCCGCATCATCGCTTCGGCACCATGCATTGACGATCTCGTTGCAACCGTGCTGCCCCAGCGCCAATCCATCCTGCTCGTCATCGACGCGGGCGACGACTTGAACGCGGCAGTCGGGCAAGTCGGACTCGTCAAGCAACGGCATCCGACCGCACGCGTCGCGGTGCTGGCCGATCACGCTCAGCCAAACGACATCGTCTCGGTCTTTCGGGCCGGTGCCAATGCATTTTTCATCAGGGTCGCGCCGTGTGATACCTTCATCAAATCACTCGAATTGGTGATGCTGGGCGAAACGATTTTGCCGCCGGCCGTATTGTCCGCTATTTCCGACTACACCAATGATGACGAAGATACCCACGAGCTAGCCGCGAGCGACGACGGCGTGACTGCAGGAAAGCTTCTGGAGCCCCAAAGCCACGATACGCCGCAATTGTCGACGAGGGAAAAATTCGTCTTGAAGTGCTTGACAGAAGGCAACTCCAACAAGACGATCGCCCGCAGAATAAATATCGCGGACGCTACCGTAAAGGTTCACGTCAAAGCGATTCTGCGTAAGATACGCGTGCACAACCGGACGCAAGCGGCTATTTGGGCGATGAACAACGACTTGTCGGTTGCGACGGCAAGCGACGGCCCGTCTGCGCCCGCGAAACCCGCGGATCACCTGCCCGTCAACGCGAGGGCTCGTATCGGATCTTCCCGTAACGGGGGGCCGGCATTCCTGCCGGTTAAAGTGGATCATTTGAAGTAGGGGGCAACGCTAGTTGCCCGGCAGCGACGGCTCGTCATTCTCGACTTTCCTGTTCTCTGCAGATGCAGAGTTTACTCCGCCCCTCAAGGTCAGCATTCAGCGCACAGCCCAGAAACCAGTCCAGATTTTACCTGAATGGGCGCCCCGACCAGGGATGGTCAGAAGGGGTACAGTGTGGGTAACCCATAAGAGTTACCCCAAGCGGGGTGGTCTCGCCTCCAGTCAAGGGACGTGAGGATGCGCATCGCTCGGGATCCCAACGTCGGTTCTGAGCTTGGTGAGGAGTCGCTCGATACGACGCGAGGCGATTCGTCTGACTAGCACTAGCCACAGCCCGCGCGGTGACAATGACGTGTCGAGGCTCGTCATCAGATGTGCTCGCACACGGGCGTGGATTTCATCCAGCAGCCGCTTCTTCTCTTCGAATGGACCGATCGTCTCGATGAAGACTCGCAAGACCCGCTCGGCGAACATTTGCTGGCGCAAGCGGGCGCCTGGCTTGCCAATAGTGCTCCTCACCCTCACTCCCGTATTGAACAGCATGTAGGCGAGGTCGTGCGAGGCCGGATACCAACCTTTGGTGCCGTTATCGCAGAGAAACAGCGGCTTCGCCGGTACGCCCAAGTCGATGAACGAAAGATCTCTGTTGACGACGTCGCACAGGATGTTGTCGAGGTGCAGGTCGCCGTGCAGTTGCCCCATCGACCAACACGTCTGCATCGCAGCGACGACCGCCAGTGGGATGGATTCCGATACGTCGGATGTCATGTTGTCGCCGCTTTCCAGGCACGAACTAAGCGTGCTCGCTCCCGGAGTCACGGTCATCACAAGCGCAAGCGGGGATTCGCTTACGTATAGCGGCGCCGGGGTGTAAGTCTTCCAGCCGTTGATTGAGCGGCCATTCAGCGCTGCATGTAATCTGGATAGCGAATCGAACTGCGCACGTACCAACTCGACATTTCGCGCTGTCCCGGGTTTGTACAACTTGATGACCAGGTCGCGGTGTGTCTGCCAGATCGGCTGCCGGTCTAGCGATCGCACCGCATAGACCTTGGCCTGGACCCCCTCGTCCAGCTGTTCGATGACCCAGCTGCGGTCTTTAAAGCTTTGGGTGACTTGCTGGAGGACCTGAGCGACCGGTGCCGAGCTGGCATCCAAGTCCATCCTCATGGGATCTGGTTCTGGGTTGGCCCGCGGGACCAGCGCCAGGAACGCTAGCCACCGTGCCGTGGACCGGGCTGCGTTGCCCGCCAGGAATCCATACGCGGCCCCCTGCACGCCCCACTCGATCACCAGGAACCAGCTTAGAACCACGGTGACAACGAGCCCAAATGAACCAGTCCAGAAAACCTCACGCGGTCGCCCAATGCTGGTCAGCGCGGCGGTAGTCGGCATGCCTACTGCCATCACTAGCAGCGCCAAGGCGAGGACTGTGATGGTGTGACCTTGTCCCTCGTACTCCTTGTCGTGATAGAGCAACAGAATCACGTCGTCGCCGACGAGCAGGACCACGAGGCAAAACAACGTCATCGCCAAAGCGAGCGTCAGTGAGTCCCGGATGACCTGATGCTGCAGCCGAGCGCCGCCTCCCTCTTCGAACGCCAAAGCGGTTTTCGGACCCAAGATATTGCCGAGCCCCATGAGCAGAGGGTTTGCGAACAACGCGACGCTCATGCACGCGGCGTAGACGCCTGTTGCGGTCGTGCCGACGACCCATGCCAATAGCCAATAGGTGATGTGGCCTTGCATCAACAAGGTGAGCAGGTTGGCGAAGAGCCATTTTCCCAAGCTCCAACTCTGCTGCATTGTTTTCCGCAGCTGACCCCCGCGCATCACGAAGCGCTCACGGGCGAGGTACAGCCACAGGAAACCGGCCAGGGCGCACGCCGCACCGATCGCGGCGAACGCCGTGACGGCGGATAACTGCCCAGTCCATGCCAGCACGCCGATCCCGGCAACCTGCATCGCCGCCACCGCCAAGTCGAGCATCAAGGCCTGGCCCATGTGCAGGTGCGCGAAAGCGAATCCCCGACCAAATTCCCGCAACAACAAGAACGGCATCACTGCTGCCAGCGCCAAAGTCACCGCCACCAGCTCAGGCGCAGTGTTTCCCGCGGACAGACCTAGAGCGGTCACCGCCATGACCACGATGGCGAGTGCCGACAGCAAGCCGCTGAGCGTCAGCGAGCTGCCTGCATGTTTGGCCGGAGATCCCAGCGGCCTGTGCCGTTGGACGGTGTAGGGGAGCGATATCAGCGTCTCCTGGATACCGAGCCACGACAACACCAAAGAGACTCCCATTGAGTAAACTCCGAGCTCACTCGGAAGGCACGAGCGCCCAATCATGACTGTGGTCAGAAAACTGGCGCCGCTGACGATGGTCTGATCCGCCAGCGCGAGGGCGTGTGTCCGCCAGGCTTCCCAAACGGAGCGCAGACGAGGGATAGAGGACGCTTTCGCCGCTTCTTGTGTTCCGTTCGCGCTCGCATTCAAAACAGCGCACTTCTGCCGGAACATTGAATCCGGCGATGGGATCGATGCTCGTTCCGTGAGCGGAAGGCTTGTCGGGCCCTGGTCCAATGCTGCTCCTCCCGCGCGCCTATTTGCGCTCCGTCGAGCCCGAGAGGGCGTTCGGGGAGGGGTGGATCGCGCGGCGCATGAGCTGGCCGACGGCAAGGATGGCGAAGGCGGGCACGATGTAGGCGTAGCGGCGCCACAGCCGCCGCGGTTCCGAGCACAGCCGGAACAGCCACTCGAGCCCGCTTCGCTGCATCCAGCGCGGTGCCTGACGCTTCGTTCCTGAAAGGAAATCGAACGCCGCGCCGACCCCAATCATCACCGGGGCCTCGATACGCCCGAGGTGACTCGCCATCCAGAATTCCTGCTTCGGCGTGCTCAGTCCGATCCAAACGATGTCAGGTCGCGCTGCATTGATCGCGCTAACGACAGCCTCGTCCTCCTCTGGCGTCAATTCACGGTGCGGTGGGCAGAGCGTGCCCGCCACTTCGAGCCCTGGGTGAGCATTCACCAGAACCTGCGTCAGCTTGTCGGCCACACCTTCCACCCCCCCGTAATAGAACTGGCGGTAGCCGCGTTGGCTTGAAACGGCCGTCATTTTCCGCATCAGGTCGGGGCCATAGACGCGCTCGGTGCGACGCTTGCCGAAGAGGCGCAAAAGCCACACCAGCGGCATGCCGTCGGGCGTCACCATGTCGGCTTCTTTGTAAACGTCGCGCAGCCGCTGGTCGGACCGGCTTTCCATCACGCCGTGGACGCCGGTGACGCAGACGTAGTTGCGGCTTCGCTCGGCGATCCATCCTTCGATCGTCGTAACGGCGTCATCCAGGTTGATGGAACTCACACCGACGCCGAGGACGTTGCTCCGGTCCTCGTGGAGGACGCCGGCGGAACTCAAACGGCGAGCTTCCATACGAGCTTCCTTGCCTCGCTGGGGCTCGAGAGCAGACGATCGAAATATTCAATGGTCCGGCCCAAGCCTTCCCGGAGTCCAACCTTCGGCGACCAGTGCAGGAGCTGCCAGGCGCGAGTGATGTCGGGACAACGCTGCCGGGGGTCGTCCTGCGGTGGCGACCGGAACTCGAGCCGCGAGCGCGAGCCCGCGAGGAAGAGGACAAGCTCTGCGAGTTCCAGGATGGAGACTTCGAACGGGCTGCCGAGATTGACCGTGAAGTAATTGTCAACGCAGAGAATCTTGCATTCCTGGTTGAGCAGTCGCGGGCACAGGTGTGAGCCGAGAAAGCCGGCGCCGCCCGTCACAAGCACCCGGTTTTTCACGGTAGATCTCCCAAGTCGGTGGCCGATGACACCTCGGAAAGCTAGCCAGCCCGACGTGGAACGAGAAATGCGCAGATGGGGGCAGCTCCGATGATGTGTCATCGAATATGGGGTAGCCCCGCGTCCCAATAGAAGTACTCACGAAGAGGCCGATCCATATCCCTGTTCGCCCCCCATCGGCGCTTGTGCGGTCGCTAGCCTCTCAGCAACGCCGTTTGCTTCGGTCGATGGTCGTCGGGCGGCGTCGGGCCATTGCGAAAACGACGTCGCGGGAGAACGTTATGAGACTTGGTCGTCCGGGAGTGAGCGCCGCGAGCGGGTACTGCTACGCAAGTGCTTTCCTTCGGTGTCTGCAAGCGGTCGCCCTGATCGGCGCGCTCGCATTCTCCTCTCCCGTCGTTGCCGATTCCGCGGGCGACAGCCGCGCCTACAGGCTCGCGTCGGGCGATCGGATCACAGTGACGGTCTTCGGCCACGCGGAATTGTCGGGCGACATCCTCGTCGACGGCACGGGCAACATCCTCTTCCCGTTCATCGGCCCGATCGAGGTCAAGAACCTCACGATCCTCGAATGCCAAAAACTCATTCATGACCGGCTGGCCGACGGCTTTCTCAACCAGCCGACGGTGAACGTGCGAATGAGCGAACTGCGGCCGCTCTATGTGCTCGGTGACGTGCGAACACCTGGCGCCTACCCCTTTCGCTACGGGAGCACGGTGAAAGCGGCCGTGGCCATGGCCGGTGGATTCGGTCTCGCCGAGCCAATGCAGAACACCGCGGTTTCGGATTTCCTTCTCGCCGACGAGCGCGTGCGTCAGCTCGCCCTCCAGAAACGTGCATTACTTGTCCGCCGAGCGCGGATCGAGGCGCAGCGCGACGGCCTCAACACCTTCTCTCCGCCAACGCCGTCAGACTCCACGGAAGAAGCCGGCGTTGCAGAAATCGCCGCGATCGAGAAGGAAACATTCGCTTCGCAGGCGGCCATGCTGCAGAACCAGCTTAATCTGCTGCGTTC